>ENA-OQCL01000063-OQCL01000063.1-human-gut-metagenome-genome-assembly--contig:-NODE-63-length-57952-cov-5.756541_pt1 | contig 57952 bp, 55 predicted proteins | sample MGYA00242502_ERZ504586 | MGnify/ENA primary metagenome ERZ504586 (study PRJEB26092, sample SAMD00036316) | human gut metagenome | host: Homo sapiens | study: EMG produced TPA metagenomics assembly of... | reverse complement strand
AACGGTTCTGCTCGATTTTTACCGACCGCTCGCTTTCGCTGGATGAGCAGCTTGACCTAGCCTTCGACCTGGGAACTAAGAGGGAAGCGTTTCCGTATGCCGATTTCCTCCATGCGAGCGAGCACGGTGCGCTTCACGAGCGGCTCTCTCTCGGCATCTGCGAAGCGGTGCGGCCCAGCCTGACCGCGCGCTCGAGCGCGATGCGGCAACACGCGGCATGTCGGCGCCCGATGCCGAGATGCTTGCCGGGATGCTCGTATACGGAAGCATCGGGCTTGCGTCGGATGGGCACGAGTTGGGTGAGCAGACACGGCGGGCAGCGCGCCGCTACGTAGCGGCCCTTATAAAGGAGTTCCGGCACATCGGCGAGCGCAAAGGATAGGAGATTTGCCCGAGTCCTTAGGCTTGGGCTTTTCTTGCACGTAACAATTGAGCAATGTTCAACAGAAAGGATGAGAGATGGACGAGGGTGATCGACAGGCGAGGCGGGAGAGGAATGGGGAAGGCGGGCTCGGGGCAGCTCGACGCGCGCAGCGGAGAAGGTGAATGCCGGCCCCGCGGCGGTTCAGCATGCACGGGCGCAGGGGAGAAGCGCCGGCCCCGCGGCGGCTCAACGTGCACGGGCGTAGGGGCAGCAAGCCCGATTCGGAGCAGCTCAAAGCTCGTTCAAAAGCGGCTTTTGACGAGCAAGCGCCGATATACGACGAGGGCATGCAAGGGGACCATGCCCGCGCGCTCTATCCCTGTATTCTCGATGAGGCGCACCGAGCTCTGGAAGGCATTCCCGTTCCAAGCGTGCTAGACGTGGGCTGTGGCACCGGAATGCTGTCCGAGCAGCTGCTAAGCGCATTCCCTTCCTGTCGGCTTACCGGCGTCGATCTTTCGCCTGCCATGGTAGAGCGTGCAAGGGCGCGCCTTGCGGGCAGGGCAGAGGTCCGCGAGGCCGATGCGGAGCGTCTGCCCTTTCATGATGGAGTCTTCGACCTTGTGGTATGCAATGATTCGTTTCATCACTATCCCGATCCAGACCGTGCGGCGTTTCAGATGTGGTGCGTTCTCAGAAAAGGCGGGGCGCTGGTACTAGGCGACGTGTGGCAGCCAGCGCCCGCACGCGCGATGATGAATGCCTGGATGCCCTTCTCTCGCGAGGGGGATGTGCGCATCTATTCGGAGACGGAGCTTCGCGCGATTCTAGGCACATGGTTCCAGCGAGTTCGCTGGAGTCGGATTGGGCTCACGGGGTGCCTTGTGGTCGCAAGCAAGGGCTGAATGCCTGAACTGCGGAACAATCGATCATGTGCGAGCATGTCGCGCCTTCACGCTCCAAGATAGTCGAGGACCGGTTGCAGGTAGGCGCGGTTCGTGCCGTCGAATCCTTGCTTCATGGACTCGAGGGCAAAGGCGATGCGCGGATCGGTTTCGGCTGCTTTGGCCTGCATGCGGAAGAACGCCCGCATGGCCAGCTTGTCGAGCGTGCAAAGCCGGTCAAAATCAAAGCCGCCCTGGCAATAGAAGTGCTTGAGCGCGGAATACCGCTCGCGGGGAAAAGCGCGCTCAAACGCCTCGTCGGTATCGCTTTGCGGCCAGTCTTCGCTCGGCATGGGGTACGCGCCCACGCCGACGACGACATAGCGTTTGCCCGGCTGCGCGTCCATGAGGCCGCGCAGCCATTTTGCGCCCTTGAGCCCGCCGGCATGGAACCAGCTAAGGAAGACGAGCGTATCGGCACCGGACGCTGCTGCCTCGTCGCGCCTCTTGAATGGAAGGGGTTCCGTGCCGAGCGACTCAGCGAGCCATCGAGCGTAGGTCCTGGTGTACCCCGTTTGGGAGCAGTAAACGACGGCGGTGCTCATGCGTGCTCCTTTCAGATGCGGTGCTCACTTTGGAATGCGTCGAGGTGCTTGGCGATAAACCGACGGGCGTCGTCCCACGGCATCTCCTCTGAGAGCGCTAGAAACACAGCTCCGTGGAACTGCCTAGCAGCAAGTTCCGTATCGCAGGGACCGAGGTATCCGCGTGCGATGAGCTGGGCGAAGATCGTCTCCTGCAGCTGGATTGGCCTCGTGATGAATATCGTGCGGTAGAGCTGGAAGATGCTTGGGTCGGCATGCCGCTCCGCTTCGAGGATGTGTCGCAGCTTGATGATGGCCGGGTCTGAAAAGAACGGCTCGTAGCTGGCGAGGACGGTCGAGAGCAGTCGGTTGGGGTCGTCGGTTGCATATGCTGCCGCGCTGTCCTCGGGATGAGCGAGGGCCTGGTGGCTGCGCAGCAGGTTGGTGAGCCGCTCGAGCTGCAACGAGACCGTCGCGTCGAACAGGTCGCGTTTGCTGGAAAAATGGTTGTAGAGAGAAGCATCCTTCATCCCTGCCCCATGGGCGATGTCGCGCATGGTCGAGGCGGTGTAGCCCTTTTCCGCGAATACGTCGAGCGCCCGCTCGCAGATAAGGGCCTTGGTGTCGCGCGTTGGTCCCGCTGGCCGTCCCATGGCGCTCCTTTCTTAAAACTATCAACTACTAGTTTATTGGGAAAGGCGTGTGAGTCAAGGGAATGTCGGGGTAGGTGCGCAAAACCTTGCCGGGCGGTGCGCATGGCCGAGCGGGTCCCATGGCAGAGAGGGGCCTATGGCCGGGCGGCGCCCCTAGCAGAGAGGGGCCTATGGCCGAGCGGGTCCCATCGTCGGACGGCGCGTATGGCAGAGTGGCCTATGTGGCCGGGCGGCGCGCGTGCCCGAGTGGCCTAAGTAGCCGAGCGGCTCGCATGGCCGATCGGGTTCACAAACTTGACGAGTGGTGCGCACAAACTTGCTGAAGTTACGCATTTCCAGGCACTCAGCAAGTTTGTGCGCAGCACTCGACAAGTTTGTGCGCGCTCCTGCTTGGGATGAGGCCGCGACATGAGTCGGCTCGCTACCGGGCGGCACTGGTAGTCGGCTCGCTGCCGGGGTGGTGTCGCAGGCTGCGCATAACCGGCAGAGAGCACGGTACCGGTTAGGTCTCCCTCGGCATCGCCACCAACCGGCGCTCCATCGGCAATGCGAACGTTTATGGGGCTGCGTGCAAACGATCGAGTCTATGAACCGAGCGCGATACCGCCGAGCCAGCCCCAGCGCGGTTCGGCCATGACTCCGTATACCGACGTCCACAACTCGAGTGGGGCGTCTACGAGGCGCCCGTCGGTGCAATGCCGTACACGGCTGTCGCCAAGATAAAGACCAACATGACCCCATGAGCGCCCGCCCGCGCCATAGGGGTGTGCGGGTACGGCGACGATCATGCCCACGCGAAGACATCGCGTGTCGGAGCTTTGGCACCAGGCGTGATAGAGGGCGGACGCATCGCCGGTAACCACACCGAGCCCCATGCGGAGGAAGACGCGCTCAACCCAGGCAGCGCATTGGTCCGCCTCTGCTGCGGGCGTGGCGTGGGCAAGGGCAACGAGGTCGCGCTGACGTGCAGAGGCATCCATGAGTGCTTGCGGCTTGCGTTCGGGATCGATGGCGCGCCATGCCGGTTGGTGGTAAATGGTGAGTGGCTCTGCCTCTATTACGTTTGGCTGTTGTGCGTCACGCGTGTGTTCGAAGTGCTGGTGGTTACGGTTGCGACGGGTGCCATCAGGTGCTTGCATGAGCAGCCCGCGCTCCGCGAGCATGGCGAGCGTCCTTCGGCGCAAAGCCCCCTCTCGTGAATCGCGCACACCCGGTGTTGGCGTTTCATCGTTTTCCCCGCGGCGTACATCATGCGTTAGCGCGTTGCCTGAATCGCGCACACCCGGTGTGTGCGTTTCATCAGCCGGCAGGGGCTTGCACATGGGGGTCTCGGGCCGGTGTGTGGCGGGATGTTGCGGCATGGCCTTCGCTTCGCTCGACATTCGGGGCGTGAGCCCGGGTTAACGGAACGGTTCTCACTTTATCTTCTGGCCGATCGGGATTGCAACTTTTGGGCACTTTGGGGGTGGAAGGCCCGAGTAGCCATGCCGTTGCCAGGAGGGGCCGGCCACCTGAGCTGCGCCTTTCTCTTCCCCTCGTTCGCCTGTACTCGCCCGCAGTGCGAGCGAGTGCCCAAAAGGTTGAAATCTCTCTTGGCGGGATGCTTCCTGCGTCCAATAATCAGTGTTTTCCTAGGGTGAATAGCCGAAAGAGCTCGCGGCGTTCGCATATGGCAGTTGACACTTACATACCAATGGTATGTAATGTGGCTACAACGTGCGAGTAGATCGCGAGAGGTCCGGTGAGGGCGGGTCTCGAGAGGTCCGGTGAGGGCGGATTGCGAAAGAGACCCGGTGGGTTTTGAGCGGGGCGTGGCATGCAGGTGCCTTGCCGCGTAAGAGGAGGCGTCGATGGCGCGCAACAAGTATCCCGAGGAGACCGTTCGCCGCATTCTCGATGTGGCCGAAGAGCTCTTCTATACGAAGGGCTATGAGCACACCACCATGGCGGATATCGTCGATGGCCTTGGGGGCCTTACCAAGGGTGCCGTCTACCATCATTTCAAGAGCAAAGAGGAGATTTTCGAGGCCGTGTTCGAGAGGGCGAACAGGCCGGTGTACGAGCGATCGGATGCGATTCTTGCCGACCGTTCGCTTACGGGTTTGGAGAAGTTTCGCGCTCTCGACAAGGCGTCTTCCGAGGGTCCTTCGGTCGATATGTGGCACGCGATGAAGCCCTCATCTGACCCCGTTCAGAACCCGCGCCTCATCGCGCAGGAGTTCGTTGATGCCATGGATACGGCGCACCGCTATGTTGAACCGGTGATTCGCGAGGGCATGGCGGATGGGTCCATCGCGGCGGAGCACCCGCGCGAGGTAGCCGAAGTGCTGATACTTTTGGCGAATCTCTGGCTCGTGCCAATGTTCAACCCGTTGCCGGCAGACGATCGCGAGGCGTACCAGCGCCGCGTCCAAACGTTCCTGCGCGTTTCGCATGCGGTCGGTGTTGATCTGGTCGACTGGAAATCCCTTGACCAAAAACGTGTTGGGAAGGTAGCGGAGGAAGAGGGCTGGGCGAGCTGGCGCTGGGCGCAGAGGGAACCTTGGGCCGGCGGCGTGGAGGAGCCCGCTGCTGGCATGGTAGTCGGGAAGGAGCCCGTTGCCGGAGCGACGGCCGGGGAGGGGTCCGCTGCCGCTGCAGCTTCCGAGGAAGGGGCCGCTACTGGTACGGCGGCCAGCCCCGCTGCCGTCGGGGAGGGGAACGCCGCCGCTGCGGCTTCCGAGGAAGGACCCGCCGCCGGAACAGCCGCGAGCCCCGCTGCCGTCGGGGAGGAACCTGCTGGTTGCCCCAGGGAGACGGATTCGTAGCATCTCATCTTGCAACCAGTGGTTGGTGGATGCAACCGCGTCCGCCCCATATGGTTGTAATCGCGGGAGGAAGCCGCTACAAGCGGCTTTCTTTCGACCGTGTTTACATACCAACCGAATGTATGAAAGAGAAAGGAATGTATCATGGAAAGAAGGCGCAGAGCAGCGCGGGCTCCGCACGAGGTTCCGCAGGCGCTTCATGACGAGCCAAAAACCGATTCCCAAAGCCGTTTGCTTACGCCGGGGTTTCGCGCCATCGTGGTGACACAGGTGTTCTCGCTCCTTGGCATCGAGATTCTGCAGTTCGTGCTTCCGCTCCATCTGCTCAACCTGACTGGATCGGGCACGCTGTACGGGGGAGTGGTCGCAGCCGGCTTCGTTCCCTATATCGCCCTGTCGCCGATGGGCGGTGTCATTGCCGACCGTACCCGCAAGCGCGGGGTCATGGCCGCGCTCGACGCGGTTCTCGCGCTTATCATGCTCGGCTACCTTGCCTGTTCGGGGTCCCAACACCTCGTGGGAATCACCGTGTTCGTGCTCATGGTCGCCTTCGCGGCTCAGGCCATCTACCATCCCTGCGTGCAATCTGCCCTACCGCTCGTGGTCCCCACAGAGCGCATCCCGCAGGCCACGGCCGTCGCAAACCAGGTGAGCATGATTACAGGTATTGGCGGGCCGGTAATCGGTGGCATGGTGTTCGGATTCTTTGGCTTGGCACCCATCGTAGTGGTCGCGGCGGTGTCGTTTGCCGTCTCGAGCGCGCTGGTGCTTGCATTCGTTCGCATTCCGTACGAGCCGCCGGCCCGGACCGAGGGTGTGCTGCGCACAGCCGCCGGCGACATCCGCGATGCGCTGCATTTCCTGCGCATGCGGCCTGTGCTCTGGCAGATTATCGCCGCTGCCACGCTGATAAACCTCTTCGGATCGTCGTTCATCAACATCGGCACGCCTTATATCGTGACCGAATCGCTTGGACTCTCGAACCAGCTCATGGGCATCGCGCAGGGGGCGCTTGCCGTGGGCGGGCTTCTGGGCGGCGCGCTCGTGGTGTTCATGCCGGAGCGCTTCACGGTGAAGGCCACGCCGCGCCTCGTTGGGCTTGCGGCGGCAGGTATCGGGGCCGTGGCGGCTGTGCTGCTCGTTGCGGGGGAGCCCTACGTTGCGTTCGCGGGCATGCTCGCGAGCTATCTCTGGGTGATGGTGTGCTGCATGGCCGCGTCGATCCTAATGACGTCGTATCTGCAGATGGAGACGCCGGACGAGCTCACCGGCAAAGTGATGGGGCTCGCGATGATGTTCGGCAATCTGGCTACTCCTGCGGGGCAGATAGCGTACGGCGCGGCGTTCGACCTTGCGAGCCCGTGGTTCGTCGCTGCGCTGGCGGCGGTGGCGACGGCGCTTGTGGCGGTGCCCATGTCGCGCTCCTTCCGCCGCGGGGAATGACCCTCGCGGCAGCGGTGCGTTCGCAGCGAATGAATCGCCAACACCGGGTGTCTGCGATTCACGTATTGGGTGCTTGCGAATCGCGCGGGGGGCTGATTGCGGGCTTGGATTCACGCCTCGTAGTGGGCGCGCCAGAACGACACGGCGAGCTGGGTGCGGTTGCTAAGCTGCATTTTGGAGAGAATCGAAGAGATGTGGTTGCGCACCGTGCCCTCGCCCATATAGGCCGCAGCGGCGATTTCGCGATTGTCGAGTCCGTCGGCCACAAGGCGCGCGACCTCGTATTCCCGGTCGGTGAGACAGCTGAACGCGGCGGGTCGCTCAAAGGCCGCGGAATGAAGATCCGCCTCGGCCGGCGCGTCCATGCTGGGGAGGTTTGATGGGCACGCAGGCGTGCCGGCAGTTGCAGGCGTGCCGCCCGCTGTGGAGAAGCCAGCGGTTCCCGGGGCGCCTCCGGCGTGCTGCACATGGTGGAGCTCGGCCTCGAGCGCGCGGTTGCGGTCTTGGAGCGAGCGCGTCCTGAGGGCAAGGTCATCGCGTATGCGGTTGAAGGTGCCGAGCCGCGCGAGCAGGCGGTTGGTGCGCAGGGCGAGCAGCGCGGCGAGCCCGCATGAAGCGAGGACGAGGAGAACAGACGAAAGCTGCGGGTGCCAGGCCACCACGGATACGGCAAGCAAGCCTGCGACGATGCCCGGCGCGTCGCGAACAACGCCCGGCTCGTGGATTTCGCGCATGGCGTCATAGAGCGCGAGGGGCATGAAGTAAAGGCCCGGTTGGGCGGCAAGCGCGACGACGCCATAGGCGATCGGTGCGACAGCCCGCAGCCGTGCGGGGAGCGCGTGCTCGAGCGCTGCGGCGGAGATGGCGAGCAGCACCATGGCAACGCCCGGCGCAGAAAGCAGCGCGGCCCCTCCCGCTTCGCCCGCGAGTGCGTCCCCGGTGAGCAGGCACACGAGGCAGACGATGAATACGGCGCATTTGTCGGTCATTCGTTCCATGCGCTCCATAGTAGCAAATGCGCGAAGTCGCGCGGCAAAGGTGGCGGGACCGCGCCGGCCTAGCATCTCAGCACAATCAATGTACCTGCGAAAACGATACTTCGTGACATTTGTCACTAGTTGCGGGAAGCGATCTTATGCATTATGGGTGGCAACGCGGGGCCGCTGTCCGCAGCGCCGCAACGGCCGGCTGCGAAGCCGCGCCCGCTGCGTGCGCACCCGCGCGCCCGCGCCAGCCCACGCCCGCCGTCGCGTCCACGCAAGATTGCCAGCCCGTCCATCAACCGCCCGCCTATCCGACCATTCGACCATCCGGTCACCCGACCACGAGGAGGAGCCTGTGGATATCGTTCGTGTTACCGGCCTCGTCAAGCGCTACGGAGATTTGCTTGCGCTCGACCACTTCGATCTGTCCATCAAACAGGGCGAGATATTCGGCCTGCTCGGCCCCAACGGCAGCGGCAAGACCACGGCCATCAACTGCATGCTGCAGCTTCTCACCTACGACCGCGGCTCCATCGAGCTCTTCGGGGAGGCCATGGCGCCCACGCGCTACGACCTCAAGCGGCGCATCGGCATGGTGCCGCAGCAGGTCGCGGTGCTCGAGGAGCTCACCGTGCGCGAGAACATCGACTTCTTCTGCTCGCTCTACGTGCGCGACCGCGCCCGCCGCCGGGCGTTGGTAGACGAGGCGATCGAGTTCGTCGACCTTGGAGATTACGTGCGGTTCCGCCCGAAGAAGCTCTCGGGTGGCCTGCTGCGCCGCCTTAACATCGCCTGCGGCATCGCCCATAAGCCCGAGCTCATCTTCTTCGATGAGCCCACGGTCGCCGTGGATCCGCAGAGCCGCAACGCCATTCTCTCTGGCATCCAGGGCCTGCGCGACGAGGGCGCAACGGTGGTCTATACCAGCCATTACATGGAAGAGGTCGAGCAGATCTGCTCTCAGATCATGATCATGGATCGCGGGCGCGTGCTGGCGCAGGGCACCAATGAAGAGCTCAAGCGCATGGTATCTACGGGCGAGAAAATCGTGGTAGAACTTTCCGAGCTTCCCGCTCGCGTGCTCGAACGCCTACGCGCCCTCCCGCATGTGCTCGACGCCGCGTTCGCCGATGGAGAGCTTACGGTCCGCTGCGAGGCGAGCCCGCACAACCTCGTCGATGTGCTCGGCGTGTTGGGGGCGGCGCGCATCGTACCCGGGGCGCGTTTGGGCCGAGCCGCCCGACCTTGAACGACGTGTTCCTCGAGCTTACCGGGCCGCGAACTGCGCGATTAGGGGGCTCACATGAGAAGCACGTTCAAAGCCACCGTCAAAATGCTCCTGCGCACGCCAGGGGCCGATTGTGTGGGCGCTGGCGTTCCCCATCCTCATGTCGACGCTGTTCATGTTCATGTTCTCGAGCATGCGCACCGACGGTGCGGTCGACGCCGTGCCCGTGGCGGTGGTAGCAGATGGCGCATGGGAAGAATCAACGTTCTCGCAGGTCATCGATGGCCTTGCATCGGGTGACGACGCGCTTGTGACCGTGCGGGAGGTAGATGATGCGGCCGAGGCTCGCGCACTTCTTGAGGAGGGCGAGGTAGACGGCACGTTCGAGGTCGACGAGGCGGGCGTTCCGCATCTTACGGTCGCGCCCGAGTCCTCCGACGCCCACCAAGGTGAACGCGGCCGGTCCTACGGCATCAATCGGTCCATCCTAGAGACGCTCGCAAGCTCTTACGTGCAGTCGGCGGCACTGATCGAGGAGGTTGCCGCATCTGATCCCGCCGTGCTCGCCGACCCCGTGGCCGTGGCCCGCGCGCTCTCGCTCGAGGCCGGCTCGGAGCGCGTGTCGCTCACCCGGGGCACGCCCGACGAGACGGTGCGCTACTACTACGCCCTCATGAGCATGGCAGCGCTCTTAGCGTCGCAGCTCTCCATGCTTGCCGTGGCGAACATCCGGCCCACTGCCTCGGCCGTCGCCGCGCGGCGCTCTATCGCCGGGGTGAGCCGTGTCCGGCAACTTGCCGGCGCGCTCGCAGGATCATGGCTGCTTTCGGTCGCGTTCCTTACGATTGCTTTCTGTTATGTCCGCTTCGTAGTGAACATCGACTTCGCGGGGCGCGAGGTGCTCTGCCTGGTTGGCATCGCCGGTAGCGCGTTCATGGCGGCGGGCTCGGCTCGCTGGTGGGCTCGCTTCCGCTCCACGGGGGAGCCTCTGCTGGATCGGGCATCCTTACGGGCCTCACCTGTGTCCTTTCCATCTTCGCGGGGCTTTACGGCGAGCCCACCATGAAGCTCGCCGACGCCATCGCTCGCGCGGTGCCGGTCTCCGCGTGGGATCAACCCGGGCCAAGCTCGTTTGCGACCTGTTCCACAGCCTGTACTTCTACGAATCGCTCGCGCCGTTCGCCGCGCGCCTTGCGGCCTGCATCGCTTGGGGAGTCATGTTCTTCGCGTTCGCGGCACCGTTGTTCAGGAGGCAACGCTATGCGCATCTGTAAATCGGTCTTTGGCATCGCCTTGGCGCATCCCATCTATCTGGGCGTCTACGTGGTGTTTCTTTCGCTTCTGGGAATCTTTCTCACCGGCGGGTCTACCTATGTGGACACCGCTGGCACCACCTATGTGGCGGAGCCGGCGAACTTGGCGGTGGTCGATCGCGACGGCTCGCGCTCTCGCAGGCGCTCGAGGCCTATCTTGCAGACATGCATAACGTCTCGGACGTGGCAGACGATGAGTTCGCCCTGCAAGATGCGCTCGCCACCAACACGGTTGACGCGGTGGTCATCGTTCCGGAGGGTTTCGGGTCGGATTGCCTGGCGGCGGCGCGTGCGGGGGAGGAGCTCCCGAAGGTCGAGGTCGCGTACGGTGGCTACACGCAGGCGTCCGCGCTGGCCGAGCAGCAGGCGGTGCAGTGGGTCCAACTGGCCGGGGCAGCAGCGGCGCTAGAGCCCGAGGCGGGCGTTTCGCGGATTGCGGAGCTTGCTGCCGCTGCGACCGCCGAGCGAGCCGATACCGAGGTGATCGAGGTTTCGTCGTCGCGAGGGCCTTCGTACCCGCTTGGCGCGTACTTAAGTTTCAGCACGTACACCATCGTGTGCTCCGTTGTGGTCTGCGTGGGCCTTGTGCTCACCAAGATGAGCGAGCAGGATGTTCGCCGGCGCATGCTCGTGTCGCCCACGCGCCCGTGGCGTTTGAGCGCCGGAGTGCTCGTAGCATGCCTGGCGCTCGTGCTGTGCGTCTGGGCGCTCACGAGCGCGGTGGGAGTCATCTCGAGCGGGGCGCTTGCCAACGGTGTGGGCGCAGTGCAGATTGCGCTCGCACTCGGCGCGATGCTCGCCTTTTCCCTTGTTCCGCTCGCGTTCGCCTTCGTGCTCTCTCAGCTGGGATTTCGTGAGGAAGGGCTCAATGCCCTGGGTAATCTTGGGGGCATGGTGTCCTCGTTTTTGGGAGGGGCGTGGGTGCCTATAGCGCTTTTGGGCGACGCCGTTCAGACAGCCGCGCTCTTTTCGCCCGCGTACTGGACAAACGATGCCGTCACCGCTGCGTTGACCTCTCCCTCGATTACCGAAGAGCTTCTCTTGCGCATGGGAACCGATGTGGGCGTTACCTTGCTTTTTGCCGTCGCCTTCACGGCAGTGGGGCTTGCTTTGGGGCGCGCCCGTCCGAGGGCGTAGCCGGGAAGTCCGCATGTCGCGAACATGCGCGGTGGGGAAATTGGGTTTATCGGAGGGATCGCCGCCGCGGCGCGCCAAGAGCAGTGGCCAGCGATTCCCTCGGGAAGTGCCGTTTGCCGGGCGCCGGAGACGCCTGGCAGACGAGTCGGGGAGCGTCCAGCCGTCGAGTTTTCAACTTTTGGGCACTTCCCCGCGCGCACGGCAGGTACGGGTGAACGGGGCGGAGGAAAAAGTGCATCTCAGAGGGCCTGCGCCCTCCCGGCTGCGGCGCGGCTACTCGAGCCCATCGCCGCGAAGTGCCCAAAAGTTGCAATCCCGTTCACCCTCGATGGCAAAGCCAGCGATTCCTTAGCGGCGGCGCGGGGTGCGCATGCGGAACAGGCCGTGCTGGTTGCAGAAGAAGTAAAGGTATCCCGATCCGTTTGCGGGGATGCGGACCTCTGCCTCCTGCTCGGGATACAGCTTGGTGAGCTGGATGCCGCCCGAGGTTACGTAGGCGATAAAGCTGATGTAGTGCTGCTTGGTCATGTTGTGGTCGATCAGCACATGCCACGATCCGTCGAGGCAGGTTACGGTGGCGTTATGGTGCTCGTCGGGCTCCTCTGCTTCCTGGGAAATCAGCTGGCTTCCGCAACAGGAAAACGATCCTTCGCCAAGGGCATGGACAACGTTGCCGCAGATAGGGCAAACGTAGAAGCGAGAGCGAAGCATGTTGCCGGCGCGGTTGGCGTTTTGGCGCACATCGCCCGTGAGAAGCTCGGCTACCGACACCCCGAGCGCTGCTGCGAGCGATTCGATGAGCGAGATGTCGGGAAGGCCCCGGCCGCTTTCCCATTTGGAAACCGCTTTGTCGGTGACGCCGACGGCTTCGGCAAGGGCGCGCTGGGTGAGTCCCTGCTGTTCACGCAGGGTTCGGATGGTATCTGCAGTGATGTAGGTGCTCATGGCATCCTTTCGTGTTGTGTGGTCATGGAGTGCGTCGAGGTATGACGGTCGCTCGATTGGTGCCGGCACCGCTCATTATGTACGCCGATTCGGCCGGGCGCTACCTACGGACCGTAGAGCGTGAATCGTAGACACCCGGTGTCTACGATTCACATGGTTCGCGGGAACCGGGTGTCTGCGAACCATGCGGTGCCCCGCGGACCTCGATTTGGTGCATGACTCGCGAACACCCGGTGTCTACGATTCACGAGTTTGGTGTACGCGCGCTACAATGGCATGGACGAGGGCGTCCTCATGTTGGGTGCCATGGCATGAGGAGGACGCATGGACGAGCGGCTAAGCGAGCGGTCCGTGGAGTGCGAAGGCCGGCCCGCCGAGCGCGGCTCCCGCCCTGTTGAGCCCGAGGGCCGGCCCGCCGGACGCGGCGAGGGGCCCATCACCCAACACTACAAGTTCTTCAACCATACGGCATGCGAATTCTATCCGTGCCACGATATGCCCGCCGAGCAGCTCAATTGCTTATTCTGCTTCTGCCCGCTCTACTGCTTGGGCAGCACCTGCGGAGGCAATTTCAGCTATATCGGAGATATCAAGGATTGCAGCGCGTGCACGCTGCCGCACCGCGTGGAAAACTACGAGTACCTCATGCGGCAGTTTGAACGTGTTTCCAATCTTGCTAAGAGCACGGGGCAGGCGCCTCGGGGGCGCGCCGTATGCGAGAATGATGGCACCGACTGAGAGGGGCTTTGCATGAGTTCACATGAACGCGAAGTGATCGGCGTCGACGACCGCGTGTCGGTTGGCCGCGCCATCCCGCTAGGCATCCAGCATATGATGAGCATGTTCGGCTCGACGGTGCTCGTGCCCGTGCTCACGGGGCTCGATCCCAACGTGGCCATCATGTGCTCGGGTATCGGCACCATCTGCTATCTGCTGGTTACGGGCAACAAGATCCCCAGCTACCTCGGCAGCTCCTTTGCCTTCATCAGCCCCATCCTCGCCGTGGGCGCCACGCAGGGGCTCGACGCCGCCATGTCCGGTGTCGTGGTCGCGGGCCTCGTGTTTTTGGCGGTTGCCGGCATCATTAGGCTTGCTGGTACCGGCTGGATCGACCGCTTGCTGCCGCCGGTGCTCGTGGCGTCGGTGATGGTGGTCATCGGCGTGGGGCTTTCGGCTACGGCGGTCGATATGGCCTTCATGCAGGACCTCCCCGATGGAACGTCGGCGTTCTATGGTTTGGGAGCCATCGTTGCCGCCATCACGCTCGTTGCAGCCGTGGTGTTCTCCAGCATGGGAGGCATCTTCGGCACCATTCCGGTGCTTCTGGCCATCATCGTGGGCTATGTGGTGTCGGTCCCGCTCGGGCTCGTGGACTTCGCCCCCGTGGCCGAGGCCGCGTGGATCGGCTTGCCGAACATCTCCACTCCGCGCTTCGATGTGGGCGCCATTGCGCTCGTGGCTCCTGTGGCCATCGTCGTGGTGATCGAGCACATCGGCCACCTGCTTGCCGTGGGCGAGATCGTGGGCAAGGATTACCGCGAGATGCTGCCGCGCTCGCTCGCGGGCGACGGTATCTCCACCATGATTTCCGGCTTCCTGGGCGGCCCTCCCACCACCACCTATGCCGAGAACATCGGCGTCATGAGCGTCACGCGCGTGTATTCCACGCAGATCTTCTGGTATGCAGGCGGCTTCGCGCTCGTTATCGGCGGGTTCTGCCCCAAGTTGGCGGCGCTCATCCAGTCCATCCCGAGCCCGGTCATGGGCGGCGTGTGCCTCTTGCTCTTTGGCCTCATCGCCTCGAACGGCCTGCGCATGCTCGTCTCCAACAAGGTTGATTTTGACGTCAACCGTAACCTCATGATCGCATCGGTCGTCATCATCGTAGGCGTGGGTATGGAGACCTCGGGCATCTCGATTCCCATCGGCGACTACACGCTTCCGGGTATGGCCACCTCGGCACTTGCGGGCATTCTGCTCAACCTGATTCTGCCGGGCGGGCGCCAGGAGAGCCGCTAGGAAACGCTGATTATTGGGCACCGGAGCTGTCCGTCCCGCGAGGTTTCAACTTTTGGGCACTTCCCGACGCGGCGGGCGGGTAGAGGAAAGCGAGGGGGAGGGAAAGGCGCAGCTCAGGCGGCCGGCGCCCTCCCGGATGTGGCGTGGCTACTCGGACCCTCCGCCCCGAAGTGCCCAAAAGCTGAAATCGCGATCGCCCCTAAGATAAAATCAGCGTTTCCCTAGCGCGTTTTGTGCCGAATGGCGGGCCGGCCGTGCCGAGCGGCGGCCCTCTGAGCCGAATGGCGGGCCGGCCGTGCCGAGCGGCGGCCCTCTGAGCCGAATGGCGGGCTGGCCGTGCCGAGCGGCGGCCCTCTGAGCCGAATGGCGGGCTGGCCGTGCCGAGCGGCGGCCCTCCGCATCGCGCGCCTCGCTCCAAATAGCCGTCCCGCGCCGGACCGCCGCTCCGTGTGTTGTACACTTGATGTATACAACGAGGCGCGCCGCGGCGACACCACAGCTTTTCGCAGAATTCTGAGGTACGGCCATGCAGATCTCTTCCCGCTTCACCATCGCGGTGCATACCTTGCTGTGTATCGCGCGGTTCTCGGGCTCGCAGAAAGTGACCTCGGCGTTTATCGCGGGGAGCGTGAACGTGAATCCGGTCGTCATTCGAAGGACGCTCGGGCAGCTCAAGGAAGCGGGCATCGCGCTGGTCGAGGCGGGTGTGGGCGGTGCTACGCTTGCGCGCCCTGCGGAGCGCATCACCTTGCTCGACGTGTACCGGGCGGTCGATTGCGTGCAGGGCGACCTGTTCAGCTTCCATGCCAACCCCAATCCGGAGTGCCCGGTGGGGCGCAACGTGCATGCGGTGCTCGATGGCGAGGTTGCTGCGGCGCAGCATGCGCTCGAACAGCGGCTGAGCGAGACGACGATCGCCGATTTAGACGCGGAGGTCGAACTTCAGCTTGCAAAGGAGGGCTCCCGTGCCTAGCCCCGCACTAAGTGCCTCGTCTTGCGATGATTGCATGGTCCTGCGCAGCGAGCGCCTGCTGCTGCGTCCTTGGAACGTCGATGATGCGCCCGCTCTCTTCGAGCTCGCGCGCGATCCGCGGGTGGGACCGCCGGCGGGCTGGGCGCCGCACGCGAGCGTTGACGAGAGTCGGCAGGTGATTCGAGACGTGCTGTCCGCGCCCCATTGCTTCGCCGCGTTTCTTGAAGATGGCGGCGCTTTGGTCGGCTGCGTTGGCCTTACGCCGGCGGAGGCGTCGAGCGCTGCAGGCGAGGGAGAGGCCGAGCTGGGTTATTGGCTCGGTGTGCCGTTCTGGGGCAAGGGATTTGCTACGGAGGCGTCCCGCGAGCTTATTCGATACGGCTTTACCGAGCTGGGGCTTTCGGCAATTTGGGCCTGCTATTTCGAGGGAAATGAGCGCTCCCACCGGGTGATGGAGCGCTTGGGCATGGCGTACCAACGCAGCGCGGAATGCGACGTGCCCTTGCTCGGCGAGCGGCGCGTGGAGCATTGCATGCGCTTGTCGCGCGACGCATGGGCGGCTGCTTGCTAAGGCGAGGGGCTCGGCAGCATTGCGTTCTGTTGCATCAGCACAGGCGTGTTCGGTTTCCCGCGCGATGGAGCGGCGCATATCGCCGTGCGAACCGTTCGCGCGTGGCTCGGCGCGCATCCAAGTGCTTGTCTGCGCGTTATCTTCAACGTGTTCCTCGACGAGGACGCTGCGATCTACCGGCGCCTGCTCAGCGCGTAACAGATTTGAGCCTGCCAGCTTCTCACTGGAATTCCCGGTCAATCTCCCGGCAAGGACCTAAGCGCCGTTATCAAGCAGGGGGCTGGTCGAGAGGATTCTCTCTGCAACCTCTTCTGGCGTGAGCGCGGTGGTATCGATAAGCGTGCTGTCTAGGGTAGGGTAAAGCGGCAGGCGCGCAACGCTTCGTGCGATAACGTCGTCTGTGCGCTTGCCAGCGGAAACGTCGCGCGCCAGCCGTTCGCGCAATGCTGCTTCCGAGCAGGTGAGCGATATGTTCACGACACGGCAGCCGGTTTCCGCAAGAGGAAGGTTCGCGCGTATCGCATCGATGATCGCCTGCTCGTGCATCACCCAGCAGAACACAGCGTTCTCATAGGCGCTGCAACGCAAAAAGTTGCTGAGTACGTGGCAGATATTGTCGAGCACCATCGTACGCGTTTCGTCCGTCACGATGAAGGGGTCTGCGCTCCAGCACCAATCGCCATCGAGCATCACGGCGGCGGGGAGCGCATCGCGCAGGCGCTGGGCGACCGTCGATTTGCCCACCCCCATGGTGCCGCCGATGAGATACAAGGTCTTCATGTGCTTCCTCCCGAGCGGAGCCTTCGCAGATTGCGGCATGCCGCTTCTGCTATAAGCTTGCCATATCTTACGTGTGAGGAGGCGCCCATGACGAGCCTTACCAAGAAAGAGCTGCTCGCGCAGTCCCTAGCTCGGCATCATGTGCTGCAGCGTGCCAGCCGGCTCCAGGTTGTCTCGGACCTCTGCGGCCTACAGGCCCAGTTTGCCACCGGTCCGCGCGAGGCGCTGCGCATTCGGGCGCGAGACTACACCGAGGGCGGCTGGGACCGGGGGCTTGTCAAGATCTGGTCGCATCGCGGTACCATCCATGTGGTGCCTGCGAGCGAGCTTGGCTTGCACCTCTCGGCGCGCGGCAATACGGGCTCGCTTACCGAGGGCATGGCATCGGCTGGGGTATCCCGCTGAACGAGGTCGAACGTTGGGCCGATCGTTATCCGCGAGCGAGCTGCTGCAGGCATGGGCGAACGCGAGGAGCTCAAGCGGGCCTGCGTGGCTGCCGGTATGGCCCCGGAGCTCGTGCCGCGCATCTTCAACGGATGGGGCGGCTTGCTTAAGGAGATGTGCGACCGCGGCATGCTCGTGTACGAGGCGGGCACGTCCAAGCGCTTCACGCTCCCTCCGGAGGAGCCCGTATGGATGCCTCGAGACGAGGCACGAGCGATGTTCGTCCGTCGATACTTCGAGCATTTTGGCCCGGCGACCATAGCGGACTGCGCGGCGTTTCTTGGGTATCCATCGAGCGAGGTGGCGGGGCTCGTGTGCCGCGCCGGGTTGTCGCTGCGCAGGGTGACATGCGACGGCATCGAGCTCTTCTATCTTGGAGACCTCGACCCCGAGGCGCGTGTGCCCGGATGCGTGTACTTGGCGGGCTTTGACCAGCTCGTGCTGGGATACCGCAACCGATCCCGGTTTGCTCGCACCGAGGACCTGCCCCACATCACCAACAGGGCGGGCATCGTCTTTCCCATCGTGCTCTATCGCGGCCGCGCCTGCGCGCGCTGGAAGCTTGTGGGCAAGCGCCTGTCCATCACGGAATTCCGCCCGCTTTCTCAAACGGCGCGCGATGCAATCGCTGCGCGTGGGCGCAGGCTTTTTGCGGGGAGGCGCATCGTGGTGGGCTTTCAAACCGAGGCGGACCTTCCCGCGCCAAAGCCGTTTAACCTCGATACGCTGCCCAGTGCGCTTCGCGGCTCATCTGAGGGCTAACGGCCGCGGCGCTTTCGGATGCACTGGGTAAGCTTTATCGGCTGGATAATAATTCTCGACCGACTTGCATTCTTCCGGCTGCGTTGCACAGGCGGCGCTCGTTCGGTGTGCCGATCTATCTATCGAGGTAGACTGATGGCGACAAGGGAGGCGTATATGCAGTTCAAGACGGTGTGCCCGTCGCCGCTGGGCGACATGCTCTTGGCAAGCGACGGCGCGGCGCTCACAGGTTTGTGGTTCGTGGGACAGGCGTATTGCGCTGCGGGTTTGCCAGCCGATGCGGCGGATGCTCCAGAGTTGCCGGTTTTCGAGCTCGTGCAAGCATGGCTCGAGTCATATTTTGCAGGTGAAATGCCGAAGGTGTGCGCGGGTGCGCCTGCTGGCCCGGGGCCGAGGCCGCCGGCTGGCGAGTTGCTTCGGCTTGAACTTCTTGGTACGCCGTTCCAACGAATGGTCTGGAAGGCATTGCAGAGCATCCCGTATGGCGAGACGACAACGTACGGCAAGCTTGCCCAGAGCATCAAAGAGCGTCGCGGTACGCCAACTTCTGCCCGCGCGGTTGGCGCGGCGGTGGGCAGGAATCCTGTCTCGCTCATCGTGCCGTGCCATCGCGTGACGGGGGCAGATGGCTCGCTCACAGGATATGCCGGCGGCCTCTGGCGCAAGCGGGCGCTGCTTGCGCTCGAGCGCCAGGGCATAACCGTTGGGGAGGAGCAGCGCCCGTCGAGTGAGCTCGTCTCCCGGTTGCTCGACATATGGGAAGGGTCTGTCCGTGCGACGCACGCCTTTCTGGCCGAGGCGGACATTCAGCGCTTGCGTGGCATGGTTCCGCAGGCCATAGCGGAGGTTCCTCATCTGCTTGTGGCGCGCCGGGGCGGTGCGCCGGTGGGATTTGCCGGAACCGACGGCGCGTTTCTCGAGATGCTCTTCGTTGCGGACGATGCACGGGGTTCGGGCGTCGGCCGGCTGCTGCTTGAGCGCGCAACAGAGCTTCTCGGCGTTACTGAGCTCTCGGTCAACGAGCAAAATCCGCAGGCCATAGGGTTTTACGAGCATATGGGCTTCGTGACTTATCGAAGAACGGATACCGACACGCAAGGCGATCCGTTTCCGCTGCTTTACATGAAGCGGGCGGATGCGTGAGGCTCGCGAGGCGTGAGAGGCTGGGCGTCGTATCGCCGTGAAGCTGGGATGGCACACACGAGACGCGTGAGTCGGCCGGGCGCGTGGGCCATGGCGGCGCACGCGAGGCGCTCGGCCAACGGGGCGCTTTGTTCGTGGTTGAGTGCAAGCGGTGTATAGTCTGCACACCTTCGGGAAAAAGCGCTGCTAAGATACGAACGCAAAGGGAGTTTCCGTGCAGACCAAAGGCATGCCCGAGGGCAACGAGGCAACGAATCCGCAAACAAGAAAAGGGCATCACTCGCAGCCGAAGCGAGAGAAAGCAAAGGGAATCTCTCAAATGATTGCAGGCATTGCTGTGGCAGCCATTGGTGTCCCGCTATGCGTGCTGCCTGGTCCCGGCGTGGCGGTCATTGCTTGCGGGGTGGCGCTGGCGAGCAAGGGGCAGCGCACCTATTCAGGCCGCAAGCCGACCAAGGTGGAGCGCAAGCTTGATGCTGCTGCAGAAAAGCTTGGCAGCGCCGCCAAAAAAGAGGCGGGAAAAATCGCGAAGACAGCGGCGCGGGAAGCGCCCGTAGTGGCAGAAAAGGCGGCCCGAGCTGCGGGCAAAGGAATTGCGGCGGCAGCTACGGCAGGAGGCAAGCTTGCGGCTGCCGGCGGCAAGGCGGTCGGAGATGCGGTCGCGCGCAAGCGTCGCGAACGGGATGCAGGAGCTTCGGCCGGCGGCAAAGCGCCAAAGAACGCATAGGGCATGGTTGTGCGAAGTTTTGCTGTCACAATGCGCACGATAGGTCAAAAGAACGCGCTGTGATTCTCGCCCCTTCGCATGGGAAGACGCTGGAAATCAACGATGCGTTGCGACAAAGCCATTGTTTTTTCTCGATGTTCGGGCTCTTTCTGGCAGTTATTTCAGATATGCGCGATTGACGGGCGTGCGAAGTGGCGCTAAGGCGCAAGAATGGACCAAGCTGTCAGTTTCGAGTGCCGCTTTCCTGCGGTTTTATCATCGTTCTGTGGGTGTCTCGGTGTTTTACAGCGACAGCTACGCAAGTCAATCGCGCATATCTGAAATAACTGCCAGAAAAATGGGGCCTGCTGTGAAAAAGCGCATCAGGGCGACGCAATACGTCCTCGTGATGTACGTCCTAGCAATGGCAGCGCCTCGCCGGCATAGCTTCCTACACGAGCCGCTTGCCGCTGTCCCAGGCCTGGCCAACCTTCTCGCCCAGGGCGTAATATCCGCTCTGGAACTGGTCGAAGGCGAATGCGCCGAGTTTTGCGGGGTCGACTTTACCCTCTTCGTCGAGCACTGCCTCGTCGGCCAGCACATTTTCGATTTTGCCCAGCACGCGCAGACCGTAGGGTTGCTCCTGCATCTCGACCACGCTGCATTCGAGCGTGATGGGATACTGGTCCACCACCGGCGCGTCCACGCGGGTGCTCTTGGTGGCGGTCATGCCCGTCCGCTCGAACTTATCGGTCACTTTGTTTCCGCTCGCGATGCCAAAGTAGTCGCTTTCGTCCAGATGGGCCACGTCTGCGATGCTCAGCGTGAATGCACCGCGCTGCTCGATGTTCTTGGTGGTCTTGTGCCCGCGGCTGATGTTGAGCGCCACCATGTCGCGCGCGCAGATGCCGCCCCACGCCATGTTCATGACGTCGACGCTGTCGTCGTCATTGTAGGTGGCGATCATAAGCACCGGCATAGGGTAAATCGCAGGCTGTACGCCCAGGTCCTTCTTCATGGTTCCTCCGTTCACTAGGGATTGGCGGCGGCGCAACTGCCGCTGCTTCTGTGATACGCTTGAACACAAATCAAAGCAAGTACCGAAACTTATGACAGGTACTTACCATTTAGATAGTAAAGGGCAGGATATGGAGAAACGCGTAGAAGAGAGAGCGTGCCACAATGCATGGGCGTGTATTGAGGACGCGGACTTCGAGCAGACGGGCTTCTCGTATACGCTCTCCCTCATCCAGGGCAAGTACAAGATGGTGATTCTGTATTGCCTGATGGAATTCCAACCGGTGCGCTTCAATGAGCTGCGTCGTTACCTCAAGACGGTTTCGGACAAAACGCTCAGCCGCGCGCTCAAGGAGCTCGAAGCCGACGGCCTAGTGTGGCGCGAGGCGTACCCGCAGATTCCGCCCAAGGTCGAGTACGGCCTTACCGAGCGCGGGGCGTCGCTCATGGAGGTACTCGATGCCATGTGCACCTGGGGCAGCAAGCACCGGGACTGGAAGAAGGCCGAGCCGTCTCATGCGGAGACCTCGTAGGCGCTATGCGGTCAGGCAGGCCGTCAGGTGCCGCGCCAACTCGATTTGCGCATGCGCCAAGGCGATTTGCTAGGCAAGGCCCGCACCATTAGCGACAATAGGGGAGCAGACAGGCTCGGGCAGGGGAGAGCGATGATTCACGACAAACTGGCGCTATTGCGGCGGCGTTCGGGAATGAGCCAGCAGGAGGTCGCCGCAACCATCGGGGTAACGCGGCAGACGGTAAGCAATTGGGAGCTTGGCCAGGGGTCTCCAGCGCTCGACAAGGCTGCTGAGCTTGCGCGGCTCTACGGCGTGACGCTCGATGACCTCGTGTCCGACGAGGTCGATGTCGTGAGTACGGGGGCGCATGATGCCCCGCGCGACCTGCACGTGCTTAGGGGCCTCATGGGGCGGGCTGCGACGTTGGAGCTTGTTGACGGGGTGCAGCAAAATGTAGAGCTGCTCGATGTGAGCTCGGCGTGGCTGCGCGTGTCCTGCACGGTCAAGCGCGCACGGCTCGGTTCGCCGCGCGTGGAAAGCAAGCGCGTGATTCGCCTCATCGACCTCAACGACGTGTGCTCGATAGCGATCGAGGAGCGCCTCGCCGGCGGCTCGCGCGCGCCGCATGGACCCACAAGGGAGGCGTAGCGCATGGATAGCTTCATTCCCTTTGGCTATACGATGGCGATTCTCATCTTTGGCTTTGTCATCTATCTCGTGCTCTCGATGCCCACGAAGCGCGACCTCCGCAAGGCGACGCACCCCGATGTCGAGGCGCGCAGGTCTGCGGGGCTCGCGGCGGAGCTGCGTGCGCGCAAAGGCGCCCGCTGCCGGCTTTTGCTTGGTGAAGTGCACTTCGTTGCGAACAGCTCGCAGATCGAGGGCGTGGTAGAAGATGTCGATGACGAATGGGTGCTGGTGAGAACGATGGGCTCCGGGCAGGGCGCGCGGTTGATTGCCGTGCGGCTCGAGCGCATAGCGGGGATCGAGGAATAAGAGCGGGCCACGCCGCAGACGGTGCGGTATGCTGAATTGCCAAGGCGAAAGGGGGAGAAATGGGCGAGCGAGATAGCTTTCGGCAAACATCGCAGCATGGTTGCGATGGCGCGCAGGCGTTTGCAGGGCGGAAGGCCCATGCGTCTGCGCCGGCGGATCCCGCGGATGCTGCCTTGTCGCTCGTTCGCATCTTGGTGCTCCCCGGTGCCGATGAGGATGCTGCCGAGCGCTTGGGCACTACAATCGGCGTGGCGCCGCTCCGCGATGAGTGTATTCTCGATTCGTCCGACCTCGTCGTTCGCTTTGATGCGGACGGCGTGTCCCTGCAGCGTGGTGGGCTGAGCATGCGCGCGGATCTGGCATCGATGCTCCCGCGCCTCAAGGCCGGGCGGCTCAATCGCGAGCTCCTGGTTCGTGCCGCGCGCATCAAGGGCGCTCAGGTGGGCGAGGGCCCCCTGCGTGCTGTCGACGCGACGGCGGGTCTGGGCGAAGATGCGCTGCTGCTCGCTGCGGCCGGCTTCGAGGTGATGCTTTTCGAGCGTGATCCGGTTATCGCCGCACTCCTGGCCGATAGTCTGCGCCGTGCGCGAGAGCATCCGCAGCTTGCCGATGCCGCGTCACGCATGCATCTCGCGGGTACCGACAGCGTCGAAGCCATGCCGGCGATCGATCCTGCACCCGATGTGGTCTATCTCGACCCTATGTTTCCCGAACGGAGAAAGAGCGCGGCAGTAAAGAAGAAATTCCAGCTCATCCACTATCTCGAGCATCCGTGCGACGACCAGGAGGCGCTCATGCGCGCAGCTTTGGCGGCTCATCCGCGCAAGGTGGTCGTCAAGCGTCCGGTCAAGGGGCCGCATCTCGCCGGTATCAAGCCGAGCTACTCCCTTGCAGGCAAGAGCGTTCGCTACGACTGTATCGTGCCTGTCCGATGAGGTGCAGCGGAATGGGCGCCGGGGATGGCGTGACGGATCCCGGTTTCCGCACTCAATTTAAAAAGTAAACATATGGAAACTTATTGCAGAGGAGCATTGTAGTGTCCTAAGCATTGGACGAAAAGTTAAATATAGATAACTTATTGTCTGAAACGATGCGCCACGGGAGGCGGCATGATGAAGCAGGTTACAGATGAGGAGCTTGAGGACTCGGTCGTGCGCATGTGCGCGCCGACGCTGCTTGGCGTGAAACCGGCGAACATGTTTACCTTCTCGGGGCGCTTTTCGGACGATGAGGTGCAGGCCCCGTCGGCCAATGCTTTTGAGGATGCTCACGTCTGGTGTCGCGCTGCGGGTTGCGAGGAGCCATTCAACCAGGCATGTGCCGGCGGCTGTGCGGAGTCTTGGAGCCAGCCACGTGCAGCCGATGGCGAGCATGGCTACGTCGATCAACCTTGTCCCTGCACGATAACCGAGCAGCGGCGGGAGGAGCTTGGCCTTCTTGTGAGTGGGCTCGATAGGGAGCTGGCCCCATATGGCGTACGCGTGCGCGTGATCGCTTGGCGGGCGTTTGGCGCCATCGTGCTTGCATATCGTCCGAATTTGCTCGTTTCGCATCTGCGCGATGCGCGTACAGCTGCGGTGCTGGCGAGCCTAGGATATCCCGTTCTCAACAGTGCATTAACTGCTGGGATGCGAGAAACCTTCCTCGACGCGCTGCTCGCGCATCTTGCGCGAAGGTTTGCTGCGGAAAAGCTCCCCCACGAGATTGGCTTCTTCTTGGGCTATCCCTACGAGGATGTTGAGGGGTTCGTGCGACATCGGGGCCGTAAGTTCCGATTTTGCGGATGCTGGAAGGTCTACGGCGACCCTCGGGCGGCAGCGAAGTTGTTTGCGCGCTACCGAAGATGTACGCGACGGTGCGTACGGCTGCGACGAAGTGGAAGCACAGCGGTAGACATCGCAGCCGGTTGTCGTTATCGGGGGCGTGGAGGGGCTTAGCTCAATGCGACTTGGCGCGCGTGGTTAGGTTTATTGGGTCCTACGGACCTAGGGAGACGACGGGCCTATGGCCCAGAGAAGGGAAACAACATGAGTAACGTTGCGGTCGTGTTTTGGAGTGGAACGGGAAACACCGAGGCCATGGCTGACCTCGTAGCTGAGGGTGTACAATCCGCAGGCGGTAAGGCTACTGTGATTCAGGCGACAGAATTCTCGGTCGAAGAGCTCGATGCCTACGATGCTTTTGCCTTTGGCTGCCCGGCAATGGGTGCGGAGGAGCTTGAAAGCGAGGAATTCGAGCCCATGTGGGATGCAGTCGAACCGGCGCTGCCCGGCAGAAAGGTGGCGTTGTTCGGTAGCTACGATTGGGCCGAGGGTGAATGGATGGACCTTTGGCGTGAGCGCGCGGAGGCGGCGGGCATCATCGTGAGCGAGACGGTCATTGCCAAGGACTATCCCGACGAGGAGGCATCCGACGCGTGCCGCGCCCTCGGCGCCGCCCTCGTTTAGCGCGGCAGACTAACATGGCGAAGGGGTGCCGGGGCCGTTTCGGCCGGCGGTCTTGTTGCGCGGCGTGGTACTCTAGCACCGGGTACTCGATTGCCGCCCGAAGCCGCCGTTCCGAATGCGAGGGTTCATGGCTACCTTGTTCATCGATGCTGATGCCTGCCCGGTCACGCGCGATGCCCTTGCGCTGGCACGAAAGGCGCACGTGCCCGTGGTCGTCGCGGGAAACACCACGCAGAATCTTGAACGGCACGTGCGCCCCGACGACCCGCGCTCGCCGATGGAGGCCAACAGGGGCTTCTGGGTGGAGACGCTTGCCGTTGGCGTTGGAGCCGACGCGGCGGATTTTGCCATCGCGGAGCGCCTGGAGCCGGGTGACATCGTGGCCACGCAGGACATTGGCTTGGCGAGCATGGCGCTTGGGCGTGGCGCGGCGGCAATCGGCGTGCGCGGACACGTTTACCGCAAAGAGGCCATCGACATGCAGCTGTTTATTCGGCACGAGGAAAAGAAAGTGCGACGCGCAGGGGGCCGCACCAAGGGACCCGCGGCTTTCACCGATGAGGATCGCGAGCGCTTCCGCGACAACCTACGCAGGCTGCTGCAGGTAGACGGCGGCGTTGAATGAGACAGATGTGCCAGGTTAAGTTGTCTCCAGACAGCATGAGACAGTTTAACCCGGCACATCTGTCTCTGAGACAATTTAACCTGGCACGACTGTCTCACGTTGGTGGTGATGCCGCGGTAGATGGCAACGCCCAGGCCGCCCGCTCCAATGAACGAGGCGATGCCCGCAAGCGCGATGGTCATCGTGGCCATGCTGCGAATGCCGTTCATAATAATGAGCCCCTCGGTGTGCCGCGCGGGATGTTCGATGCTCGAGTCGGAAGGTTTTTCGCGACCCTCCGAGTAGACACCTTGCGCGAGCCAGCAAAAAGCGGGCCGTGTCGAACCAGAAGCTCGGTCTGCTCGGCCCATCGGTAAAAACCTTCCGTCTCGAGGCTCGAGCCTTTTTTTACCGGGGAGAAAGCGGTGCACAAAGGAGCGTGGCCGCCCTGCTATGCGCGCGGTGCATGCCAACATGCCCAGAATGCGGTGTGCGCCACCATTTCTCCGCCGGACAATGAAAACCGATTCCGTTGCCGAACAAGGAGGTCATACATAGCAGACGTGAAGAAGCGCGTGCTTGGCAAAAGCGGTATCGAGGTGTCTCCACTGGGGCTCGGTTGCATGGGGCTCACTCATGCAAGCGGCGACGCGATGGATACGCCCGCTGCCGCCCGCGTGATTCGCGAGGCGTTCGAGATGGGCTACACGTTCTTCGATACGGCGGAGTGCTACGTGGGTGAGAACGCGGCGGGCGAGACGCTTTACAACGAGGACGCGGTGGGGGAGGCGCTGCGCCCCGTGCGCGATCAGGTGGTTATCGCGACCAAGTTCGGCGTGTACCACAACCCGGACAAGACGCTATCCGTTGACTCGCGGCCCGAGGCGATCCGCCGCACCATCGACGGCAGCCTGAGCCGTTTGGGCATCGATTGCATCGATCTCTACTATCAGCATCGCACCGACCCCAACGTGGAGCCTGAGGAAGTGGCCGGCGTCATGGCCGAGCTCATGCAGGCAGGCAAGATCCGCGCATGGGGCATCTCGGAGGCGGACGAGGATTACTTGCGGCGAGCGGATGCGGTATGCCCCGTGGCTGCCGTCCAGAACCGCTACTCCATGCTCGCGCGGCTGGCACGAGCCGTCCTCTTTCCCGTGCTCGAGGAGCTCAATGTGGCGCTCGTGGCGTTCAGCCCCATGGCGAACGGCTTTTTGACCGGCGCGTATAGTCCGAAGACGAAGTTCGAGGGTGCGCAGGACTATCGTGACGGCATGCCTCAGTACACGCCTGAGGGCTACGAGAAGGATCGCGCGGTGCTGGGGCTCATCGGCGATCTTGCGCGCGAAAGGAACGCGACGATGGCTCAGATCTCGCTCGCGTGGATGCTCTGCAAGAAACCGTGGATTATCCCCATTCCGGGCAGCCGCAAGCCCGAGCGCCTGCGGGAAAACCTTGGAGCCGCCCAGGTGACGCTTACGGCCGAGGAGGTCGCGCGCATCGATGCGGCGCTCGATGGCATGGACCTTGCCGTTTTCGGTGGCCACGCGCGGGCATAGGGTCCGGCGCGCGTGCAGGCGCGGCATAGGGTTCGTCGGCCTCATGCACGGCGCCTGGACATTATCTTGACTTGGAGCCGGCTTCAAGGGCTACGATGTCCTCGGCAACTAGCAGTTGAGTGAAAGGAGCTCCAATGGATTTCGATCTTGAGCAGCAGGCGCGTGAGAGTCTCGGGGCGTCGAGCGCATTTCCGCTGGGCGAGCCCAACACTGCGTTCGCGCAGTACTTCATCGGCAACAGTTTCCTCGCGCCGCTCGCCGGCGGTGTGGCCAATGTGACCTTCGAGCCCGGTTGCCGCAACAACTGGCACGTGCATCACGGTGAGCGCCAGGTGCTCGTCTGCACCGGCGGGTGCGGTTGGTACCAGGAATGGGGCCAGCCCGCGCAAGAGCTTCATGCGGGCGACGTCGTGGACATTCAGCCCGAGGTGAAACACTGGCACGGCGCCGCCAAGGATTCTTGGTTCACGCACATTGCCATCGCCATGCCGGTCAAGGGGTGCGACGAGCAGTCTAATGAATGGCTCGAGCCCGTCGATGACGAGCAATACGGCAAGCTCGCCTAGCGCGAAGTGGATATACCGAACGGTCAAAATGGGACGGGTCCATTTTGACGCAAGAGAGTGCCTCCCATCTGACCGTTCGTTGAAGCAGGGAATAGGAGACATATATGGCACAGTCAGATGCTGCCGCGGCCTACCTTGAGCGCATGAATCCCGGCGCCACGGGCTCGTTCGCGACCACCGATCCGGAGTTCGCCGAGCGATTCAATACGTTCGCCTTTGACGAGGTGGTCAACGAGGAGGCGGCTAAGCTGCCCGATCGCGAGCGCTTCCTCGCCATTCTCGCCGCGCTCATGGGTTGCCAGGGCGTCGATGAGTTCCGAGTCATGGTGGCGGGTGCTCTCAACTTCGGCGTGACGCCCGTCGAGGTCAAGGAAGTCGTCTACCAGGGCACGGAGTACCTCGGCATCGGCCGCACCCTCCCGTTCATCCGCGCGGTGAATGAAGTGCTCGAGGAGCGCGGCATCGAGTTGCCCCTTGAGGGCCAGGCAACCACCACGTTCGAGACGCGCCTCACCGCGGGAAACCAGGTGCAGATCGATTACTTCGGCGAGGGCATGCGCGAGACCTGGCTGCATGGTCCTAGCGAGCGCGCGCATATCAACAAGTGGCTCGCCGACAACTGCTTCGGTGACTACTACACGCGCAACGGCCTGAGCGATCGCGACCGCGAGATGATTACCTTCTGCTTCATCGCGGCGCAGGGCGGCTGCGAGCCTCAGCTCACGAGCCATGCCATGGGTAATATGAACCTCGGCAACGACAAGGATTTCCTCTACCGCGTGGTTTCGCAATGCGTTCCCTATATCGGCTATCCGCGCAGCCTGAACGCACTTGCTTGCGTGGGCAAGGCAGCCGAGCAGCTCAGCGCATAGCGATGAATCGTAGACACCGGGTGTCTACGATTCATGACGCGTGAATACCGGGTGTCTACGATTCACGGGCATTCTGGACGCGCCGCTCGTTTCTGGGCGAGATTCGGACACTGAAGGCGTTGCCGGGCGACTTTCGTACGCTCGGAGCGTTCTGAGCGTCCAGATCTTGCCCGAGAACGAGCGGCGCGTCCGTTTTTTCGCCCGAAAACCCCGGCGCGCCGGGGCGGTCGCGCACTGGGAGCCGCCGTATGCGAACGCCGTCGTGCCTCGCAAGCCGCCGCACGCCGGGGTCCGCCGCGGCCAAATGCCCCCGCTGCGGATGCTTAACATATCGCCGCCATTTGTTAGCAATTTGTAAACTCGTCGTTTACGCTGGGTAATGCTTCATAAGACTCATGTAATAACTGGCCGACGAGCACTTCTGCCAAGAATCGAACGCGTATGGTGCATTGCAGACGAGCGCGGGCGTCTGTCGATTTTGCCTGCGACCATCGTGCGTATTAGATTCTGGAAGGAGAATCGTTCATGTTCGATTATTCGTGCTCTCGTCGTCAGTTCCTCGGTTTCGCCGGTGGCATCGCCGCCGTCGCGGGCCTCGGCCTTGCCGGCTGCAGCGGCCAGACCACTACTGCCGGTTCCACCGGTAGCGCCGCCGCGGGCGCCAGCCTCTCCGGCACCATCAACTGCGGTGGCGCCACGTCGTTCCAGCCGCTCGTTGAGGCCGTGGCTGGCGATTTCCAGGATGCCAACCCCGATGTGGTCATCGCCATCTCCGGCGGCGGTTCGGGTGACGGCATCTCCGGCATCGTGGACGGCTCCCTCCAGATTGGCCGCTCCGACGTGTTCGCTGAGGAGAAGGTCGATGACGAGTCCCAGCTCGAGGGTCTCGTTGACAACCAGGTGTGCATCGTGGGCATGGGCCCGATCGTGAACGCCAACGTTGACATCGACGACATCACCACCGAGCAGCTCGCTGGCATCTTCACCGGCCAGATCACCGACTGGTCCGAGGTGGGCGGTACTGCCGGCACCATCAACGTCATCAACCGCGAGGCCGGCTCCGGCACCCGCGCCACCTTCGAGGCCGCCGTGCTCCAGGGCGCCGAGGTCCCCGCGGACTTCACCCCGGTTGCCGAGGTCGACTCCTCGGGCACCGTCGTTGAGCAGGTTGCTGCCACCGAGGGCTCCATCTCCTACGTTGCCTTCAACTACTACGAGACCAACGAGGGCATCAAGGCGCTCAGCGTTGACGGCGTGGAGCCCACGCAGGAGAACGTCGAGAACGGCGACTTCAACATCTGGGCCTACGAGCACATGTACACCCGTTCCGACGAGGACGAGGCCACGGCTGCCGTCACCCAGGCGTTCATCGACTACATCATGTCCGAGGACGTCCAGAGCACGACCGTCATCGAGCAGGGCTTCATTCCTGTGAGCAACATGAAGGTCAAGAAGGACGTCGACGGCAACGTCACTCCTGTCGAGTAGCGCGCCCGCAAAAGCGGTGCAGTGGTAGTACGACGGGGTACCCCTCGTTCGCGCGGGGTGCCCCGTTTTCTTTGGATTAGTCTGTGGAGAAAGGCGTCACATGGCTAAGGTTATGCCAAAACGCCGTCTGGAGAACATCGGGCTCACCATCACGGGTGCGTGCGTGGCCCTTGTGGCCCTCGTGGTGATCACCTTGATCTTCATGGTCGCCCAGCAGGGTCTGACCACGTTTTTCGTAGACGGCTTCGATCCCATCGCGTTCCTCACGGGAACGCACTGGATTCCCGAGCAGGACATGTACGGAGCGCTCCCCATGATCGTGGGCTCGTTCTCGGTCACCCTGCTCTCTACGATCATCGCTCTGCCCATCGCGCTTGGCTCGGCCATGTTCGTGGTGGAGATTGCGCCCGGTTTCGGCCGTCGCGTGTTCCAGCCGCTCGTCGAGCTGCTCGTGGGCATTCCTTCGGTCGTCTACGGCGTGCTCGGCCTTTATGTGGTGAACAGCGCCATGCGCATGATCTTCGGTGCTTCCGCGGGCACCGGCGCGGGCATCCTTTCCGGTGCCATCGTGCTGGCGGTCATGATCTTGCCCACGGTGACGACGCTCTCCATCGACGCGCTCGCTGCCGTGCCCAACGAGTATCGTGAGGGTTCCTACGCGCTCGGCTGCACCCGCTGGCAGACCATCTGGCACGTGGTGCTCAAGAGCGCTATGCCCTCGCTCATGACGGCGGTCATCCTGGGCATGACCCGTGCGTTCGGCGAGACCCTCGCCGTGCAGATGGTCATCGGCGGCGTTGAGCGCAACATGCCCACGGGGCTCCTCTCGCCGGCCTCGACCCTCACGGCCACCCTCACCTCCGGTCTTAACAACGCGGTGAGCGGCACCGAGTTCTACCATGCGCTGTGGTCGCTCGGCCTGATCCTGCTCGCCATGTCGCTCGTGTTCATCCTCATCATTCACCTCATCGGTCATAAGGGGGCGAAGCAGAATGGCTAACCAGGCAAACGCTCCGGCTGCAACTCCCGCGCAGCAGCGCGACCTTTCTGCCCATGTGGCTCGCATCGGCAAGCAGGACAAGATTGTAACCGGCATCCTGACGGCGATCGTTGGATTCGTCCTACTGCTCCTTGCCGCCATCATCGTCTACATCCTTGCGCGAGGCGGTGGCATCGCGCTCACGCCCGGGTTCCTCACCAACCCCTCCACCGACGAGGCGGTGTCGGGCATTCTGTACCAGCTGTTCGATTCGTTCTACATGCTGCTCATCACCCTGCTCATCTCGGTGCCCATCTCGCTTGGCGGCGCTATCTTCCTAGTGGAGTACGCGCCCGATAACTGGATCACCTCAGCGGCATCCACGGCCATCGAGACGCTTTCCAGCCTGCCCTCCATCGTCGTGGGCATGTTCGGCTCGCTTTTCTTCGTTGTGGTGATGGGCTGGGGCATCTCGATCATCTCGGGTGCTGTGGCGCTCACGATGTTCAACATCCCCATCCTGGTTCGCACCATCCAGCAGGCGCTCGAAGACGTGCCGCGCAGCCAGCGCGACGCCGCGCTCGCCATGGGGCTCACCCGCTGGGAGACCACCGTGAACGTGCTGCTCCCCGCTGCCATGCCCGCTATCGTGACCGGCATCGTCATCTCTGCGGGCCGCGTGTTCGGCGAAGCCGCCGCGCTCATCTTCACCTCGGGCTCCGCGCCCTCGCGCCTCAACTTCGCGAGCACGAACTTCATGAGCCCGACCAACCCGTTCAACATCTTCCGTCCCGCCTGCACGCTCGCCGTCTACATCTGGCGCCTCACCTCCGAGCCCACGCCGGGTTCGACCGAGATCGTGTGGGGCACGGCCACCGTGCTGCTCGTGTGCGTGCTGCTCTTCAATGTGCTCGCGCGCGTGCTGGGAAAGTTCCTCGCGAGGAGGCTGACCGCCGAATGAGTGACACCAACGCGCAGGCCGCGCTTCTCTCTACCAAGGACGTGACCGTTACCTACGACCTCACGCACGAGGCGCTCTCTACCAAGGACGTGACCGTTACCTACGACCTCACGCACGAGGCGCTCCACAAGACGAGCCTCGAGTTCCGCGCGGGCGAGGTCACGGCCCTCATCGGCCCCTCCGGCTGCGGCAAGTCAACCTTCCTGCGCTGCCTGAACCTCATGAACCGTGAGATTCCGCGCTGCAAGGTTGGCGGAGAGATCTTCTACCACGACCACAACATCAACACCAAGACCGAGAACCTCTTTGAGCTGCGCAAGTCCATCGGCATGGTGTTCCAGCAGCCCACGCCGTTCCGCAAGTCCATTCGCGAGAACATCCTGTTCGCTCCCAAGAAGCACGGCCGCTTGCACGGCAAGGACGAGGAGGACGAGCTCGTTGAGACGTCGCTTCGCCAGGCGGCGCTCTGGGACGAGGTCAAGGACAAGCTGAAGCAGTCTGCCCACGCCCTTTCCGGTGGCCAGCAGCAGCGCCTGTGCATCGCCCGCACGCTTGCCATGAAGCCGGACGTGGTGCTCTATGACGAGCCGTGCTCGGCGCTCGATCCCATTTCGACCTACACGATTGAGGAGACCATCCGCTCGCTCTGCGACACGGGGCTCTGCCAGATCATCGTGACCCACAACATGGAGCAGGCGGGCCGCGTGAGCGACCGCACCGCCTTCTTCTACGTGGGCGATATGGTGGAAACGGGCACCACCCAGCAGATTTTCTCGGCACCCAAAGACCAGCGTCTTGCCGATTACCTGACGGGTAGGTTCGGCTGATGGAGAAGACTATGGATAGAGAGTTCAACGAGGATATCCACCGCAGCGTGGAGGGCGTGGAGAGCACGCTCTCCATCCGCGACTTCAATCTGTGGTACGGCGATTTCCAGGCGTTGAAGAGCATAACGCTCGAGATTCCCAAGAACCGCGCGACCGCCTTCATCGGACCTTCGGGATGCGGAAAGTCGACGCTGCTGCGCACGTTCAATCGCATGTGCGACTTCGTGGAGACAGTCAAGACCGAGGGAACGATCGAGTTCGACGGGCAGGACATCTTCAAGATGGACGCCAACGCGCTCCGCGTGTACGTGGGCATGGTGTTCCAGCACCCTAACCCGTTCCCCATGAGCATTCGCGAAAACGTGCTCTACGGTGTGAAGCGCATGGGCCGCATGAGTCGTTCGGAGGAGGACGAGATCTTGGAGCGCTGCCTCACGCGCGCGGCGCTCTGGGACGAGGTCAAGGATAAGCTTGGCCAGAGCGGCCTTGGGCTTTCCGGCGGCCAGCAGCAGCGCCTGTGCATCGCTCGCGCGCTTGCCACCGACCCTTCGGTGCTCCTCATGGACGAGCCCACATCGGCGCTCGACCCCATCTCGACCTCGATGGTCGAGGAGCTCATGATGCAGCTCTCCGAGGACCATACCGTCGTGGTCGTGACGCACAACATGCAGCAGGCGGCGCGCGTTGCCGATAAAACCTGCTTCTTCTACCTGGGAGAACTCGTTGAGGCAGCGCCCACCAAGGAGCTCTTCTCCAACCCCAAGGAGAAGCTCACCAACGACTATCTGACGGGAAGGTTCAGCTAATGATTACTCGTTCCGAATTTCGTCATCAGCTTGAAGAGATCGACGAGACGCTCGGTCGCTTCAGCGAGAAGACGGCAAAGGATATTCGCGCGCTCGCCTTGGCGCTTGCCGGTGACGCCGACACGATTGACGAGGTGCTTGGCGGTGCCAAGTCCGAGCGTCGTCTGCGCACCGCCATCGAGGATGGCTGCCTGGACATCATGCTGCTCCAGCAGCCGATCGCCGGCGACCTGCGCTTTGTGAGCGGCTCGTTCCGCCTGGTCTCGGATCTCACTCACATTGACGAGATGAGCCGCGACGTGGCGTATCTGGCCAAGAGCCTGCCTGCCGAGGTTTCCGCCAAGCTCAAGGAGCACCTCGACTTCGCCGCCGATCGCGTGGCGACGATGGTCGAGGAGGCCGTTGAGGCGTTCCGTACCACCGACGTGGACAAGGCTCGCGGCGTCTTCGCCATGGACGACGACATCGACGATGTGTACCTGGCTGCCGAGGGCGTGGTCATCGACCTCATCAAGGCGAGCGAGACTCGCGCCAAGTACCTGCCCGAGCTGCTCATGGTAGCCAAGTACTTCGAGCGCATGGGCGATGACGCCGTGCGCATCGCCGACTGGGCCGTCTTCCGTGCCACGGGTGCCCGTGAGATGACCAAGGGCGAATAGCCAACATGATAAAACGAACCCGGTTCGTTTTATCAAATGTCCGGACTGAGGCGGGGCTGTTGTTGTTCTCTTGCGGCCACGCCCAGGTGCCTCCCCTTCGCGGGCCGGTAGCCATTTGCGGTTGCCGGCCCGTTTGCTTTTGCGAAATGGGTTCGGCGCGATGGCGGGAGTGGCTTTAGCCAGCTTCTGCTATGCCGGGGGTGTCTACAGGCTCAGGCCGAGGCGCTTCTGAAGGATGAGACACGCGCCGAGCTCTGGTTCGTGGAGCGGAGCGATGAGGCGGCAGCAGCGGGGGAGGGCTGCGCCCAGCGGCCCGAGGATGGCCTCGCCCGCCTTGAACGTGCCGCCGACATAGGTGACGGGGATGCTGCCCGCCGCCTGATCATCCGGTTCATCGAAGATTCTGTGCACGATGGCCGCGACCATCTCGGCCTCTTCCGTCGCTGCGCGCTCTAGGATGCGCTGTGCGCTTGCGTCGCCCGCCGCTGCGGCCTTGCTCACCAGGGGTGCAAGTGCCGAGATGCGCGAGCGGTTCGCCATGTGCTCCTGCGCGAAGGCGATGATATCGAAATCGTCGGCAAGCTCGAGCTCCTGCCGTACGAGGCTGTGCAGAGGCCCCGCCGGGTCGCGTCCGTCGCACTGGCGGGTGAACGCGCGCAGTAGCTCCTTGCCTAGCCAACCGCCACTGCCTTCGTCTCCGAGCTCGTAGTCCCAGCCGCCGCAGCGCTGCGAGCGCTCGCCGTGTACGCCGTAGGCGATGGAGCCCGTGCCAGCGATGATCACGATGCCGTCGGCAAGGTTCAGCCCTGCGGCCCAAGCGCTTTCCACGTCGTTGACGAGCGCATAGGGGTGCGCACCGGCAACCTTGGCCACGATCTGTTCGATGCGCGCCGTCGACGTGGTTCCCTCGCCATACCCACACATACCGATGCCGATGCCGTACTGCTCGCCTAAAAGCCCGGCCGCCTCGGCACGGGCGATGCCCTCGGCGAGGACAGCTTCCATGCCATCGAAGCCGGCCTGTGCGTAGTGGCTCGTTGGCAACTCGAAGCGGTCGAGTTGCGTTAGCGTCTCGTCATATGTGGCGAATGCCGTCTTGGTTCCGCCTGCATCAATTCCGAGCCAGCGCATGGCATTCCTCCGGTCTTCGTGTTCTCCCGTGCGTCACCATGGTGCATCACTATGGTAAAGCGAGCTAGGTTTGGCTTATCAATTCTGATCGGTCGTGCGGTACAGAAAACCGGCCTTATTCTATCAGTTAGGAAAACTCCAGCTCAGAGCCTCCGCAACCATGGGTTGGTTAAAATGTCCGCCAAACATGGCTTCCGTCGCCAGCGCGCGGGGATGCAGACCGGGTTGACGTGGCGCATGGCGAAGAGCGGGCCAATGCGACGCGCGGCGCCAAGCGCGGTTGCCAGATGGCACCGTCAAAATCCGAGACAAAAGACAGACTTAGCGCATTTTTGGATAAAAAATCGAAAGTAGGGGGTCTAATAATTTGCTATGCGCACCCGATGCGGTCTCCAAGCGCCTGCGACCAGCATGGTTTCGATAGCCCGCGCGTCCGGTGAATCAAGACCACTCGCACGACGGGCGGTTCCTTACGTCGTGTGCATCGCGCGGAACGATATAAAGCCGAAATACGATGCGGCGCACCGCCAGTGCATCGCGCAAGACGCCACGGCCTCCATCATTAACAGTGTATGAATCGGGTGGCTTGCTCGCGCTCGGGGCAGGGAGCTGGTACCATTGACCCTCGCATGCCGGGCTGCGCGGTCTACGCAGGCTCGGCAATCTGTACGCACGCCGCCCGCTCCGGCACGGGGCGGCACAGATTATAAGGAGGACTCTGTGGCAGAGACCCAGACCACTGCTGGCGCACCAACCGGCGCCGTAACCGCTACGCCCGCTGCATCCGGCGTCCAGAACCCCGAGAACATCCATTCCATGCACACCCGCACCGCCGGCGAGCTTCGCGCCGAGAACATCGGTGAGGAGGTTACCCTCACCGGATGGGTGTGGCGTCGCCGCGACCACGGCGGTCTGATCTTCTGCGACCTGCGCGATCGCACCGGCATGACGCAGTGCACGTTCGACCCCGAGCATGCTCAAGGCAGCGCGTTCCACACCGCCGAGACCATGCGTCCGGAGTGGCCCATCCTGGTGCACGGCACTGTGATCGCCCGTGACGCCGAGACGGTCAACCCCAAGTTGCCCACCGGCGAGATTGAGGTGCTTGTCGACCATATCGAGGTGCTCGGTCGCTCCAAGACCCCGCCCTTCCAGATCGAGGACGGCATCGAGACCGCCGAGGACACGCGCCTGCGCTACCGCTACCTGGACCTCCGCCGTCCGGAGATGGCCGAGAAGCTCAAGCTGCGCTCGGATTTCACCTTCGCAATCCGTTCCGCGCTCCATAACCGCGCATTTACCGAGGTAGAGACCCCGGCGCTCTTCAAGTCCACTCCCGAGGGCGCGCGCGACTTCATCGTTCCCAGCCGTCTGCAGCCGGGCAGCTTCTACGCCCTGCCGCAGAGCCCGCAGCTCCTCAAGCAGCTGCTCATGGTTGGCGGCGTTGAGCGTTACTACCAGGTGGCTAAGTGCTTCCGCGACGAGGACCTGCGCGCCGATCGCCAGCCCGAGTTCACGCAGGTGGACATCGAGATGAGCTTCGTTGACCAGGACGACGTCATGGGCGCGCTCGAAGACGTGCTTGCCGACGCGTTCGCCCAGGTTGGCGTCGAGATGCCCACGCCGCTCCGCCGTATCAACTACTGGGATGCCATGGACACCTACGGTTCCGACAAGCCGGACACGCGCTTCGGCATGCATCTCGTCGACCTCACCGATGTCTTCAAGGGCTCCAAGTTCAAGGTGTTCTCCGGCGCCGCCAACACCGAGGGCCACGTAGTCAAGGCCATCAACGCCAAGGGTGCCGGCACCTGGCCGCGCGCGCAGATCGATAAGCTCGCGAAGGTTGCCGAGTCCTTCGGCGCCAAGGGCCTGGCCTGGATCGCCTTCCGCGAGGACGGCTCCATGAACTCGCCCATCGTGAAGTTCTTCAGCGATGAGGAGATGGCCGAGCTCAAGAGCCGCTGCGACGTGGAGCCCGGCGACCTCGTGATGTTCGCCGCTGGCCCGCGTCTCGCTTCCGACGAGATCCTCGGCGGCATGCGCAGCCACATGGCCGATGCGCTGGGCATCGAGCGCGAAGGGCATGATTTCCTGTGGGTCGTGGACTTCCCGCTCTTCCACTGGGACGACGACGCCAAGCGCTACGAGGCCGAGCACCAGCCCTTCACCCTGCCGCATGTGGACCAGCTCGACCTGCTCGAGACCAATCCGCTTGCCATGGGCAGCTGCACGTACGACTTCGTGATGGACGGTTTCGAGGCGGGCGGCGGCGGAATGCGCATCCACGATGCCGAGCTGCAGCTTAAGATGCTCGAGTTCATGGGCTTTACGGAAGAGCGTGCGAAGGAGCAGTTCGGCTTCCTCATGGAGGCGCTCACCTTCGGCGCGCCCCCGATGGGCGGCTTCGCGCTCGGTCTCGACCGCGTGTGCATGCTGCTTGCGGGCAGCGATTCCATCCGCGACGTGATGGCCTTCCCCAAGACGAGCTCTGGCTCCGACCTCATGTCGGGCGCACCGAGTGCGGTGTCGCTCGGCCAGCTCAAAGAGGTTTCGCTGCGCCTCATGTAATGACAAATGAGTCAAAACGGGACAGTCCCGTTTTGACCGCTTTGAAAAAAATGGGACTGTCCCATTTTGACTGCCCCGCAATAACATAAAGCATCTTTGTTACACCTTGGCCCAGCCCCGCATCCAACGGCGGCTGGGCTGCTTGGTATTGTTACTATTGAGGAACCCGATAGAAAGGCGAGGAGCATGGTCGAGTTCACGCATGTGGTGCAGGGCCGAGCGGGTCTGCACGCCCGTCCCGTGGCCGAAATCTGCTCTTTCGCCGGTTCCTACGACGGCAAGATCACCCTTGCGTTCTCCGGGCAAACGGTCTCGGCGACCGATGTCATGGGCGTCATGGGACTCGGTGCTCGTCAAGGGGATGAGCTACGCTTTTCGGTCGAGGGTCCCGACGAGCAGTCCACCGCCGACCGCCTTCGCGCCAAGCTCGAGTCTTGCCTCTAGCCACTGGTCAGGGCCGGTGTGGCCGAGCTGGCACGCTGCTATGACGGGGAGCTCGAGGTCTATGAGTATGCGGCGTTCCTGAATGGCCGCCTCATCTTCTCGGAACCCGAGGTCGTGGGCGATCGGCCTGCACATGGCTCGGTCTTTACGCTAGAGGGTTCGGCAATTGTGTCGGCTGTGAAAGCGGCGGAGGATCCGGAGCAGCCGGGTATCATCGTGCGCCTGTTCTGCGGAATGCACGAAGGGGATGCAGCGGCAAAGCTCGTGTTCGCGGAGCCGGTGCACCGCGCATGCATCTGCGATTTGCGCGAGCGCGAAACGGAGGAACTTGCCGTGGACGGCGCTACGGTTGAGCTGCCCGTGCTCAAGCACTGCAAGTTCATCACGGTCTACGTGGAGTGATAAAACGAACCCGGTTCGTTTTATCACAAGATGCGCCAGGTGAGGCAACGCGCCTGCACGCGCCGCCCCTTTCGGATGTCTTATTGGAGCCGTCTCGTTCTTGTCATACAATGGGGCGGCAGGGCGTTCACCTCGTGGCAAGGAGCTGTACCATGGAATCAATCATCGAGCTCGTACCGGTGTTCAAGGAGAAGATCTGGGGCGGGCGCAAGCTCGAGACCGAGTTTGGCTACGAGATCCCCCGCCGGGCCCGTGGGCGAGTGCTGGGCAATCTCTGCACACCCGGCAGGCGACGACGAGATCGCCTCGGGCGAGTACGCCGGGAAGACGCTTTCGTGGCTGTGGGACGAGCACCGCGAGCTCTTCGGCAATTGCGAAGGCGACCGGTTCCCGCTGCTCGTCAAGATCATCGATGCGAAGGACGACCTCTCGATTCAGGTGCATCCCGATAACGGCTACGCGGCAGAGCACGAAGATGGTTCGCTGGGCAAGAAAGAGTGCTGGTACGTGCTCTCCGCCGAGCCGGGCCAGACCATCGTTGTGGGCCAGCGCGCTCGCTCGCGTGAGGAGTTCGTCCAGATGGTCGAAGAGGGGCGCTGGAGCGAGCTCTTGAACGAGATCCCCATCAAGGCGGGTGATTTCTTCCAGATCGACCCCGGCACGGTGCACGCCATCAAGGGCGGCACGGTGATTTTGGAATCGCAGCAGTCGAGCGATGTGACCTATCGCGTCTATGATTACGATCGCAAGCAGGACGACGGAACGCTGCGCCCGCTCCACATGCAGCAGGCGCTCGACGTTATCGATTTTGACCGTGCTCCGCTCACCTCGGGCGAGGTCGAGCTTACAGGCCCTGTTACCACACTCGAGCAGAATGAGTGCTATACCGTCGACCTCGTGCGCGTCGGCGAAGACGGGAACGCTGCGGAGCTCGTCGTCGAGACGCCGCATCCCTTTACGTGCATCAGCGTGATTGAGGGTGAGGGCATCTTGAACGGCCGGGAGGTCAAGAAGGGAACGCACCTGCTGGCCCTTTCCGCCTGCGATACGCTGGAGCTCTCCGGCACCATGCAGGTGGTGCTCTCCTACCTGTAGAGAGACAGTTGTGCCAGGTCAATCTGTCTCCGAGACAATCGTGCCGGGTTAATCTGTCTCATTTATCTATTCCACTCTTGTGCTTCTGCCCCGTCTGCGCTTCTGCGGGCGGGGTTTTGTTTACCGAGACGGCGAAGCAAAGAAGGAGACAGATTAACCCGGCACAACTGTCTCAATCCGGCACAACTGTCTCACGGGGTAAAGTGTGCCAATAGAAACTTTTTTGTTACCAATAGCTAATTTCATCTTCCCCTCGCGTGGCTGTCGTGGTAGTTTACTTAGGTGAACTGCTGCGCACCGCATGCTGCGGCAAAGGTGCGCACGGATCGTAAGACGGAAACGATGAAACGGGTGGTTTGACATGGGACAGGGGCCGCAGATGCCAGCGATGCCGCTATCGCTGGTCCACAGCGGAGACACTGTTACGGTCGCACGCGTGCGCGGCAACGAGAACATTAAGCACCATCTCGAGAACCTCGGCTTTGTCGAGGGCTCGGAGGTGCACGTGGTGAGCTCGAGCGGCAGCAACATCATCGTGACCATCAAGGGGGCGCGGTTCGGCCTCGATGCGAAGGTCGCCGCACATGTCATGACGGCATAGGCGCGCCTCTGCGTGCAGCGCCCGCTTAAGGCGGGCCCGCGCGCGGTTGAGCCTTCCGCCGTTCGGAACGTGGAAAGGGGGATGCAATGAAAACGCTCGGAGATGTGCAGGTGGGTGGTTCGTCCACCATCGTGAAGCTTCATGGCGAGGGGGCGCTCCGCCGTCATCTCATGGACCTTGGCCTCATCAAGGGTACGCCGTTCACGGTGGTCAAGGTTGCGCCGCTCGGCGATCCGATCGAGATCACGGTTCGCGGCTATGAGCTCTCGATTCGCAAGGAAGAGGCGGCGATTGTCGAGGTGCAGTAACGCGGCGATTGCCGAGGCACGTCGCGCGCCGCTCGCTCATAGCGGGTGAGGCAACGTGTCGCGTCTCGCATAGCTTCTGGTGCAGCGCACCTCTTTTTTTGAAGGTAGAGTTAGCGGAATCTAACAAATATCACAGTTCCAGTGGCATTTGTTAACCTCAGCTTATTGATATCTGAAAACCCGGCTCCCAGGAACCAAATGGTTCGCTGTAGCCCGGGTCCCAGGAACCAACCACGAGCCATCCAGGAGCCAGGCGGCGCAGAGTCCCGCGGAGTTCAGGTTTTGGGGCGCTCGCCACAATCCAGTTCGGGGTGTTAGGGGCTAAGGATTGCTAGCTCGGTAACTTACCCAAGTTTCAAAGCCTATGGAAGAAGGATTACATGGCAGCTTCACAGCTCCATATCGCGTTGGCAGGTAACCCCAACTGCGGTAAGACCACATTGTTCAATCAGATCACGGGCCAGAACGGCTATGTGGGCAACTGGCCCGGCGTTACGGTCGAGAAGAAGGAGGCCAGGCTCTCCGCCGACAAGAGCGTGATCATCACCGACCTTCCCGGCATCTACTCGCTCAGCCCCTACAGTCCCGAGGAACGCGTCTCGCGCGACTACCTCATGAGCGGCGAGCCCGACGTGGTCATCCAGGTCGTTGATGCCACCAACCTCGAGCGCAACCTGTACCTCGCGCTTCAGGTTATCGAGACGGGTGTGCCCGTGGTCGTGGCGCTCAACATGGCCGACCTCGTGGAGAAGAACGGCGACAAGATCGATACCGAGGCGCTTTCCAAGAGCCTCGGGTGCCCGGTCGTCATGATTTCGGCGCTCAAGAACCGCGGGCTCGACAAGCTCATCGCTGAGGCCAAGCAGGCAGTGGGCAGCGCTTCCGGCAAGACGCCGCACAAGTTTGACTCTGCCATCGAAGACGTCCTCGACCACATCGAGGGCCAGCTCCCTGGCTCGGTGCCCGCGCACAAGCGCCGCTACTACGCGGTCAAGCTCTTCGAGCGCGACGCCGATGCAACCAAGCTCGTGAACCTCACCAAGGGCGCAGCCGACCGCGTGGAAGAGCTCATCGCCAAATGCGAGCAGGACTGCGACGACGATGCCGAGTCCATCATCACCGGCGAGCGCTATGCCGTGATCGCACACATCATCGACGGTTGCCTCAAGAAGGCGCCTGCCCGCATGAGCACGTCCGAGAGGATCGACCGCATCGTCACCAACCGCATCCTCGGCCTGCCGATCTTCCTCCTTATCATGTACGTGGTTTACTATCTGGCCATCTCTACCTTCGGTACCGCGGGCACCGACTGGGTGAACGACAACCTCTTCGGCGAGGGCTTCGAGCTCTTTGGCATCGCGTGCCCGAGCATCCCCATGGTCGTGGAGGGCTGGCTCACCTCACTCGGCGCAAGCGATCTCGTGATCAGCCTGGCAAACGACGGCATCGTTGCTGGCGTGGGCGCAGTGCTCGGCTTCATCCCGCAGATGTTCGTCCTCTTCATCCTGCTCTCCTTCCTTGAGGATTGCGGCTACATGGCGCGCGTTGCGTTCGTTATGGACCGCGTGTTCCGTCGCTTTGGCCTCTCGGGCAAGAGCTTCATCCCCATGCTCGTCTCTACGGGCTGCGGCGTGCCGGGTGTGCTCGCCACGAAGACCATCGAGAACGAGAAGGATCGTCGCATGACGGTCATGACCACGACATTCATCCCCTGCGGCGCGAAGCTCCCCATCATCGCGCTCCTTATGGGCGCGCTCGTGGGCGATGCCGAGGCCACGTGGATCGCCCCGCTCTTCTACTTCCTGGGTGTCGTGGCTGTCATCGTCTCGGGCATCATGCTCAAGAAGACGAAGCTCTTCGCCGGCCGCCCCACGCCGTTCGTCATGGAGCTGCCGAGCTATCACTTCCCCTCGCTGAAGTCTTGGTGGCTGCATATCTGGGAGCGCGTGAGCGCATACGTCAAGAAGGCGTTCACGATCATCTTCGCTTCCACCATCGTGGTGTGGTTCCTGTCGAACTTCGGCGTTGCCTCTTGGGACGGTGGCACGGGCGCCTTCGGGTTCCTGCCCGCCATGGAGGGCGTGCCCGAGGAGTTCACCGACTACTCCGTGCTTGCCATGCTCGGCGGCGCCATCGCATGGATCTTCGCTCCGCTCGGCTTCAGCACGTGGCAGGCCACGGCTATGTCGATCACCGGTCTTGTGGCGAAGGAGAACGTGATCGCCACGGCGGCGTCGCTCCTGCACATCGCCGATGCCGGCGAGACCGATCCGGCGCTCTGGCAGGCCTTCGCCGCCATGTTCCCAAGCGCTGGCGCCATCGCCGCTTTCGGTGCGTTCAACCTGCTCTGCGCGCCGTGCTTCGCGGCCATGGGCACCATCCGCGCCCAGATGAACTCCGGCAAGTGGACCGCCATCGCGCTGGGCTACGAGTGCGCCTTCGCGTGGGTCGTGGGCCTCATCATCAACCAGCTCTATAACCTCATCGTGCTCGGTGAGTTTGGGCTGTGGACCGTCGTGGCCTTCGCATTCATCGCGCTCATCCTCTTCCAGCTCTTCAGGCCCATGCCTAAGGGAGCTATGGGCGAGGACGATGGTGTGGCTCCTGCTGCCGCTGCTGCATAAGATGGGGCTCTTGCCCGTATAAGATTCGGTTGCTCGCCAGGGCGCCCGCACGGTACCTGCATGGCGCCCGCTCGGTGCCCTGGCCTTCAACTCGGAGCGGATTGCTCGCGGCGCCCATCCCCTCTGTTATCCAACAGTTTCCAGCCTCGATGGGATCCGCTCCGCGTTGGAGAAGCTATGCGTGCCCCATGCGTTTTGGCTGCATGGGGTACGATGATCGTATCGTAGGAGGTGAACGCGGTGCTTTCTTTGGCCGACATCATCGTGCTCGCATTGGTAGCCGTCGCGTTCGTGGCGGTGTGCGTGCGTGTGCGGCGCAAGGGGTCGTGCGCAGATTGCGCTTCGGCGGGCGTCTGCACGGGGCATTGCAGTTCGAGCACCAAGAAGAGCTGCCCGGCCATGAAGGGCGTCGACGCCGTGGCGCAGGAGCTCGAGCAAAGTGTAAAGTGACAAAACGAACCCGGTTCAATTTCTCATTCTAGGTTCGAGGCTCGAGTCGGTAAGTTTTTTAAGATCGGACGAGTAGACCGTGTTGTACGCAAAGCCGTTCCTGCGGTTTTATTGGTTTCAAAGGGCGGTCTACTCGGCACATCGCGAAAAACCTACCGACTCGAGCCTCGAACTTTTTGCTGTGCCTAACAATGAGAAAATGAACCGGGTTCGTTTTGTCAAGCCGGGCTCGATGCACCATTTTGCGGGCACCGCCTATCGTGCCCCGGAAACGCTGCTGAAACAATCGTATGGCACAGTGAACAGGTACGTGCGTGTACTGTGTGAACCCCAGTATTAGGGAGGACACTGGCTCATGGATCAGCAGCAGAACATCGATTTCGTTCTTCGCACCGTCGAGGAGCGCGGCATCCGCTTTGTGCATCTCTGGTTTACCGATGTGCTTGGCAGGCTCAAGAGCTTCGCCATTAGCCCCGAAGACCTCGAGGTCGCCTTCGAGGAGGGCGTCGGCTTCGACGGCTCTGCCATCGAAGGATTCACCGCGCCCGAGGAGGCCGACATGCTCGCCTTCCCGGACCCGTCTACGTTCCAGGTGCTTCCCTGGCGTCCCTCGCACGACGGCGTGGCCCGCGTGTTCTGCGACATTCGCAAGCCCGACCGCACGTATTTCGAGGGCGATCCGCGCGAGTGCCTGCGTCGCATGTTCCGCAAGGCGGAGTCGTCCGGATACATCATGAACGTCGGTACGGAGCTCGAATACTATTACTTCCCCGACGACCACACGCCCGTTCCCATGGACGAGGTGGGCTACTTCGATCTCATGCCGTCTGATTCCGCGCGCGACCTGCGCCGTGACACCGTGCTCACCCTCGAGAAGATGAGCATTCCGGTCGAGTACACCTTCCACTCGTCGGGCAAGTCGCAGCATGGCATCTCGCTGCGCCATGCCGAGGCGCTCACTACCTCGGATGCCATCATGACGGCCAAGTACATCATCAAGCTCGAGGCCTATGCATCCGACATCCATGCCTCGTTCATGCCCAAGCCCATCGCGGGGGCGCCGTCGAGCGCCATGTTCCTCCACCAGTCGCTCTTCGATCGCCAGGGGAACAACGTCTTCTGGGGCGAGGACGACAACACGTACCATCTTTCTGATCTTGCCAAGCACTACATGGCGGGCATCCTTGCGCATGCGCAAGAGATCAGCGCCATCACCAACCCCACGGTCAACTCTTACAAGCGCCTCACCACGGGCGAGGGGAATACGCCCGAGTCCGCCACGTGGGGGCTGCGCAACCGCTCCGCGATGATCCGCGTTCCCATCTATAAGCCGGGCAAGCAGCTCTCCACGCGTATTGAGCTGCGCTCCCCGGACCCGATGTCGAACCCCTATCTCGTAAACGCGGTGACGCTCGCCGCCGGCCTCGACGGCATCGAGCGAAAGCTGGAGCTAGCGCCCGAGGCTACGGCCGAGATGCTCAACCAGGGCCCCGAGGCGCTGGCCGCTACCGGCTATGCGCCCCTGCCGCGCAGTCTCGACGAGGCCCTTGATTACTTCGAGGACTCCCAGTTTATGAAGGACGCGCTCGGTGAGCATATCCACTCGTTCTTCCTCAAGAAGAAACGCGCCGAGTGGGCGAAGTTCACCTCGACGGTCACCGAGTGGGAGATTAAGCACTACTTCGCAAATTCCTAGCGAAGTTCGGGTGGCTGCGCCGGTACTAACCTGTAGCCCTTGTGCGGCCGGACCGGTGCGAGCTGAGCCGTGCGGCCTGGCAGCTATGCGTCAGGCACTTGGACGATGGCACGGCGGCCGGCGGAGGCGCGCGGGGCCGCAGGAAGGGTTTTATGATCCCTCCTACGTGCGGAAATGCGCATCTGCGCTGCAAGTGGTAGGTGTTTTACGGTAAGATAAAGCAACGCGTTAGGAGGTGCTGCATGGCCGAGAAGTGCATTTTGTTTATGGCCAGGACAACGCGGTTCCACGAGTTTGCCCGGACCCTCACCCAATCGCTGGGTGTGGAGGTGAGCTTGGCGACTCCCGATTCTCCTAACGCGGCACACGATTTTGACCTGCTGATGCTCGATGGGGATGGCATTCGCAACGATCGCATCGACCAGATCGCGAAATGGCTCGAGGACCGCGGCGGCATCCCGATGCTCGTGATCGTAGACGACGAGACCCTTCCGTCTCTGCGCCTGCCCGCGCACTCCCGCTCCGACTTCATCTGCTCTTCGGCGAACCCCGCGGAGCTCGAGGCACGTGCGCGTCGCCTCATGGGAGATGACGACTCTTTCAACCTCGACGACATTCTTCATATCGATAACCTCGTCATCAACCTCGCGACCTATCAGGTCTATCTCGATGACGAGCCCGTCGACCTCACGCTCATGGAGTACTCGTTGCTCTCGTTCTTGGCCACTCATCCTAACCGGGCCTATTCGCGCGAGGTACTACTGCATCGCGTGTGGGGCTTTGAGTACTGCGGCGGCACGCGTACCGTCGACGTGCATATCCGTCGCATTCGTTCGAAGGTGGGCCCGCAGATTGCCGCGCACATCACCACCGTCCGCGGTGTGGGTTACCTGTTCAAAGACTAGCGTGTGTTGGCGCCGGCTTGCGGCGGGCAGCTATGCGCGAGCGAGGGGAGGGAAAGCAGCAGCTCAGGCGGCCGGCGCCCTCCCGGCCGCGGTGCGGCTACTCGGGCCCTCCGCCCCGAAGTGCCCAAAAGCTGAAATCACGATCTCCCCGAAGATGCAATCAGCGTTTCCCTAGGTCGCGCCCGATAGGTCGGCTTGCGACGTGCGGCGATAGGCCGGTTTCCGATAGCGCGATACCTCTCACGTGCCGTTACAATTAGTTAAAAATGACTGAAGCTCGCGTGTTGTCTCGTGCAAACGCGCGGGCTTGGGTACAACGCTTGCTGAACAACGATTCTGTATGGAAGTTGAAAGGAAGCAGCTACGATGGATGAGAAGTATCCCCAGCGTCCCGAGGGGACCGCGACGGGCGAGGGCACAGCGTCCTCACCGCGCATAGAGATCGAGCCCACACCTCAGGCGCCGCAGGGGGCAGCCCCTGCGAGTGCGTTTCCTACGCAGCCGACCGCGCCTCAGACGGGGAGCGCACAGGCTGGCTCTCCGCAGGCTGGCGCCGCACAGGCAGGCACCCATGCGGCCCCATCCGGTGCCTCGTGGGCAAACCCCTCCGGCACCGCGGGCCAGGCGCAACAAACGCAGCAGTACGCCGCCCCGCAGGCAGCAGCAGGCGCAGGCATGTCTGGCGCGGGTCGCGACCCTCGTTCGTCTCAGGCGCCCTCCGCGCCGGCCGAAACGGTCACCCATACCGTGGTGAAGACGAAAACTAAGAAGCTCCCGGTCTTCGTCTCGTCGCTCGCCGGCCTGGTGGTTGGCGCGGTGCTTGTGATCGCGCTGGTCATGACCGGCGCGCTTCGCATCGGCAGCACTAACGTAGATGCGCCCGCACTTTCGGATAGCGGCTCGAACCAGACGATTCAGATCGATGCCGAGGATACGACGCTCGCCGAGGCGGTATCTGCCAAGGCGCTGCCCTCGGTGGTCTCCATCACGGCGGTGAACGAGGGCTCCGGCGAGGGCGGCATCGGGTCGGGCGTGATCCTCGATACCGATGGCAACATCCTCACGAACTACCATGTCATCCAGGGTGCGACGACTATCAACGTCTCAACGAACGATGGCACGAGCTACGAAGCCGAGCTGGTGGGGCAGGACGAGTCGAGCGACCTTGCAGTCATTCGCCTGCAGGGTGCGGACGCAAGCTCGCTCACGCCTATCGAGATCGGCGACTCCGACAGCCTCACGGTTGGCGAGTGGGTCATGGCGATCGGTAGCCCGTTCGGCAACGAGCAGTCCGTCTCCACGGGCATCGTGAGCGCGCTCTACCGCTCGACCGCTATGCAGTCCACTTCCGGCACCACGATCTACGCGAACATGATCCAGACCGATGCCGCCATCAACCCCGGTAACTCGGGCGGCGCGCTCGTGAACGACAACGGCGAGCTCATCGGTATCAACTCGATGATCGAGTCCTACTCCGGCTCGAGCTCGGGTGTTGGGTTTGCCATTCCGGTGAACTACGCGATCAACATCGCTCAGCAGATCATCGATGGCGAGACCCCCGCGCACCCGTACATCGGCGTGACGGTGACCACGGTGAACGCTTACTCCGCTCGCCAGAACAACCTTGCGGTCAGCGAGGGCGCGTACGTGAACTCCGTGAACGCCGGCAGCCCGGCCGAGGAGGCGGGGCTCCGCGAGGGCGATATCGTTACCGCGGTCGACGACACACAGATTACCTCGGCCGACGGTCTCATCATCGCAGCGCGCGAGCATAGCATCGGCGATACGGTCACGCTTACCGTGGTGCGCGACGACGAGACCATCGAGGTGGATGTGACGCTTGGCTCCGATGCCGAGGTGCAGACCGAGAGCCAGGACGGCACGACGGGTGAAGGCTCCGGCAACTCGCTCAGCGAAGATGAACTGCGTCAGTACCTTGAGGGGCTCATGTAATGCCAGATGGGGGCGGCTCCTCATCTGACATGGTGAACCGATAGGCCCGCTGCGGAACGCATCCGCGGCGGGCCTTTTGATGTTTGGGCATTGGCTGCATGCGCCGCCCTCCATGTGAAATTGGGACAAAGAGCCTTTTGTGCGAGCGAGATGTTACGCTATGAAAGCGACCAATAGGTGATGGGAGAACTATGACAGAGCAGCAGAGCCTGTTTGATTTGAGCCGCGCATCGAATGAGGCGGCCGAGAGCCATGAGCCAACGCCGGAGCGCGCAGACGAGGACCGCCGCGCGGCCGCAGCTCGGGCGGCGGAGCTCAACCACCAGCTGGAATACCATGCATATCGCTACTATGCCCTGGACGCTCCCGAGATTACGGATGCGGCGTTCGACAAGATGCTCGTGGAGCTCCAGCAGCTGGAGGCTGCGTATCCCGAGCTCGTGACGGCGCATTCCTACACGCAGCGCGTGGGCGGGTACGTGTCGCCGCAGTTCCAATCGGTCACGCACATGGCGCGCATGTATTCCATGGACGACGCCATGAACCTCGAGGAGCTCGATGAGTGGCTCGACCGCACGGAGGCAGCGCTCGGTGCGGGCCAAGCCACCTATACCTGCGAGCTCAAGATCGATGGCCTGGGCGTGGCCCTCACCTACGAAAACGGGCTCTTTGTGCGCGCAGCCACCCGTGGTGACGGCACGACGGGGGAGGACGTGACGCTCAACGTGCGCACCATCAAGGACGTCCCGGCGCGGCTTTCCGAAACGGCGCTCGCTCACATGGGGGCCGATGCTGCTACGGCCATCGAGGTGCGCGGCGAGGTATACATGCCCAAGGGGAGCTTTCTGCGCCTGAACGAAGAGGCGGATGCCGAGGGGCGCGACCCCTTCGCCAACCCGCGGAACGCCGCCGCGGGAAGCCTTCGCCAAAAGGATCCCAAGGTCACGGCCCGTCGCGACTTGGCTACCTTCCTGTATGCCGTTGCCGATACCGCCCCTCTGCACGTGACGTCGCAGCACGACTTCCTGAACTGGCTGCGCGATGCCGGCTTCTCGGTGAACCCCAACGTCGCGCGCTGCACCACCCCCGCCGAGGTGCACGAGTTCTGCGCGCAGGCGCTCGCCCACCGCGCGGACCTCGACTACGATATCGACGGCGTGGTGGTGAAGGTCGACAGCTTTGCTCAGCAGGACGAGCTGGGCTTCACGGCGCGCGCCCCGCGCTGGGCCATCGCGTTCAAGTTCCCGCCCGAGGAGAAGGAGACGGTGCTGCGCGAGATTCGCATCCAGGTGGGTCGCACGGGCGTGCTCACGCCGGTCGCGGAGTTCGACCCGGTGGTGGTGGCCGGCTCCACCATCGCCCGCGCGACGCTCCACAACATCGACGAGATCCGTCGCAAGGACGTGCGCGAGGGCGATACCATCGTCGTCCATAAGGCTGGCGACGTGATCCCCGAGGTTGTGGGCCCGGTGCTCGCGAAGCGCCCCGAGGGCGCTCAGGAGTGGGATATGCCCGCGACGTGCCCTGCCTGTGGGAGTCCCGTGGTGCACGAGGAAGGCGAGGTCGCCTACCGTTGCGTGTCCATCGATTGCCCTGCTCAGACTAAGGAGCGCTTGGCGCACTGGGTGAGTCGCGGCTGCATGGATATCGACGGCGTGGGTGACGAGCTCATCGATAAGCTCATGGAGGCGGGCCTCGTGCGCGACGTGGCCGATTTCTACACGCTTACCGCCGACACCGTCGCCGCGCTCGACACGGGCCGAACCTACCTTAAAGACGATAAGCGTCGCGGCGTGCGCGCGGGCGATTCCATCCCCGTGGGCGCGACCATTGCGGCCAAGGTCATCGATGAGCTCAACAAGTCGAAGCAGCAGCCCCTTTCGCGTGTGCTCTTCGCGCTGGGAATCAGGCACGTGGGCAAGAGCGTGGGCGAGGCCATTGCGCGGCGCTTCCTCACCCTCGATGCGCTCGTTGTGGCAAACGAAGAGGATATCGCGGCCATCGACGGCGTGGGGCCCAAGATCGCGGCGAGCGTGAAGCAGTTCTTCAGCGTGCCGGAGAACCTGGCGGTGCTCGAGCGCCTGCGCGTTGCCGGCCTTACGCTGGAAGAGGACCTTTCGGGCGAGGTGGCGCGCGCGGCCGAGGAAACCGGCGTTTCGGTTGACCTTGCGGAGGCGCAGCCGCTTGCGGGCTTGACCTTTGTGCTTACCGGTACGCTTGAGCGCCGGACGCGTGACGAGGCCGGCGCGGCGCTCAAGGCGCTCGGCGCCAAGGTTACGGGCTCGGTTTCGAAGAAGACGAGCTACGTGGTGGCAGGCCCCGGCGCGGGAAGCAAGCTCACCAAGGCCGAGAGCTTGGGCGTGCCCGTGCTCGACGAGAAACAACTTGAGCACGTGCTCGCCACGGGCACATTGCCAGCAAAATGATAAAACGAACCCGGTTCGTTTTATCATTTTGAGAAGGAGGTCGCAATGAGTATTGGCGAGCGGGCGCTTGAGCAGCACGCGGCGTGGCACGGAAAGATCGAGGTCGTGAGTCGCGCTGCGGTGGAGACGGCGGAGGACCTTGCGATTGCGTACACGCCGGGCGTTGCCGCTCCATGCCTCGAGATTCAGCGCGATCCGGACCTCTCGTATACCTACACGCGTCGTGGGAACCTGGTCGCGGTGATTACCGACGGCTCGGCGGTGCTGGGCTTGGGCAACATCGGTCCGGTCGCGGGCATGCCCGTCATGGAAGGTAAGTGCGCACTCTTCAAGTCGTTTGCCGACATCGATGCCTTACCACTGTGCGTAGGCACGCAAGACGTGGACGAGCTCGTCGAGACCATTCGGCTCATATCCGGCAGTTTCGGCGGGATCAATCTTGAGGATATCTCGGCTCCGCGTTGCTTCGAGGTGGAACGGCGGCTCAAAGAGATCTGCGATATTCCCATCTTCCACGATGACCAGCACGGCACCGCGATCGTGGCGAGCGCAGCGCTCATCAATGCGTGCCGCCTTACCGGGAGGGAGCTCGCAACGGCTCGCATCGTGTTCTCGGGCGCGGGCGCGGCGGGCATCTCCATCGCATCGCTCATGCTCGAGCTCGGCGCGCGCGACATCGTGCTTTGCGACGTTGACGGTGCACTCTATGAGGGAAAGCCGGGCATGAATCCCGCGCAGGAGCGCATTGCGGCGCAGACGAACCCACGCGGCGTTACGGGTTCGCTTGCCGACGCGCTTGCCGATGCCGATGTGTTCGTGGGCGTGAGCGTTGCCGGCGTGCTATCTCCAGACATGGTGCGAAGCATGGCTCCCCATCCCATCGTGTTCGCCCTCGCAAATCCCGTGCCCGAAATCATGCCCAACGAGGCGCGAGCTGCGGGCGCCGCTGTATGCGCATCCGGGCGCTCGGACTTTCCCAATCAGATCAACAACGTGCTCGTATTTCCTGGCGTGTTCCGCGGTGCGCTTGATGTGCGTGCGCGCGATATCAGCGACGGCATGATGGTTGCCGCGACGCATGCCATTGCCGGCATGGTGGGGGAAGATGAGCTGCGGGCCGACTATATTCTCCCCTCGGCGCTTGATAAGCGTGTCGTGCCCGTGGTTGCCGCCGCCGTGGCCGAAGCCGCCCGGTCCGAGGGCCTTGCGCGTGCCTAGGGCGTTGTAGCGGCAGGATGTTGGGCGACTGGATCGGCGTTTTCAGGGCACGGCGCCCTAGTTTGCTCGTTTATACGCCGCAATTGGCTATTTTTTGTCAATCTGCGTGATTGGCTCACGGCGCACGTGGGCTTGAGAGCCCAGGTTCCCGTTCACGTGCGGCAAAATGCCTGGACAGGTTGATAAACGCGCCGAATATCGGAACATTGCGGGCAGTTTGAAGCTCTGTTGGAATCACAGCACCACGCAAATTGACGAACATTAGCCAGAAAACCGTTCCGGCAAGCGAAATCGGATTCTTTGCAGCATTGCGATGGAGCTTGGGGCGCGACCAAGCTGGTGCGGGCCACGATGGCGCAGCCCCGATGGAGCGGTTTCAGCTGGCGTAGCCCTTTCCAATGGCGCTGTCCCCGATTGTGCTCGGGGCGATGCCGTCACGCAAGGGGGCCAACCGTCACCTCAGGCAGCACCCGGCTGGCGTTCGGAGCGATGGTCGAGCCCGTTTTATTTCGCGCTTATGTACGCAGGGGTTGTTGCTTGACAGCAGCTTTGCTCAGGATTATTACTTGACGCATCAACAGTTGATATATCAAGTAATAAAGGGGATGGATCGGCGTGGAAGATCCCGACCTGTTTGAATTCCGTGCATTGCTTTACCGCACGAGCCATGCGCAGCGGCAGCTCATGCATCCATTCATGGCGAGCATCGGCCTTGGCACCGGGCAGCCCAGGCTGCTTTCATATCTTGAGGAAAACGGTCCGAGTTCGCCCCGCGGCCTCGCTGAATACTATGAGCTCGACCCTGCGGGCGTCTCGCGCATGCTCGATGCGCTCAGCAAGAAAGGGCTTGTGGCCATAGCGCCCGCGGCCGATGACCGTCGCAGCAAGGTGGTCTCGCTCACGGCGGAAGGCAAGCGTGTTTCCCAATCGTGGAGTGCCGCGTGTCGCGAGGAGGCGGCGGCCATGTTGGAGGGCTTCACGCCCGAGGAGCGCACCGCATTCGCGGATTACCTGGTTCGCGCACATGCGAACCTGCGTGCCTACGGGCGGCAACTGGCAGGGGAGGAACCCCGTCCCGCCACGGAGCGGATAGATCCCATGCCTGCGGGAGAGGATCTCCGGCCCGCTTCTGCTCTTAGCCAGCCCTCTGCTCCTGAGGAGGCACCCCATGCATGAGCTCCGCCGCATCGTCGGCTTCCTTGGTCCCTATCGCCGCGACGCGATCCTTGGCATGCTCCTCGTGGTCATCGAGAGCGCGTTCGAGATGGTCATTCCCATTCTCATGGCCGATATCATCGATGTGGGCGTGGCTACTCGCGACCTCGACTTCATATTCCGCCAGGGCGTGCTCATGCTCGCGTGCGCCGCCCTCTCGCTCATCACGGGCCAGCTCTATGCACGTCACGCCGCCCGCGCTACGTATGGCCTCGGCGCACGGCTTCGCGCCGCGGAGTACGAGCACGTGCAGGAGATGAGCTTCGCGAACCTCGATCACTTCGAGACCTCGTCGCTCATCACGCGCATGACCACCGACGTCACCGTGATTCAGAACGCGCTCAACGCGGGATTCCGGCCGATGGTGCGTGGGCCGGTGATGCTTGTTATCGGCTTTGGCCTGGCGTTTTATCTCAACATGCAGCTTGCACTCGTGTTCGTGGGAGTCTCGCCGTTCATGATCGTGGCGCTTGCGCTCATCGTGCGTCATGTGGGGCCCCTTTACGGCGTGCTGCAAACCACGGTGGATAAGCTCAACGACGTAGTTCAGGAGATGCTTACCGCCGTGCGCGCCGTGAAGGCATACGTGCGCGAGGACTACGAGTGCGCGCAATTTCGCGCGGTCAACGAGGGTCTGGCACGCACGAGCGAGCAGACGTTCAAGTTCGCGGTGCTGAATATGCCCGTGCTGTACGTCTCGCTTTACACAGCGACAACGCTCATCATGTGGTTCGGCGGCCAGATGATCCTGGGCGGGGAGCTTCAAGTGGGCGAGCTGACCGGGTTCCTTTCATACGTCATGCAGATTTTGAACTCGTTCATCATGATCTCGAACGTGTTCCTGCTGCTCACGCGTTCGTTGGCGAGCATCCATCGCATTTGCGAGGTGCTGGATGAGTCGGTCGACCTCGTTTCGCCGGAGGCCCCCATCACCGAGGTGGCCGATGGGTCCGTGGAGTTTCGCGACGTATCGTTCAAGTACCGTGCGGATGCTGCCGAGAACGTGCTTGAGCATGTGAACTTGAGCATACCCGCCGGTTCGACCGTCGGCGTGCTCGGTGGCACCGGTTCCGGCAAGACGACGCTCGTGCAGCTCATACCGCGGTTATACGATGCGAGCGAGGGCTCGGTGCTCGTAGGCGGGCGGGATGTGCGCAGCTATGACCTTGAGGCGCTCCGCAATGCGGTTTCGATCGTGCTGCAGAAGAACGTGCTGTTCAGCGGTACGGTTCGCGAGAACCTTTGCTGGGGGAATCCCAAGGCAACGACCGAAGATCTACTCGAGTCATGTCGTCGTGCCCGCGTGGACGAGTTCCTCGACCGGCTGCCCGGTGGGCTCGAGTACGACCTGGGACAGGGTGGCGTGAACGTTTCGGGCGGGCAGAAGCAGCGCCTCTGCATTGCTCGCGCCCTGCTCAAGCGGCCTCGCGTGCTCATCTTTGACGATTCGACCTCGGCTGTGGACACGGCGACCGATGCCGATATTCGCGCGAGCCTCGCTGCGCTTACCGGCGTGACGAAGATCATCATCGCGCAGCGCGTGAGTTCCGTAGCGGATGCGGACCAGATCGTCGTGCTCGACGACGGGCGCGTGCATGCCGTGGGCACCCATGCCGAGCTCCTGGCGAGCGATAGCATCTACCAGGAAATCTACGCATCTCAAACGCATGGTCCAAAGGGGGACGGTGGTCCAAAGGGGGACGGGGTCAAAAGAGGCCATCAGGCCGCGCCCGACAACGTGGAATGGGTCAAAACGACCCCGTCCCAAAAGGGGCAGGCCGCGCCCGACAACGTGGAATGGGTCAAAACAAACCCGTCCCATAATGGATCAGAAGGGGGTGAGCGGTAATGGCTGCGCCTGGGAACAAGCCGCAGAACCTCATCGCAACGCTGCGTGAGCTCCTCGCGTATATGGGGCGCCATAAGCTGCTCTTTCTGGCGGTGGCGCTGCTGGTGAGCGTGTCGGCTATCGCCAACCTGCTCGGCACGTACATGATCCGGCCCGTGGTCGATAGCCTCGCGGGCGGCGCGTATGCGGACTTCGTGGCAGGCATCATCGCTACGGCCCTCATCTACGCTGCCGGTGTGGTGGCAGCGTTCGCGTATACGCAGGTCATGGTGCACGCTGCGCAAAAAGTGCTCGTGGACATCCGCCGCGATCTCTTTGCGCACCTGCAGAAGCTGCCGCTGAGCTACTTCGACACGCACAATCGCGGCGATATCATGAGCTACTTCACCAACGACGTGGACACCGTGGCCGAGGCTATGAACAACAGCTTCGCCATGGTCATCCAGAGCGCCATACAGATCGTGGGCACGCTTGCCATGATCTTCATCTTGAATTGGCAGCTCTCGCTCGTCGTGGTGGTGGGCTATGTCTGCATGTTCGCCTATATTCGCTATTCGACCAACAAGAGCCGCGGCTTCTACCAGCGGCAGCAGTCGGTGCTCGGCGAGCTCGACGGCTATATCGAGGAGATGGTCACGGGGCAGAAGGTCGTGAAGGTCTTCAACCATGAGGAGGCGAACCTCGCGGGGTTTCGCGATAAGAACGAGCGTCTGCGCGTGGCGGGCACAAGCGCCCAATCGTATGCCGCGTCGATGGTGCCGGCGGTCGTGTCCATCAGCTACGTGAATTATGCGATTGTCGCCGTGCTCGGTGGATGGATGGCGCTCACCGGCCAGACCGATGTGGGCGTGCTCGCGAGCTATCTCGTGTTCGTGCGCCAGACGGCGCTGCCCATCAACCAGTTCACGCAGCAGTCGAACTTCCTGCTCTCGGCGCTTGCGGGCGCGGAGCGCGTGTTTGCCGCCATGCGCGTGGAGCCCGAGGTCGACGAGGGCAAGGTGACGCTCGTTGAGACGGGCGAGGACGCATGGGCTTGGAAGGTACCCGACGGCTATGGCATCGGTGCCTGGGGCGCGCTCGTTCCGGTGGCGGAGCGCAATATGGCCGCGGACGGCACGGTGCTCACGACGGGCCTCATCCCGCTCCGCGGCGATGTGCGCTTCCATGCCGTGAACTTCGGCTATACCCCAGAGCACGAGGTGCTCCACGACATCAACCTCTTTGCCAAGCCCGGCCAGAAGATCGCGTTCGTGGGGTCTACGGGTGCTGGCAAGACCACTATCACCAACCTTATCAACCGCTTCTACGACGTGCAGCACGGCGAGATCACCTACGACGGGATCAATGTCAAGAACATCGCGAAGAGCGCGCTGCGCTCCTCGCTCGGCATCGTGCTGCAAGATACGCACCTGTTCACCGGCACGATTGCCGACAACATTCGCTTTGGCAAGCTCGATGCGACGGACGAAGAGGTGCGCGCTGCCGCGAAGATCGCCAACGCCGATAGCTTCATCCGGCGTTTGCCAGATGGATATAACACGATGGTGACCTCGGATGGGGCGAACCTGAGCCAGGGGCAGCGGCAGCTCCTCGCCATTGCGCGCGCGGCCGTGGCCGACCCGCCGGTTCTCATTTTGGACGAAGCGACGAGTTCCATCGACACGCGTACCGAAATGCTCATTGGGCGCGGTATGGATCAGCTCATGCGCGGGCGCACGACGTTCGTGATCGCCCACCGGCTCTCCACGGTGCGCGATGCCGACGCGATCATGGTGCTCGAGCAGGGCCGCGTTGTAGAGCGCGGCAGCCACGACGAGCTTATTGCCCAGCATGGACGCTACTACCAGTTGTATACCGGCATGCTCGAGCTGAGCTAGCCCCTCGCTTGCGCGGGGCTCGCTCCTGCCACCCAGGGTGCGCATCCGTTGTGATAGAGTGGTGCCCATACTGGGGCCTCGGATGATGGGGGACGTGGCATGACACAAGGGATTCGTCTACGAACCGTAGCGGGCGCACCGCGTTCGTTCTCTGCCCGCACCATCGCTCGAATCCAAGGAGCCCCTATGCTCGACCGTATTCTTGCCGAGGCTCGCGCGCTCGCACCGGCGGCGCGCCGTCTCGTGCTCATGCGCTTTCTCATATACGTAGGTATTCAGTCCTGCTATTTCATCGGTGTGCTCGGCACGCTCACCTACAGCATGGACGGCGAGGTCGCTTCGACCGCCGTCGTGGTGGCGCTGCTCAACCTCTTCCAAATCGTAGGCTCGTTTGCCGGCGGAGCGTATCTCGACGCGCGAGGCCCCCGGCTGCACTTCGCGTTGCTCGTCATCGTCATGATTGCTGTTGACGCGTTTTGCATCGTGTTTGGCGGCGACATGTCCGCACTCACCTTTGGCGCGGCATGCTTGGGGTTCAGCCTGGGCTTTTTCGAGCCGGTGTCTCGCTCGTACCCGGCCTACCTTACGGCAGACGCCATCGAGCTCAAACGCATCAACTCGGCGCTCTCCATCGTGTCGAATATTGGCGTGGTGGTGGGGCCGCTTATCGGTGGAGCGATCGCCTCGGTGGCGCCAACGCGAGCGGTCTTCGCTTTCATGGGCGCGTGCGTGGTGCTCGCTGTGATTCCGGCAGCGGGGTTCCGCCCGGTAATCGGTGTCCGCGCTGAAGGGGGCGGGCAAGATGCAGGGCCGGCAGCGGAGCTGGCGGAGGGCTCTGCCGGCGCTGGAACAGATTGCCGTGCAGCCGGTCCGAGCGGGCGCCCCGCCAGCTCGCGCTCGTCGCTTGGTCCGAACGGGCGCCTCGCCGGCTCGCGCTCGTCGCTTGGTCCGAACGGGCGCCTCGCCGGCTCGCGCTCGTCGCTTATCGAGGGCATCCGCGCCGTTTTCTCCAACGCGGCGCTCTCCTTCCTCTTTTGGGCGGGCTTTCTCTCGTATCTGGGCTATGGCGCGCTCGACCCGCTCGAATCGCTCTACTACCGCGACGTCCTCAGGTGGCGTTGCGTGGATGGGCTGGCTCTCTGCCGCGTCTGGCGT
>ENA-OQCL01000061-OQCL01000061.1-human-gut-metagenome-genome-assembly--contig:-NODE-61-length-58169-cov-15.581527_pt1 | contig 58169 bp, 57 predicted proteins | sample MGYA00242502_ERZ504586 | MGnify/ENA primary metagenome ERZ504586 (study PRJEB26092, sample SAMD00036316) | human gut metagenome | host: Homo sapiens | study: EMG produced TPA metagenomics assembly of... | reverse complement strand
TGATCTCCGTCCCTACAGCTGCGACTGAATTCACAGGTTCTCACAACGAGGCTCCAGCGGATTTTTCCGCAGTCACAATCGTCACAACGAAAATCGAGCTGATTTCGCGGGCGGATGATATCCGCCCCTACAGCAGCAACCCGAGCGAACGGGTTCCTGCAACGCAGTCCTGGGGCGAATTTTTTCCGCAATCATATCCGCACAATCGAGGACTGAGAAAAATTTGTCGGAGCAAGGCGTGGGGTTCTGTGAATGAAGGAGCGCACTTTGTGTGCGTGACTGAATTCACAGGTTCTCACAACGCGGCTCCGGCGGATTTTTCCGCAGTCCGATCACTCCATTAACGACATGGCGATGGCTTTTATCTTCACGGTATAATCATTCACTTCGCGCGACAGGCTGTGGTTGAGATTGTAGTCCCCTATCTCGCCGGCGCAGTCGATGATTTCAGCGAGTCCGCTGCGTATCTCGTCAAATTTCGAGGCGAGCTTGAGCTTCGACTCCATATCGAAAAGCTGGGCTTCGGCGCGCTTTATCGCATCGCGCACGCCCTGGCGGGTTATCCCCTCGTTTTCCGCGATCTCGGAGAGCGACAGGTCGTCGTTGTAGTAATAGCCCAGAAAGTCGCGCTGTTTTTCAGTCAGCATATCGCCGTAAAGGTCAAGCAAAACAGCTATTTCCAGATTCTTTGCCACTTTATTTTCTCCCCCTTTTCATCATGATCGCGTAAAGGTTAAACCCCTCTGTAAAGTCAAAACGCTTTACAGGGGGTTATTATACTAAAAATATCGTCGGCTGTCAAGCACATTTTTTCGCCGAAACCGAACTTTTTTCAACATTCCGGATGTGGAAAAGCGGCGGAAAAGCAAGATTGGTTTTTTATCATCAACCGCTTGTGTTTCGAGCGGCAAAAGACAACAAAATGTGCCGTTATGCGCCCGCAGGCATGTGGAAAACCGTGTGGAAAACTTTTTTCGCGTCACTTGAGCACGACTATTGTCACGCCGTCCTCGCCCTCGCCGTAAACGCCGAGCCTGAAGTTCTTGACATACGGCGACTTGCGCAGATACTGGTTGACAGCGCTCCTGAGTGCGCCGGTGCCCTTGCCGTGGACAATGGTGAACTCGCCGAGACCCATACGGAGCATATAGTCAATATATCTGTCGAGCTCCATGATGCAGTCGTCAACGGTCAGCCCGCGGACATCGAGCCGCGCGGAGGCATCCATGTTCATCTTGCTCTCAACTCCCGTGCGGCGGGCGCCGGAGTTCGGGCTGCGCTTTTTCGGCGCGTTCTCGATAAGGCGCAGGTTTTTGAGCTTTACACGCGTCTTTGCCGCGCCTGCGAGGACTTCGACATTTCCGTTTCTGTCAACGGGCGAAAGCACTGTCGCCTCCTTGCCGAGATCGGCTATCAGAACGGTATCGCCCTTTTTGAGCTCGCGCGGGAGGACATAGCCGTCGTTCTCAACGCCCATGGCGACCACGGGGTCGACCGCCTCGTCTATCGCCCTGAGACCCTTTCTTACTGCGGCGCGTGCGCGGCGCGCGAGGTCTGCGGCATCTTTTGTCTTCTCTTTTTCTTTTTTGAGCCTGTCGAGTTCGTCGAGCAGAGCGTAGCTCTCGCGCTTCGCCTGCTGGGTCAGCTTCGCCGCCTGCGCCTTGGCTTTCTCTATCTCCGCTTCGCGCAGAGAATCGACTTCGGCGAGCCGCTTTTCCGCTCGCTCCAGCTCGGCCTTGGCCTTTGCGGTCAGCTCCTTGGCATGCTCGTGCTCCTCCTCCATGCGGCGGCGGTTCTCTTCGAGCTTGTCAACAACATCCTCAAAGCGGACATTCTCGTTGTTGACGAGCTCTTTCGCCCTGTCCACAACGCGCATATCCATGCCCAAGCGTTCGCAAATCGCAAGCGCGTTCGAGCGCCCGGGAACGCCGATAAGCAGTCGGTAGGTCGGGCTGAGAGTTGCGACATTGAACTCACAGCAGCCGTTTTCGACGCGCGGAGTCTCGAGGGCATAAGCCTTGAGCTCGGCATAGTGCGTTGTCGCGGCTATTTTCGCGCCCTTGAAATGCAGGTCTTCGAGCACCGCCATTGCAAGAGCCGCGCCCTCGACGGGGTCTGTGCCCGCTCCGAGCTCGTCTATGAGCACAAGACTGCGGTCGCCCGCCTGACCCATGATATCTATAATATTTGTCATATGCGCCGAGAAAGTCGAGAGCGACTGCTCTATCGACTGCTCGTCGCCGATGTCCGCGAGGACTTCGCTGAATACGGAAAGTCTGCTTCTGTCGCCCGCAGGAATCATAAGTCCGCACATCGCCATGAGCGTGAAAAGACCGACAGTCTTTATCGAGACGGTCTTGCCGCCCGTGTTCGGACCGGTTATAACGAGCGTGTCAAAGTCCGTACCGAGTCTTATATCAACAGGGACTACTTTGTTTTTGTCAATGAGCGGATGTCTGGCGGCACGCAGCTCTATCTCGCCATCGGAGTTCAATAGAGGCACCGTCGCGCCTATCGAATAGGCATACTGCGCCTTTGCGAAGATAACATTGAGCTCAACGGCGCACTCATAGCTGTTTTTTATACCCTGCTCAAACTCGCCGACCATCGCGGAGAGCGCCGTGAGTATGCGTTCTATCTCATCCTGCTCTTTAGAACGCAGGACTTTTATCTCGTTGTTCGCTTCAACAACCGGCATCGGCTCGACGAACACAGTGGCGCCCGATGAAGATGTATCATGGACAAGTCCCTGCACCTCGCCGCGGTATTCCGCCTTGACGGGCACGACATAGCGCCCGTTTCGCTGGGTTATGATATTCTCCTGCATGAACTTCGAGTAGTGCGCGGAGTGGGTCATCTTGTCGAGCTGGTCGCGAACTTTAGACTCCTGCACGCGAATCTTGCGCCTTATTTCAAAGAGCTCGGGCGAGGCGCTGTCCGCAATCTCCTCCTCGGAGATTATGGCGGAGGTTATCTTCGTTTCGAGATATTTGTTCGGCTGAAGCGCCGAGAAAAGCGGGTCGAGAACGGTCTCGACTCCCGCGTTCGTGCTGCGCCACTGGGCAAGAGCGCGCACGGTTCTGAGCACCTCGGCAACATCGAGCAGTTCGCGCATGGAGAGCGTGCTGCCCGCGCCGGCTCGCGCTGCGGCGTTATTGACATTGCGAAGCCCGCCGAAGGACGGACCGCCGAAGCGCGCAAGGAGCATATGCGCGTCGCGCGTCTGATTCATCTGAACCTGCGCGAGATCAATATCGCTCTCCGGGCGGAGGCTCAGCGCAAGCTCGCGCGCGTCGGGGCACGCCGTGAACTGCGCGAGGCGCTCCAATATTTTATCAAATTCCAAAGCCGTTAAATGGCGGTTCATATTCTGAGACATTGTTATTCCTCTCGTTTAAATTACTGCTTATAAATATAAAGTTATCACATCTGTGCCGCCATGTAAAGCAAAAAGAAAAAAATAAGGCCGACGCATTTGCGGCAAAAAATAAAAAGGCCACAATCTGCGTTTTCGGACGCAAACTGTGACCTTCAACATTTTTGCTCTTTGGTCTGCGCTGAATGCGGCAGCCGTAGACAGCTTTATCAGTCGCTCGTGTAAGGAAGAAGAGCAACGTGACGGGCACGCTTGATAGCGGTGGTAAGCTCTCTCTGGTGAGCGGCGCAGTTGCCGGTGACTCTTCTGGGAAGAATCTTCGCTCTGTCAGAGATATACTTATGAAGTTTGGCTGTGTCCTTGTAATCTATGCACTCAACCTTGTCGACGCAGAAAGCGCAAACCTTCTTGCGGCCCTTGCGGTTGGGTCTTCTGTCGTTTTTCTCATATGCCATGATGTTAACCTCCTCTTTGGCTAAGGTGGAAGCCGAAAGCCGTTTCGCGGCTCGGGGCTATTCGTTCGGCGTCAGACGCCGTGTTCAAGTTTTTCTCAGAACGGGAGATCGTCGCTTATCGGGATCTCCTCAAAATCGTCCGCTCCGCCTGTGGCGAAGGACGCTGCGGGCTGAACGCGCGCGGGCTGCTCGTTCTGGCGGGCACCCGTGCCGGTCTCTGCCTTTGATCCGCAGAAGCTGACTTCCTCGGCAACTATCTCAAACGCGGTGCGCTTGTTGCCGTTCTTGTCTTCGTAGTTGCGCTGCTGGATACTTCCGCGAACAGCGATCATTGATCCCTTATGGAAGTAGCGGGAGACGAACTCTGCAGTCTGTCTCCAGGCGACAACGTTGATGAAATCGGTCTGCTTCTCTTCACCCTGTCTCTGGAAGCGGCGATCGACCGCAACGGAGAAAGTGGTGACTGCGACGCCGGAAGCGGTGGTACGCAGCTCGGGATCGGCAGTGAGTCTGCCCATAATTATTGCAACATTAAGCATCTTTGTTTCCTCACTTTCTGACAACGAGTGAGCGGAGAACGCCGTCGGTTATACCGGCGATACGGTAGAACTCCTCGGGGAACTCAGGTGCAGCGCTGAAATTGAACAGAGCGTAGAATCCCTCGGGCTCATCGTCGATAGCGTAAGCGAGCTTGCGCTTGCCCCACTCATCAATGCTGTCCAGAGTGCCGTTCTGCTCGATGAGAGCCTTGAACTTCTCGATGAGAGCGGGAACGCCCTCCTCACCGTTCTTGACGGAGAAAACCATCATTGCTTCATAGCTGTTGTTTGCTGACATTCTTAAAGCACCTCCTTCTGGTCTTTTGGCTGCGGTTCGTCCGCAGCAAGGATTAGCCGCCTTTTTCCTGCGGCAATTAGTTATTTTAACAGTGTTTAGCACTTTTGTCAACATATTTTTTTACATGAGTAAAATCGCGCTAACTCTTGTCAATCGAGCATATTAGTGATAATATTTATATGAATCAGAAACGAACTCAGGTGATTTTCATGACAAACCCGGCAACCGAGAAAACCGCGCACAACAGACGCACGGCATACACGAAAAACGGCAATACGCCGCACCTTCTTCGAACTGCTTGAAGAAAAGGACTTCGACAAGATCAGCGTGCGTGAGATATGTCAGCGCGCGGACATCAACAGAAGCACCTTCTACCGCCACTATGACGACATCAACGCGCTGATGAAGAGCATCGAGGCTGAGTTCGTCTCCGATATCGATAATCAGATCGAGAGAATGGATCCCGAGGGTTTTTGATGCAGTATTGGTCGGTCTGTTTGATATTGTCAGGGATAATTCCGACCTGTGCTGCTACATGATGAGATGCGGTCCGCGAAAGGGCTTCATCAATTCATTGTTCGTCAAGAACTACGACAGGACGCAGATAAAGTGGAAGAAAATTTTTTCCCGAGATCACGGATAAGCAGTTCCGCTGGATGTATATAATGTTCTTCAACGGCATCGTCAGCGTTATTGCGGAGTGGATAAACTCCGGCTTCCGCGAAGATCCATCGACTATCGTCTCTTTCACCACAAGCATATATTTTAACGGCTTCAGAAAATATTTCTAAACTGTTTATAATTTTTGGCGACACAAATCACTTTTTGTGTCGCTTTTTGCACATGCTTCCAGATACTGTTCCTTGTTTTTAAGTTTGAGGACAATATATACTTTTATTAATGCGGCATAACCGCTAAAATGAAAGGAGTCCTCAGAATGAGACAGTCACTCACAGTCAGAAGAGCCGAGCACTTCGGCATAAACAGGAAGATAATCGCAAACATGACCGCGCAGAGCTGGCACGACATTCCCCATGTCGTTGTTACAAACGAGCCTGAGGCGTCCGAATTTCTGAAAGTTTTCAAAGAAATCAACGAAGGGCGCGCAAAAGAAGATAAGATCACGCTCAACGCAGTTATATTAAAAGTAATAACAGAGGCGCTCAAGAAGTGCCCCGCGATGAATGCACATATCGATTTCAAACCCCGCCTTGTCCGCGGATGCGTGACGGAGTTCGACGAAATAAATATCTCGATGCCCATGCTTCTCGACTCAGGTGAGATGATGACAGTAAATCTGCACAACATGCAGGACAAGAACCTCAGGGATATCAGAGATACGCTCGCCGATGTTCAACGCAGAGCGAAAAATTCAAACATGTCGCAGGTCATGTACGACGTCTCGCTCAACGACACGCTGCAGGGGCTTGCAAAAGGCAAATTGGTTCAGACGATATCCCGCCTCATCGGCTCAAAGACCGGAAAGTACAAAGTAAAAACCCTCTCCGGCAAGAGCAAGAAAGAATATTATGATATACCCGAGCGCGACAGGCTCACAAAATACGACATTGAGCAGGGCACGATAACCGTGTCGAACCTCGGTTCGCTCTACAAGGACTGGGACGGCATCTGCGCACTGCTTGAGATAATACCGCCGCAGGTCGCCGCGATAGGCGTCGGCGCTCCGCGCGACACGGCGATTGCAAACCCGGACGGCACGGTAACGGTCGGCAAGAAGCTCGTCTTCACCGTCGTTTTCGACCACCGTGCGCTCGACATGGGCGATGTAGTCCCCTTCCTGAAGTCTATTGACGAGACTTTCAAGAACCCGGAAGTTATCAAGGAGTGGATCTGACGGAGCCTTTTAAAAAAGAAGAAAATATGGACGAACAGAACAGATGGCTCAGCTGGGCTATTGAGCTCCGGAGTCTCGCGCAGGCGGGGCTGACCTATCCGTTGTCGGCGGCGAATTCATTCCGAATATCGAAACGACCGAAACAAAATATTTCGGCAAAGACGAACTGCCGGAGAATCTTGCTGGCGAAAAGACTTCGCGCGAGCAGATACTGATGTGCTTCGACGCAAATGAGAGCAACCATTGGGAGACAAAGTTCGATTAAGTAATAAATCCATAGGTAAAGCGATTTAACTTTACATATGGATTTTTGTTATATCAGCGGATTTTATATAAAACCGTCTCTGAATCGCAGCAATATCAAGTGTTCTGCGATATTGACCCAAAAAGCGTATTTAACAGTTGAGCGCTGTGTAAAGTCATATAACTTTACGCTAAAAATTGCAAACCCGACCCGAAAAATTATATCCTCGGGTCGGATTTCATTATAAAATTCAGGCTATCTCTATCTCAAACGAAACCGTCAGCGACTTCTCTGCGCCGTTGCTGCCGTCCCATTTGAAAGTTGAAGTTCCCGCGCATTTTCCCGCACCGTAAGGCACGGCATCGGCGGCGCTGCTCATGCCGAAATCCATCTCGGCGGCGACGAGATACATATCCTGGACATAGCTCTCCCCGCTCCTGATAATAAATTGTCGCGTGGCATCCTCGGTCACTTCTATGGGATAATCTTTGTCATAGAACGCTTTTCCGCCCTGCGTCAGAATTTTTGTGCGTATCTCATAGTGCTGCTGATTATATATCGGGAGCGTTGAAATTATATCTTTTCCGCTGTTGTTCGTGACGGTCGCCGTGATATGCACTTCGCCGCCGGATTTGACCTCGGATTTTCGATATAAACTTTCAGCGTCACTCCGTCGAGAGTTTTTTCGATTGTCTGCGGAGCTGAACTTATTTCGGCTGTACTTTCTGCCGTGGTGTTCTCCGGAACGGTCGTTCCCGCCGTCTCCGCGTCTCCGTTTCGGCACGCCGCAAAGCTCGTTATGAGCAGAACCGATATTAATATAGAAAGTATTGTTTTTTTCATAGTTTTCGCCTCCGGGCTTGATATTTATTCCGCGCCCTGTTCCCTTTGAAGATTGCGTTCAATCGGCTATAGGCATCCCTCCGTATATCTCTTTTTATTTAATATTATCAGACATTATTGTCAATGTCAATTTTCCGTCCATGATCTACTTTTCTTTTAAACAGTGCCGCCGTTGGCGGCATAGGGTTGTCGAGGTCGCCAACCCCTACAAATTATAATAAAAAGTAAAACACCCGAAGCTGTTTTCACAACTCCGGGTGCTCTCGCGTATTCATTTAGTTGACTTTCGTCTCAGTTATCTTCACTCCGGGCTCGATAACATCGATGCACTTGACCGGGCACGCCTCGTGGCACTTGCCGCAGCCGACGCACTTGTCGTAATCGACCTTCGCGCAGAAGTTTTCGACCGTGACCGCGCCGTATTCGCAGGTCTTGACGCACTTCATGCAGCCAATGCAGCCCGCCTTGCACTCTTTTCTGGTCTGGGCGCCCTTGTCATGGTTCTTGCACATAACAGCTGCCTTTGCCTCGTGCAGGGGCATAAGATCGATAATGCCCTTGGGGCAGGTGTTGACGCACATCTTGCAGGCGTGGCACGCGAGCGGATTTATTCTCGCAACGCCCTCGCAGATATGAATTGCGTCATAGGGACACACCTCAACGCAGTCGCCGAAGCCGATGCAGCCGTAGACGCACTCTTTCGGTCCGCCGAAAAGCTGAGTTGCCATTTTGCAGCTCTTGACTCCGACATAGTTGAGCTTCGTGTCCGTGTTGTGCATATTGCCCTGGCAGAGGACAACGGCAGTCATGGGAACGACATCCCCGGCCGCGAGTCCGGTTATCTTTGCAATAGCTTTGCTGACCTCAGCGCCGCCGGGCATGCAGCGTCCGGTGTCGGTGGTCTTGCCCTGAGAGAGGGCTGCCGCATAGCCTGAGCAGCCGGAGAAGCCGCACGCGCCGCAGTTTGCGCCGGGCAGCGCCGCCTGAATCTCCTCGGCCTTTTCGTCGACCGGGACAGCCATGACCTTTGACGCAACGGCGAGACCGAGACCGGCTATAAGTCCGATGACGGAGACGATGACAACCGCAATTATAATAAGATGCATATTATCCCGTCCTTTCTCAACCGAATATGCCGTCGACAACGCCCGAGAATCCGAGGAAGGAGACCGAGGTGAGCGATGCGGCAATGAGCGTTATGGGCAGACCCTGAAGGAATTTCGGCACGTCGCAGCTCTCGAGGCGCTCTCTGACGCCCGCGAACATGACCATGGCGAGCATGAAGCCGAGACCGCCGCCGAGCGAACGCATCATCGACTGGCCGAAATTGTAGTTATTCTCAACGTTTATAAGCACGACGCCGAGCACCGCGCAGTTCGTTGTTATCAGCGGAAGATAGATGCCAAGCGCGTTATAAAGCGCGGGCATATACTTCTTGAGGATTATCTCGACGAGCTGAACGAGAGCCGCTATGACAAGAATAAATACTATCGTCTGGAGATATTCGAGGTCATTGGGCACGAGCAGCTTTGCGTTGATGGGATAGGTGACCGCGGTGGCGAGCAGCATAACGAATATAACCGCCGCGCTCATTCCGACTGCGGTGTTGAGCTTCTTCGACACGCCGAGGAACGGGCAGATGCCGAGGAACTTTGCGAGAATGAAGTTCTCCGTAAGGATACCGGTAAGCAGTATTGAAAGCATTATTTTCATTTGCCTGCCGCCTCCTTTCCGTCCTTTTTGTTTTCAACTTCGCCGCGAAGAGAGCAGGAAGCCGCCATCGGGCAAGCCTCACAGCCCTTGAGCTCCGCCTTTGAAAGACCATTCTTGTCGGCAAGCTTGTTGGCGCACGCCATGAGTATGCCGAAGACGAAGAAGCCTCCGGGAGGCAGGATGAATATCAGCATGGGGCTGACGGAAGCCGGGATTATCTGAAGTCCGGCAATAGCGCCCGTGCCGAGCAGCTCTCTGACTGCGCCCATGAGGAGCAATGCTGCGGTGAAGCCGACGCCCATGCCGAGACCGTCAACGGCGGAGGCTGCAACGGAGTTCTTGCAGGCGAACGCCTCGGCTCTGCCAAGGATGATACAGTTGACGACTATCAGCGGCAGGTAAACGCCGAGCTGAGCGTCGATCTGTGGGACGAACGCCTTGACGAGCATCTGGACTATTGTAACGAACGAAGCGATTATAACTATATAAGCGGGGATTCTGACCTTCTGGGGAATCACCTTTTTGAGCGCCGAAATGGCGATGTTCGAGCACACAAGGACTATCGAAGCTGCAACGCCCATACCCAGCGCACTCTCGACCGAGGTCGAAACCGCGAGCGTCGGGCAGGTGCCGAGCACCAGACGGAGAACGGGGTTCTCAACGAGAATGCCCTTGGTAAACTCCTGAAAAAGACTCTTTTTCTTTGCCATTTTTTACTCCGCCCCCTTTAAATTGGAATCATAGTAGCTCAGCGCCTCATTGACTGCCGCCGTGACGGCTTTCGAGGTTATTGTCGCGCCGGTGAGCGCCTGGATCTCGTTGCCGGAGGCACTGTTTTTCTTGACTGCAATATCCTTGACCTTTCCCTTGAACTGGTCGAGGAAGCTGGTGTTCTGGGCTTTCATGCCGAGACCGGCGGTCTCGTTGAGTTCGAGCGGCGAAATGCCGGTGACTGCGCCGTTTTTGTCGATGCCGGTCATTATCTTCACATCTCCGCCGTAGCCCTTGGAAACGGTGACAAAGACATAGCCGACTTCATTGCCGCTTGCATCCTTGCCGACAGCGTAAGTGCCGCTGCCGTCCTTCATCTCCTGCGTTTCGCCGAACTGAGTCGCGGCGGGCAGGACTTTCTGCCTTGTTTCGACCTCGGTCTGCGCCGAGAGCTCCGCTATCTTCGGAGCCGTGACTTTATTTGTAACGGCGAGAAGAGTCGTGGCGACGAGGCATATCAGAAAGAGCGCTACAGTCGGGATGGCAAATTCCTTGAAATTCTTCATGCCTTCTCAGCCCCTTTCTTCTTTTTCTCCTTGACCGTGCCGAAAGGCTTCGGGGTGGTCATATGCTCTATATGGGGAACGAGTATGTTCATAAGGATTATTGAGAACGAAACGCCCTCGGGCAGCGAGCCGAAGAGTCTGATGAACGAGGTCAGCAGACCGCAGCCGATGCCGAAGATTATTCTGCCCTTGAGATTGATAGGCGAGGTGGTGTAGTCGGTAGCCATGAAGAACGCGCCGAGCATGAGTCCGCCGCTGAGCAGCTGATAGGCGACAAAAGTGAAGCTGCCCTTGCCGGCTATGAGCATTATAACGGCTACAGTGCCGATGAACGACAGCGGAATTGCGGGAGAGATTATCTTTCTTATCATCAGATAAACTCCGCCGATTATCAGCGCCACTGCGCAGGTCTCGCCGAGGCTGCCGCCGCGGATGCCGATGAGCATATCAACAAGGCTCGGCAGTCCGTCGGAGAGCTCGCCGCCCTTTGTCATCATGGTTAAAGGCGTTGCGGTGGTGACCGCTTCGGCGCCCTTGTCGAGCCACGAGAGGGGTTTTATCCAAGTTGTCATGGCGGTCGGGAACGAGACCATGAGAATGATTCTTCCGGTTATTGCGGGGTTGACGAAGTTTTGGCCGATTCCGCCGAAGAGCTGTTTTACAACAACTATTGCGATGACGGAACCTATCGCCGCCTGCCACAGCGGAATAGACACAGGCAGGTTAAACGCGAGCAGAAGTCCGGTGACGACCGCGCTCAGATCGCCGAGCGTGTTGCTGCGCTTCATGATTTTGCGCGACAGATACTCGGAGAGCATGCATGTGCCTATCGTTACGAGGCAGATGAGCAGGACGCGCGGACCGAAGAGCCAGACGGATGCCGCAAGGGCGGGGATCAGCGCGATAATAACATTGAGCATTATTCCGCTGACCGTCTGAGCCGAGCGCACATGGGGAGATGCGCTGACTGTTAGTTTCTTTTCAGGCATTTCAGGCATTTTTGCTCTTCTCCTCTCTCAGCATCTGTTTTGCAAGGCGCATATACTGGACAAGCGGCTTTGCCGCGGGACATGAATAAGCGCATGAGCCGCACTCCATGCAGACCATGGCACCGGATTTTTCAAGCCTGTCTATATCCTTCGCCTTTATATAGCGTTCAACAAGCGTGGGCATAAGGCTCAGCGGACATGCCGCCGCACATCTGCCGCAGCGGATGCAGTCGCGCTCTTTCTTGACCTTCGACGCATCGTCGGCAAAGGCGAGAATGGCGTTGTTCTGCTTGAGAACGGGAATATCCGTGTTGACAACGGCAAGTCCCATCATCGGGCCGCCGGTTATTATCTTACCGGGTTCGGCTTTGAAGCCGCCGCAGAAGTCAATTATTTCACCGACGTTCATGCCGATAGGCACGCGGACATTCTTCGGGTCGGCTATCGCGGAGCCGTCAACGGTCAGCGAGCGGCTGACGAGCGGCTTGCCGCTCTTGAGATATCTTGCTATAAATGCGACGGAGGCAACGTTCATAACAACGCAGCCGACATCGGCGGGCAGCTTTCCGGGCGGAACCTTTCTGCCCGTGGCGGAGAGCACCATCATCTTCTCTGCGCCCTGGGGATACTTCGACTTGAGCGTCATGAGGCGCACCGCGTTATCCTCCGCAACGTCTCTGTCCGCTATAGCCTTGAGCACTTTGAAAGCTTCGGGCTTGTTGTCCTCTGCGGCGATAACGACGCGCTTGAAGCCGAGTATCTCTTTCAAAGTATAGATGCTCGAGAGGATGTCCCACGAATTTTCAAGGCACTCGCGGTAGTCGACGGTTATGTACGGTTCGCACTCCGCAGCGTTGACTATGAGTGTGTCGACATTCTTGTCGGGCGGGATACGCAGCTTGACATGCGTGGGGAAGCCCGCTCCGCCGAGTCCGACAAGGCCGGAATCCCTGACGGCGCGAAGGAAGCTCTCCTTGCCCGTCACCTTCGGCGGCTCAAGACCGTCGAAAAGGCGCATCTCGCCGTCGGACTCTATCTCCACCGCCTGAGTGATAACGCCGTTTGCAAGCGTCGCCTGCTTGACTGCGCTGACAGTGCCGGAGATCGAGGCGTGGATCGGCGCGCTGAGGAATTTGTCGCTGTCGCCCACTATCTGTCCGACCGAAACTTTGTCGCCCGCTTTTACAGTGGGTGTGCACGGTACACCGATATGCTGCTGCATGGGCAGGAGCACTTTTTCGGGGACTGGAATTCTTACGACTTCACAGTCTGCGGTGTTCTTGTTGTGGTTGACATGCACGCCGCCGCGTACCTGCTTGACAGCTTTGAGAACACCGTCGAGTTTAACCGAGCTCATTTCTTCAACTCCTTATGATTAATTATTACTTCTTTATTATAAACCGCGTCTGTTTTTCGAGCGCCGGCATGACTATGCGCAGCACCGTTCCAGTAACAGCTCCGGTTATAAGCGAAAATATCAGCAGTGCCGGCGCATAGCCGAGCACGGCTCCCGTCCCCGTGAGCACCGCCGCGGCGGCGAGCTGGCCTGCGTTATGGCATACGGCGGCGATTATCGACGCGCCGAGCAGACCGAAGGGATCGGATTTTATTTTTGTCATCGCCCACATGGAGAGGGTGCTGAGCACTCCTCCCGCGAGGCTCATAAAAAACGCCGTCGCGCCGCGTGTCATCAGCGCAAAGAGCGCCTTGAACACGGTTATGCACATCGCCTGCGGCAGTCCGAGAGTGAGAACAGTGAACATCGTCACTATATTTGAAAATCCCGGCTTAGCTCCCGGCGGCAGAAACGGCAGAGAGGGAATCAGATTTTCAAGAAACGAGAGCGCGATCGCCTGGGCGCAAAGGATACCTAAAAGAGCGGTTTTTCTCGCTTTCATGGGCATATCCTCCCGGTCAGGGCGTCGTGCCGCTTCTCCGAGCCCTCGAGCCTTATCACAACTCCTGCGGGCAGGCACGCTGCGGTGTCGCCCGGGCGGGTGAGTTTGCCCGATTTTACGCACAATTTGTCGCGGCAGTCCGCGTCTTCGAACCAGACAGCGCCGTCCTTTATTTTTATCACGACCTTGGGGTCGGTGTCGGGTGTTATTGTCATATCAGCGCTCTTGTCGAGCGTTACGCGGCGATACACCTCGCCGCCCGCATAGATGATCGCCTCGGTTTTTCCGTTCGACGGCAAAAATCGCCATATCAAAAGAGCCGCGCCGACGCAGAGTACGACCGCTATCAATGCGATATCGGCTTTTTTTATGAATCTGCGCTGCATCTGTCTCCCCCGTTATAAAAGTTTGAATCCGTCCTTTTCAAGTTTGAAGCTGTCCGCGAGAGAACCCGTGACCCTGACGCTCCTGTCATTGAACACGAACACAGCCTGCGCGCCGTATTTTTCAAGCAGCGGCAGCGATTTTTCATATCCGAGCACGAAGCAAGCAGTCGAAAGCGCGTCGGACATAAAGCCGTCGCTGCAAACGACCGTCACGCTGACAAGTCCGCTCTCTGCGGGATAACCCGTTTTCGGGTCGAGTATATGGTGATAGCGCACGCCGTCGCGGTCAAAATACCGCTCGTAGCTGCCGGAAGTAGAAACACAGGTCGCGGGCAGAGTCAAAACCGCAAAGCTCTCAGTCGAGCTCTCCGAAAAAGGATCTCTTATACCGACAGTGAATTTTTCTCCCTCGCCGTAGAGAAGTATGCTCCCGCCGACGGAGACGACCGCGCGCTTTATTTTTGAATTTTCGAGCACTCCGCGCACCTCGTCGCAGGCGATGCCCTTGCCGACCGAGCCGAGGTCGAGCACCGTACCCGACGGTATTTTTATGCCGTTCTCGTTTATCTCTACGGCGGAGCCGGTGCCGTTGAGCGCCGAGTTTATTTCATCCTTGTCGGGCACTCTCTCATTGCCCGTACCGAAGCCCCAGAGGTCGCTGAGTCTGCCGAGCAGAGGGTCAAACGCGCCGCCGCTCGACTTTCTCAGCTCTTCACACTTCGAGAGTATATCCTCCATCTTCTTTTCGGGGTCGTTTATCTTCCCGTTCGCAGAAGACGAAAAGAGAGTTATCTTAACGCTCTGTCCCGCCGCTTCGTTTATCTCGCTGACGGCGGATGTTTCGATATGGCGCGAGAGGAGCTTGTTTTCGAGCTCCGATATGCAGTCAAAAACCGCCTTGCCGACCTTTTTCGCGTCTTTTCCCTCGATGTCCGCGCTGACGGCGGTGTTCATCATCGCAGACGAAAACGAGAACTCACGGCTCTGCTTTATGCCGTCGTATGCCACGAGACCGATCAAAACGGCAGCCGCCGCGCACAAAAGCGCGACAATCAGCTTTTTCGAGCTTTTTTTCATCGGTCCCCCTCCGCAGTCAAAACTTCCATATACCTATAACATACATATTTTACATTGTTTTTCTTCAAACTTCAAGGACTTAAAATTGTCATTTCCGACGGCGAAAAAATATAGAAATATTTCTTTATCGATACAAAATTTGCTTTTTAAGCTTGATGTACAAAAAAAGTACAAAAATTTTATTAAAACTTAATAAAATTTCGTCCTTTTTATGGTGACAGAACTAAGAAAATATGGTATAATCTAACAAAATATTTCGATAATATTATCAGTTATGACGAAAATTTATTTTGCCGTAACGCTAATATAAAGCAAAATTCGGAGATAATCTATGTTTGAACAGTCAATCAGCGTCGACAGAATGGAGCAGGCGGTCAGCCTGTTCGGCAGTTTCGACGAAAACATTAAAATGATAGAAAAGAGTTCGATGTCGGCGTCGTCAGCCGCGGCTCGGAGATAAAAGTCACGGGCGAGGCGGAGAACGTCTCAAAGGGCGTGCGCGCAATAAATGGGCTTTTGATGCTCATCAACCGAGGCGAGGCGCTCAGCGACCAGAATGTCCGCTATGTCATCTCGCTCGTCAACGAGGGTAACGAGGATCAGCTTCCGCAGATGACTGCGGACTGCATCTGCATCACTTCAAAGGGCAGACCGGTCAAGCCGAAAACGCTCGGTCAGAAGAAATATATCGAAGCCATCCGCAAAAACACGGTCACCCTCGGCGTCGGACCCGCCGGCACCGGCAAAACTTATCTCGCGGTCGCCATGGCGGTGACGGCTTTTCGAGCAAAGGAAGTCAACCGCATAATTCTTACCCGCCCCGCAGTTGAAGCGGGCGAGAAGCTCGGATTCCTGCCCGGCGATCTTCAGCAGAAGGTCGACCCCTATCTGCGCCCGCTCTACGACGCGCTGTTCGATATGCTCGGCGCGGAGAGCTTCCAAAAGCAGCTCGAGCGCGGAAATATAGAAGTCGCGCCCCTCGCATATATGCGCGGACGCACGCTTGACGACAGCTTCATTATCCTCGACGAGGCGCAGAACACCTCGGTCGAGCAGATGAAGATGTTCCTGACCCGTCTCGGCTTCAACTCGAAGATGGTCGTCACGGGCGATATCACCCAGATCGACCTGCCCGACGGCAGGCGAAGCGGTCTCGTCGACGCGGTGAAGATTCTCAAAGATGTCGACGATATTCAAATTGTCAGGTTCAACGAGCGCGATGTGGTCAGACACAAGCTCGTTCAGGATATAATCAAAGCCTACGAAAAACACGAGGATGTGAAAAAAAGAAAATGAGAGGCAAAGTTAAGGTAATTATCACAAACGACCAGCATGAGGTCAAAATACCGACAGGAGTAAGAATGCTCGTGCGCCGCGCATGCACCGCGGTTCTGACACTCGAGAAATTTAACGATCCTGCCGAGATAAGCGTCCGCTTTGTGGACGACGAGGAGATACACAGACTCAACCGCGAATACCGCAACGTGGACAGGAGCACCGACGTGCTCTCGTTCCCCCTTGGCGAAAACGGAGTGTATGACACAAATCTTGACACGGGCGCAAAGATGCTCGGCGACATAGTCATTTCTATCCCCCACGCAGTCAGCCAGGCCGAGCGTTTCGGCCACACGCTCCAGCGCGAGATAGCATTCCTTACCGTACATTCGATGCTCCACCTGCTCGGCTATGACCACGAAAAAGGCGGAATCGAGAGCGTGCGTATGCGCGAAAAGGAGGAGACCGTCTTGACTCAGCTCGGTCTGCCCAGAAGCGGAAGCTACTATATGGGTGACGAATAAATGAAAGGTCTGCTCAAGAGCTTTGTCTATGCGGGGTCGGGCATCATCACCTGCATCAGGCAGGAGAGAAATATGCGCGTGCACCTTGTGTGCATGATATATATGTATTCATATCTCCTGATCTATGACTTCTTCGAGGTCTCGCGCACCCAGTTTGCGATAATTTTTATCGCGAACGCGATAGTTGTCATGGGCGAGCTGTTCAACACCGCCATAGAAGCGGTCGTTGACATGGCGGAGGAGAAGTTCAGCGAGAAATACAACCGCCTTGCTAAAATATCGAAAGATACCGCGGCGGGAGCCGTGCTCGTCGGCGCGATATTCGCCGTTTGCACGGGCATTGCGATTCTCGCTCAGCCCGATGCGTTCAGGGCGATGTTCGCCTACTACGCAGAGAAGCCGTATATGATAGCCGTTTTGATCGCCAGCCTTGTGCTGAGCTTCACTTTCATATTCACGGGCTTCAATTTCAAGAAAAAAGACAAATAATATATAAAAAATCAATGACCGCTGACTGTCATATCAGCGGTCATCTATATGAGGAGAAGTTATGACTCAGACAAGAACCGCTTTCATCGCAATAGTCGGCTGCCCGAATGTCGGCAAGTCGTCGATACTCAACCGCCTGCTCGGCCAGAAGGTCGCTGTCGTGTCGCCCAAGCCGCAGACCACGCGCACAAAAATAATGGGCGTGCTGACCGAGGACGAGGTTCAGCTCGTTTTCACCGACACCCCCGGCTTCCACCGCCCGCGCACAAAGCTCGGCGAGAAGATGATAAAGGCGGTCAGCGACAGTATCTCGGGCGTTGACGCATGTCTCTTTGTTATTGAGCCCTCGGGCGAGCTGCGCGACGCGGAAAAAGACCTTCTCAAGAAGTTCAAGGACGAGAAAATGCCCGTCATTCTCGCCATAAACAAAATAGATTCCGTCAAGCAGAAAGAATTGCTTATCGAGCGCATGGCGCAGTTCTCCGCGCTCTATGATTTCGAGGCAATAGTCCCCTGCTCCGCGCTCAAGGGTGACGGATTCGGCGATCTAAAAGACGAGCTGTTCAAGCAGGCTCAGCCCTCGCCGCATTTCTTCCCCAACGACACTCTGACAGACCAGCCCGAGCGCGTGCTCGCCGCCGAGATAATCAGAGAGAAGCTTTTGAATCTTCTCGACGATGAAGTGCCGCACGGTGTTGCGGTATGCATAGAGAGAATGCATGAGCGCGAGGACTCGAATATAACCGATATCGACGTCACAATCTACTGCGAGCGCGAGAGCCACAAGGGCATAATAATCGGCAAAAAGGGCGAGATGCTCAAAAAAGTCTCGACAAAGGCGCGCGAGGATATGGAGCGCTTCTTCATGTGCAAAATCAACCTCCACTGCTGGGTAAAGGTCAAAGAGGGCTGGCGCAACAGAGAGGGACTCATCCACAATTTCGGGCTCGACAACGAATAAAATTTTTCCTATCATAAATGCGCCGCGCAGTGAAAAAAATATTTTTACACTGCACGGAGGAGCGCACATCGCGCGTTTATCATAGATGAAAAATACGGACAAAAACACGGTTCAGAATGCATGGAACGCCTTTGAAATGAGCGGCAGAGTCGAGGACTATCTCCGCTATGCAAAGACGAATATCCGCGTGGGAGGTGAAACAGCGAGTGCAGACGCAGACAGAGGGGCTGATAATCAAGTCCCGCGATATCAATGAAAACGACACAGTCGTCAAAATTCTGACAGGCGACCTCGGGCTCATCTCCGCCTTTGCCAACGGCACGAAGAAAGTGAAGAGCCGAACCGCGAGCGCCGCTGTTTCGCCGATGACATACTCCCGTCTGACCCTCTATCGCGGGCGCGAGAGCTACATAGTTGACGACGCCAAGGCGATAGATGTGTTTTTCGGGCTGCGCGAGGACATTGAAAAATTATCGCTTGCAAATTATTTCTGCGAGCTTGCGGGCGAATTTTCGCCCGAGAACACAGAGGCTCACGAATTCTTGAGCCTGACGCTGAATTTACTGCATCTGCTGTCCGAGGACAAGCGCAGCGCGGATTTCTTAAAACCCGTCGCCGAGCTTCGTATGCTCGCGCTCGCGGGCTATATGCCCGACCTCGCCGGATGCCAATCCTGCGGGAACGAGCTGCCCGACGAGCCTGTTTTCAGCCTGCGCCATGCGGGATTTTTCTGCCGTAATTGCGCACCCGACGGCGAGGGAATACCCGTGACGCCCGGCGTGATAAACGCCATGCGCCATATCTGCACCTGCGATGACCGCGCGCTTTTCGCGTTCCGTATGCCGGACAGCTCGCTGAAAATCCTCGGCGATATCACCGAGCGCTACCTGCTTCTCCAGCTCGGGCATAAGCTGAGAACACTGGATTTTTACAAGAGCATAAAGATGTGAGTTGAAACACAAAAAATCCAATAAAATATCAGCCGGGCGGATATCCGTCCGGCTGTTTTTATCCCGTCGTGCTCTCGTTCTGTGCGGCATTTTTTGTCGGAAAATCGAAGCCCTGCATGAATCCGTCGAGCTCGGTCGAACAGATGTCGCCGCCTATCACCGCGCCCTCGTAGACGAGAATATTCGCCTGCACCTTTCCGCTGTCGCCCTCATAGCCGGGATAATTTTTTATGTTATATGTCCAGCGCTTTGCGCGCTTTCCCGCATACGGGGTCAGGTCGAGGTTCTGCGCTTTCTGAATCTCATTGTATTTTTCATATCCCCTGTCGAACTCGGCGGGGATTATAACCTCTGCGACCTCGACCGGGTCCTCCTCGATATCCCAGCCGAACTGAGACAGAAACGCCGCGCGTTCCGAAGCGTTCGACGCCTTGAGGCTTATCGCGTTGTCCTTTACTGCGGGCCTTCCGCGGTTTACCAGAAGCACCACCGCCGCCACGGCGAGCACCGCCGCGAACGCAGTCAAGGCAATTTTCAGCTTTGAGGATTTTATCGAAAACACAAACACTTTTCTCCGCCCCTTCGCGCTTATAAAGATATTTGATATATATGCTCATTTCTCCCGCTTTATCACGGTTGACAAATCTTGCTGAAATGGTAATATTATACTGTAACTTATTTCACATTTCGGAGGCACGAAAAAGCATGAAAAAATGCAGTTTCATCCCCTTTGCCGTCCTCGCCGCAACAGCGGGCGCAGGCGCGGCGGTCGGCAGAAAATTAAAGACCGACAAGGCTTTCCGCCGCGACTTTGACGACGCTGTCGGAAAAGGTATACTCGCCGCCGTCGGCAAGATTGCCGACAAGCTCCCCGAGCCGAATTTCGGCGATGTCTCGAACTATCAAAGCCGTGATTTCTATCCCGGTCACAGCGAGTTTGCCACATCCGGCAAGCGCGGTTCAAGATGGCGTCTCGGCTATGCGCGGCGCAGTCTCGTCCCCGACGACTACAATCAGAAGGAGTACTACATAGCGGGCTATCTCTCCTATCCGCCTAATATAATGAGCGGCGTCATCGACGACCAGGCGGTGCGCGTTATCTGCCTCGACGATTCGAGCGGACGCGGGAGCGTAGTTTTTGCCGTCATTGACTGCGTCGGAATATCCGGCACGGACATACGCCGCATACGCGAGAGACTGGCGGACTTTGCAAAAGAAAATAATATAGTTTCCATCAATATTTCCTCCATCCACTGCCACAGCGCGATTGACACACAAGGTCTTTGGGGCGATCTGCCGAAGATGCTCAAGAACAATGTCAAGGCTATCAAGGACGGACGGTATGACGATATAATTTCCGGACGCGACCCCGAGTTCATGGAGAATCTGTTTGAAAAGACCGCAGACGCGATAAAAGAGGCGTTCAACTCCATGCAGCGCGGAAAGCTCACCTATGTGCGCACCGACGCTATCGACTTCGCGCGCGACAAGCGCCCGCCCTATGTCTGGGACAAAGATATAGTCCGCCTGCGCTTCATCCCCGACAACGGCTCGAAAGAGACTTTAGCTGCGTTCATGGCGGCTCACCCGACCGCGCTCGGCGCGAAGAACACCCTACTCAGCTCCGACTACATCGCATCGATGGAGCAGGAGATAAACAAAGCGGGCAAGAACTTTATATTCTTCCAGGGCGCGGAGCTTGCAATAGCCCAGCAGCGCGACTGCATAACCGAGCATGACGGCTCGGAGGGCTGGCAGGAATACGGCAAGACTCTCGGACGCTTCCTGCTCTCTATCCCCGAAGAAGACGAGAGACGCGTCGCGACTTTTATAAACATTAAAAACCGCGAAATATTTATCCCGGCGGACAACCCGATACTCATCGCCGCCGCAAAAACAGGACTCGTTGACAACACCGTTCTGCACGACCCGAGCAAAAAATCCGGCTACTGCTTCGTCAGCGAAATCGGCTATGCGGAGATAGGCAAGGAGCTGTCCCTCGCGCTCATCCCCGGCGAGCTTGCGCCCGAGATTCTGCTCGGCGGCGCATACGGCGCGGACGAGAGCTTCAACCGCACCGCGTGGGAATATCCGCCCATGCGCGACATGATTCCCGAGGGCAGAGAACTGAGCGTTATAGGTCTGTGCAACGACGCGATGGGATATATCCTGCCCGACAACGACTACGGCAGCGTCATAGCAAAAGACCACTACGAAGAGGCGGTCTCGGCGGGAAGGCGCGCGGGATCAACAATAACGAAAGCCTTCGGAGAGCTTGTGAAGAGTCTCCGATAAAAAATAAAATACAACGGAGGTCCACTATGCGTAAAAACATCCTGCGAACCCTCAGCATCATTCTTGCGGCGATACTGCTGCTCTGCGCGAGCCTGCCCGTTTTCGCAAAGAGCGAAAAATGCTCCTGCGGCACGCCGCCCGTAATCTACGTCGCGGCCTTGGGCAGCGCGAAGCTCTATCTTGACAAGGGCACGGAGAACGAGCGACTGCTGTTCAGACCCGATACCGCCGCCTATCTGCGCCTTGCCGCGCGTCTCGCGCCGGCAATAGCGCGCCTCGCCATAGACAAGAACTATGACGCTTTCGGCGACGCGCTCATCGATGTAGTCCGCGGCGTCTTCGGCGATTTGCAGATGGACGAAAACGGCGACTCCACAGACCGCGTGACCTCGGACGCCAAGCTGCCCGACAACCCCGACCACGGCGTTGACAAGAGCTACTATTTCGCCTACGATTTCCGTGAGGACCCGCTCACGGTCGCGGACAAGCTTCACGAGTACATCGCCTGCGTGAAGAAGCTCACCGGGCACGACACAGTGCTTCTGCGCGCCTCATCCATGGGCGGCGTTATGACCATGGCGTATTTCTACAAATACGGCACCGACGGCATCGACGCGTGCATCTTCCAGTGCTGCCCGATTCTCGGCACGCAGGTGGCGGGCGACCTCTTCACAAAGAAAATCACTATCGACCCGGACGCCCTCGTGCGCTACGCCTCGCAGCTGCCGACAGACGAGCAGTGGCAGTCCGATCTGCTCTGCATAGTGCTTGATATGTTAAATTACGCGGGTGTTTTCAAAGCACTCGTCGGCGTTGCGGATAAGCTGCTCGAAAATCTGACGGACAGGGTGTTTGACGAGCTCATGTACCCCGTGTTCGGCTCGATGCCCGGAATATGGAGCTTCGTGACGGACGACGAATACGAGCAGGCGAAAAAAATGACTTTCAACGAGAACACATCAAAGAAGCTCATCTCCCGCCTCGACGAGTATCACTACAACGTCCAGTGCAAAGCCGGAGCGATACTGAACAAGGCGAAGAAAGACGGCGTAAAAATAATGATAGTCGCGGGCTACAACAAGCAGCGCACTCCGCTCGTCGAGTCCTATATGTCAAACAGCGACGCGACGGTTGACACGAAATACGCCTCCGTCGGCGCGACCGTTGCCGATCTCAATTCAACTCTCCCAGACGGCTATGTTCAGAAGAATGAAGCAGGTGTTCACGACCATCTTTCAAAGGACGGCGTGATAGACGCATCGACCTGCCTCCTGCCCGAGAACACCTGGTTCATAAAGGATATGCTCCACTGCAAGATACACGATGGGCACAAAGCGATGTACAACTGGTTCTTCTATTCAGAGTCTCAGCCCGATGTCTGGTCAAACGAAAAATATCCGCAGTTTTTGCAAAACGATGTGAACGCGAAAACGCTCACTCCCCTCGGCACTCAGGTGCGCCCGACTCAGTCCGAAAGCGGCTCCGAAAGCGCCGGCAAGCCCCTGACTCCGCAGACCGGCTCGGCATCCTTTGCGGCGGTTATCCCGCTCCTGTTCGCCCTGCCCGCGGGAGTTGTTTCAAGGCGGCGCAAACGCTCATAAGAGAAAATTGCAACAGCCGACGGCCATGTGTTCCGCTGTCGGTTGTTTGTTCTTTATTTAACGGTTAAATATTTGTAAATCCTACTTCTTCGGGCTTGAAATAGGAGTAAATAATGTATAAAATAAGACTGTAAATCAAGTGCTGCTTTTTATAGGGCACAACAAGAAAGGTCGTGCAAAGATGGCAAGATTTCTCTACTCCGCCTTTTCCGACGAAGCCGCCGACAGCATCGACGGCCAGATAGCCGCCTGCAAGGCAAACGGCGTGACGCACATGGAACTGCGCGGTGTCGACGGCAAGAACATCTCCGAGTTCACCGTTGACGAGGCAAAGGCACTCAAGGAAAAGCTTGACGCAAACGGCATGAAGGTCTCTTCCATAGGCTCTTACTATGGAAAGATCGAGATAACCGACGATTTTGAGCCCCATTTCGAGGGCTTCAAGAACACAGTTGAAGTGGCGAAGATACTCGAAGCGAAGTATATCCGCCTGTTCAGCTTCTATTTCACAAAGGGCGAGAGCTACGAAGAGTACCGCCCGGAGGTCATGCGCAGAGTCAGAGCCATGGCTGAATATTCAAAGGAGCGCGGAGTCCTCTGCTGCCACGAGAACGAGCGCGGTATTTACGGCGATATCCCCGAGAGATGCCTCGATCTCCACAAGGAGCTCGGCGATGTCATCGGCGGAATTTTCGACCCCGCGAACTATATTCTCAACGGCGTTGACATTCTCCCCGCATATGAGCTGCTCGAGCCCTACATCACCTATATGCATGTAAAAGACGCGATAGGCGCCGAGGAGACAGTTGTCCCCGCAGGTCATGGCGATGCTCATTTTGATGAGCTCATCCGCCGCTTCAACAAAAAAGAGGGCGAGAGATTCCTCTCCGTCGAGCCGCACCTCAAGGTGTTTGATGCACTCAAGACCATTGAGCGCGACGACAGCCTTTCAATAAAGATGGATAAGTTCACTTATCCCGACAATAACGCTTCATTTGCCGCCGCAGTGAACGGCATAAAGGAAGTTGTCGCAAGAGTCAAGACCCTGCGCTACGGCATAATCGGCGTTGGCAACATGGGTTCCGCTCACCTCGGCTATTATCTCGACGGACTCATCCCCGAGATGGTTCTTACGGCGATAGCCGATATCGATCCCGCAAAGCTTGAGCGTGCCGAGAAGAAATGCCATGACAGAAGCTGCGAGATAAAATATTTCGACTCCGCCGAAGCCCTCATTGACTCGGGCGAGGTCGACGCTGTTATAGTCGCAACGCCGCACTACTCGCACCCGCCGATAGTCGAATACGGTCTGACTCACGGTGTACATGTGCTCAGCGAAAAGCCCGCAGGCGTCTATACAAAGCAGGTTCGCGAGATGAACGAAGTCGCCTCGAAGAGCGACAAAGTGTTCGCGCTGATGTTCAATCAGAGGACAAATCCCATGTATATCAAGCTGCGTGAAGTCGTGCGGAGCGGCAAATACGGCGAGCTGCATCGCTTCAACTGGCTCATCACCAACTGGTACCGCACGCAGGCATATTATAACTCCGGCGGATGGCGCGCAACCTGGAGCGGCGAGGGCGGCGGCGTCCTGCTCAACCAGTGCCCGCATCAGCTCGACCTGTGGCAGTGGATAACCGGCATGCCCGCATCCATTCAGGCGCAGTGCTCTGTCGGCAAGTGGCACAATATTGAAGTTGAAGACGATGTGACCATATATGCCGAATATCCCAACGGCGCGACCGGCGTGTTCATCACAACGACCGGCGACGCACCCGGCACGAACAGACTTGAAATAACGCTCGACCGCGCGAAGATAGTCTGCGAGAACGACAGGATAAGAGCCTATGTCCTCGACCAATCCATGACCGAGTTCAGCAGAACCGCCGAAGAGGGCTTCAGAAAGCCCGACGGTCACTGGGAGGATATCGACTATGTCGACACGGACACTGAGCAGCATGTCGCAGTCACAAACGCATTTGCGGCGCATATCCTGCACGGCACTCCGCTCATCGCGCGCGGCGAAGAGGGCATCTACGGTCTGACTATCTCGAACGCGGCGCACCTGTCCTCATGGCTCGGCAAGAAAGTTACCCTCCCGATAGACGAGGATCTGTTCTATGCCGAACTTCAGAAGAAAATAGCCTCGTCTTCCGGCAAGAAAGAGTCCGTGAAAAAAGTTGTCGTTGAGGATATGTCATCGACCTACGGCTCATAATCGAAAGAAAACAGAGGTAGAATATGAAGATATCTATCGTGGGCTGCGGCGGAATAAGCCGCACCCACATCGGAGCCGTCCGCGATATACCGGACGCACGGATAATCAGCGTTGCGGACTGCATTCCCGAGCGCGCCGAATCGGCGGCAAAGCAGTGCGGCGCGAAGGCATATAAAAGCCTTGAAGACATGCTCGCGGGCGAAAAGCCGGATGTTTTACATATCTGCACCCCGCACTATCTCCATGTTCCGATGGCGGTCTACGCGATGGAGCGCGGAGTCGATGTGCTGTGCGAGAAGCCGTGCGCCATGACGGAGAGCCAGCTCAATGAACTGCGCGAATGTCAGCGCAGGACGGGGCGGAAGTTTGGAGTCTGTTTTCAGAACAGATTCAACCGCTCGGTGCAGTATCTCAAAGATATCATTGACTCAAAAACATACGGCGAGCTTATCGGCATGAGGGCTTTTGTCACCTGGAAGCGCGACGCGGACTATTACGCGAGCGGCGACTGGCGCGGCAAAAAAGCGACCGAGGGCGGCGGAGTGCTGATAAATCAGGCTCTGCACACGCTCGATCTGATGAATATGCTCGGCGGAAATGTAAAAGCCGTGACCGCACATGCTTCAAACGACCATCTCAAGGGCATAATAGAAGTTGAGGACACGGTGAGCGTCTTTGCCGAATTTTCGCAGGGCTTTCGCGGAGTGTTCTTCGCAACGACCGCAAACGCCGTCACCTCGTCCGTTATGCTCGAAGCAAATTTCGCCGACCGTTCGGTTCGCATCGAGGGCGACAGCGTGTTTGAACTAAAAGACGGCAGGCTCACTCCGGTGCTCGCTGCGGACAAATTCGACAACCACGGCAAGCTCTGCTGGGGCAGCGGGCACAGCGCGCTGATACGCGATTTCTACGACGCGGTCAAAAATAACCGCCAGTTTGCAATAGACTCTTACGAGGGCGGCAAAGCGGTCGAGCTCCTACTCGCCGTATATAAGAGCGCTGAAACATGCGAACGCATAGAGTTATAAAAAAGAAAGGAAAGATTGAAATGCAGATGACTTTTCGCTGGTTCGGCGACACCAAGGACACGGTATCGCTCGAACAGATAAGGCAGATCCCCGGCGTCAAGGGCATTGTCCCCGCGCTGCACACCCTGCCCGCAGGCGAAGTGTGGCCGCTTGATATGATCATGGACATGAAGCAAGAAATCGAGGCGGCAGGCCTTACGATGGAGTGCATCGAGAGCGTCAACGTCCATGAGGACATCAAGCTCGGCAACGAAAACGCAGACAAATATATCGACAACTATATCGAATCCATCCGCAATCTCGGCAAGGCGGGCGTCAGGGTGATATGCTACAACTTCATGCCAGTTTTCGACTGGACGCGCACCGACCTCGCCATGGATATGAGCAACGGCGCAACCTGCCTGTCATATAACGGCGCACAGATCGAGGGCAAGAGTCCCGAGGATATGTTCCGTGAGATTGACGAGAATTCGAACGGCTACGCGATGCCCGGATGGGAAACCGAGCGCATGGGCGAGATAAAGGAGCTGTTCCAAAAGTACAAGGGCGTGACCGAGGACGATCTCGTTGAGAATCTCCGCCACTTCCTGCGCCGCATAGCTCCCGTCTGTGAGGACTGCGGAATCAAAATGGCTATTCATCCGGACGATCCGCCATGGGGCATCTTCGGTCTGCCGAGGATAATCAAGAACACCGCAGATCTCGAACGCCTGCTCTCGCTCGTTGACAGCGACATAAACGGCATCACCTTCTGCACCGGCTCGCTCGGCGCGTCGAAAGATAACGACCTGCCCGCGATGATAAGGCAGTTCGGCGACAGGATATATTTCGCGCATCTGAGAAATGTCCTCAGGCGCGACGGCTGGTTCAATGAGACCTCCCACCTGTCCTCGGACGGCTCGCTCGACATGTACGAAATAGTCAAGGCTCTCTATGAGAGTGGATTTGACGGCTATATCCGCCCCGATCACGGCAGAATGCTGTGGGGCGAAAAAGCCCGTCCCGGCTACGGTCTGTACGACCGCGCGCTCGGAGCGACATATATAAACGGACTTTGGGAAGCTGTTTCAAAGTCCGAAAGGGAAGGAAGATAACCATGGTACACGAAAATCTTAACGGCCGCGTTGCGGTCATAACCGGCGGCGGCGGAGTTCTCTGCAGCGGATTTGCAAAGGATCTTGCGGCTCAGGGAGTAAAGGTCGCGATACTCGACCTGCGCGAAGAGGCGGCTCAGAAGGTCGCGGACGAGATTAAAGCGGCGGGCGGCGAAGCTCTTGCAGTCGGCTGCAACGTGCTCGAGAGTGAGAGCCTTGAGGCGGCGCGCGAGAAGATAAACGCAGCGCTCGGCTCATGCGATATTCTCGTTAACGGCGCGGGCGGCAACTCTCCGCTCGGCACGACGACCAAAGACACGCTCGAGCTTGAGGACATAGCCCACAAGGCGGAGGGAGTCAAGACCTTCTTCGACCTCGACCCCAAGGGCATTGAGTTTGTTTTCAATCTTAACTTTCTCGGCACGCTGCTCACCACGCAGTGCTTCGCAAAGGACATGATAGGCAAGGAGAACGCGACGATTCTCAACATCTCCTCCATGAACGCCTACAGACCGCTCACGAGAATCCCCGCATATTCTGCGGCGAAGGCGGCTGTTTCGAACTTCACCCAGTTCATGGCGGTTCATTTTGCCGATGTCGGCATCAGAGTCAACGCGATAGCTCCCGGCTTCTTCTCGACGAACCAGAACAAGACTCTGCTCTTCAACGAGGACGGCTCGCTTACCGCGCGCTCGAACAAGATAATCACCCACACTCCCCTGCGTCGCTTCGGCGTGCCCGAGGATCTGACGGGTGCTCTGCTGTTCCTCTGCGACGAGAGCCATTCCGGCTTCATAACCGGCGTTATCCTCCCCGTCGACGGCGGCTTCTCCGCTTATTCGGGAGTGTAAAGTCCATATCAAATCGGATTCCCGATTTGCAGAATTCTCAAATAAAAGAACGCTGTCCATTGAAATACATGGGCAGCGTTGTTTTGTGTTGTGGTGTGTGATTGGCAATTTGGATTTGCAGGTGTAAATGCTGATGATAAACGACCATCACAATATTACAAATCGTCACAATCGTGCAGGGGCGGATAATATCCGCCCGCGAACTCCGCGCATTTTTAGCGGCGTGCAACTTGTAGGGTGCGGCGACCTCGACGCACCGCTGCCGCGCGAGCGGTACGAAATTCCCGAAATGTTTATTGCCGACCGTTGCCCTCACGGCTGTCCGCTATCGGCACAGCCGATACAACAAATTTGATTTGTTTATAATTGGCTCCTACCTTCGCGCCCTACCATAATCGAATATTTGATACTTACCGCGTTTCGGCATTTTCTTTTTATTTGAAAAAGAAAACGCCTGCAAAAGAAAAGCAACCTGTACCCCGCAACGCCACGCCGCAGTACTTAGCCTGCGAATCTCAATTAGTTGCTCGGCACATTCGCACGCAAACGCGCCGGAGCTTGAACTAGTGTGCAACATCACCGAAGTGCCGCCGGTGGCGGATGAAGCGAGGCGATGTTGGCGAAAAACAAGGAGCATAGCGCCCGCTCCAAGGGCGATAGGCGACTATGTTTTGAGAGTCGCTTGTGCGTCTTGCTTCGCAAGCCGTTCCTTCGCTCTTCTCTGTTAGCTGTCAAACACTGCGGCGCGGCTATTGAAAGTTTGATTATAAAAATTGGTTGAGTCGCGCGCTTTTACTTTGCTATAGCTCAAGTGATAGACAAAAACTAATTCATCAATCACAAAATCGACCGCAGCAGATATGCTGCGGTCGGTTACTGTTTTACGGCACCCGTTTATGTTCCGGGCACTTTTCTTATTCCATATTGTCTATATAGCTGCAGGCTGCGAGTGCGGCTACGGAGCCGTCCGCCGCTGCGGTGGTCAGCTGGCGCACTTCCTTTGTGCGGCAGTCGCCCGCGGTGAAGACGCCGGGTGTCTTTGTTCTGCAGCTCTCGTCCGCGATGATATAGCCGTAGTCATCGAGGTCTGCAACATCCTTGAAGCTCTCATTGTTCGGCATCTGACCGACCGCAACAAAAATGCCATCCATCGGAATGGAACGGGGTTCCTCGTCGCCCGTCGCTATCTTTATGCCGTCGAGCTCGTCGCTGCCGATGAGCTTGACTACCTTCGTGTTCATGAGAACCTTTATGTTATCTTTCTCGCCGAGCTTCTTGACAAGAGCCTTTTCGCCCCTGAACCCATCGCGTCTGTGAATAAGCGTTACGCTCTTGCAGTAAGACGCGAGAAAGAGCGCGGACTGGAGAGCGCTGTCTCCGCCGCCGACAACGGCAACATTCTTGCCCTTATAAAAAGCTCCGTCGCACACCGCGCAGTAAGACACTCCCCTGCCCGCGAGGTCGTTCTCGCCGTCCGCTCCGAGCTGTCTGTGGCGCGCTCCGGTGGCGATTATAACGCACTTGCACTGATAGCTGTTTGAATCGGTTATGACGGTTTTTATCTTTCCGTCGACTATTTTTATTACCCGCTCAAGCTCAACATCCGCGCCGAGCTCCATCGCCTGCGAGACGAGGTTATCCGCAAATTCGCTGCCGCTTATCTGCGATATTCCCGGATAGTTTTCAACTCTCGGCGAAGAGGTTATCTGACCGCCGAAGGACTCGCCCTCGGTCACGAGCACGGTTTTTCCCGCTCTGAGCGCATATATTGCCGCCGTGAGTCCGGCTGTGCCGGCGCCGACGATAACGATATCAAATTGCTGCATTTCTTTTCCCTCTGAATATGGCAAAATTTTTCTTTAATGCGCCGAAAACCGGGTGAAGCCGCGCTCCACCCGATCTTCCAGCGTTTATCAGTGCATCAGCACTGCTCAATGAACTTTTTGATGTTTGAAAGATTGACGAAGCTCTCATATCCGTCGCCGTCGGTGACGATAAGAGTCGGAGCCTGTCTGATGCCGTATTTCATCGTCAGATCCTCCTGAGCCTCTGCATCGATCTTCTCGTAGCCGATATTCGCCTTGTCAAGCAGCGTATAGGCTATCTTGCAGTTGGGGCAGGTCTTTGTGGTGAAGAGCATGACCCTTGCGCCGCTTGATGCCTTGGGAGCTTCCTCGTGCTTGCCGTCCTCCGCGGTGTGGCTGACGGTGCGCTCATTCTTGAGATGAGACGCGCCGAGGTTATAGACGGTTCTGTCCTTGAACTCCTGCGCCTTGCCGTCGTTCCAGTTCTGGACGGGGCGATAGTAGCCGGTGATACGGCTGTAGACCTCGGTCTGACCGCCGCACTCGGGGCAGGTAAAGTGCTCGCCCGCGATGTAGCCGTGATCTTTGCACACGGAGTAGGTCGGGGAGATCGTGTAATAGGGCAGCTTGTAGTTCTCGGCTATCTTGCGCACGAGAGAAGCCGTCGAGGTCCAGTCTGGCAGCTTCTCGCCGAGGAAGGCGTGAAAGACGGTGCCGGAGGTGTATCTCGTCTGAAGATCATCCTGAATGTCGAGCGCCTCAAAGATATCCTCCGAGAACGAAACAGGAAGATGCGAGCTGTTGGTGTAATAGGGAGTGCCGCCATCCTTCGCTGCGGTGATGATATCCGGGAACTGAGCGACATCGTGCTTTGCGAAACGATAAGTGGTGGACTCGGCGGGAGTTGCCTCGAGGTTGTAGAGATCGCCGTACTCCTCCTGATAGTCGGAGAGGCGCTCGCGCATATGGTCGAGGACTTCCTTGGTGAACTGCTGGGTCTTCTCGTGGGTCATATCCGCTCTGAGCCACTTTGCGTTGAGACCGACCTCGTTCATACCGATAAGGCCGATGGTCGAGAAGTGGTTCTCAAAAGTACCGAGGTAGCGTCTGGTGTAGGGATAGAGACCCTCGTTGAGAAGCTTCGTGATAACCGTACGCTTGACGCTGAGCGAACGGGCGGAGATATCCATAAGCTTGTCGAGTCTGCGGTAGAAATCCGCCTCATCCTCTGCAAGATATGCGATTCTCGGCATATTTATCGTAACAACGCCTATAGAACCGGTGCTCTCGCCGCTGCCGAAGAAGCCGCCGGACTTCTTGCGAAGCTCGCGCAGGTCGAGGCGCAGTCTGCAGCACATGGAGCGGATATCGCTCGGCTCCATATCGCTGTTGATGTAGTTAGAGAAATAAGGTGTGCCGTACTTTGCGGTCATCTCGAAGAGAAGTCTGTTGTTCTCAGTATCCGACCAGTCAAAGTCGCGGGTTATGGAATAAGTCGGGATGGGATACTGGAAGCCGCGTCCGTTGGCGTCGCCCTCGATCATGGTCTCGATGAACGCCTTGTTGACCATATCCATCTCTTTCTTGCAGTCCTTGTACTTGAAGGGCATCTCCTTGCCGCCGACAATGGCGTTGAGCTCGGCAAGGTCGTTGGGAACGGTCCAGTCAAGGGTTATATTCGAGAACGGGGCCTGAGTGCCCCAGCGGCTGGGGGTGTTGACGCCGAAGATGAACGACTCGATGCACTTCTTGACCTCGCGGTAAGAGAGGTTGTCCGCCTTAACAAACGGGGCAAGATAGGTATCGAACGAGGAGAACGCCTGAGCGCCCGCCCACTCGTTCTGCATGATACCGAGGAAGTTGACCATCTGATTGCAGAGGGTCGCAAGGTGGCTTGCGGGAGAAGAGGTTATCTTTCCGGGGACGCCGCCGAGACCTTCCTGAATGAGCTGCTTCAAAGACCAGCCCGCGCAGTAACCGGTGAGCATGGAGAGGTCATGGAGGTGGATGTCGCCGTTTCTGTGGGCGTTTGCTATCTCTTCGTCATAGACCTCGGAGAGCCAGTAGTTCGCGGTGATCGCGCCGGAGTTGCTGAGAATCAGTCCGCCGACGGAATATGTGACGGTCGAATTCTCTTTAACGCGCCAGTCGGAAACCTTGACGTAGCTGTCAACCAGCTCCTTGTAGTCGAGGATGGTCGACTTCATGTTTCTGACTTTTTCGCGCTGCTTTCTGTAGAGAATATAGGCCTTTGCGACATCGGCGTAGCCCGCCTGGCTGAGCACCGACTCGACGCTGTCCTGAATGTCCTCAACGGCGATAAGTCCGTCCTTGATCTTGCCCTCGAAGTCCGAAGTGACCTTGAGTGCGAGCAGGTCGATGACCGTCGGATGAGTTTCCTTGTTGAGCGCGTCGAAAGCCTTTGATATAGCCGAAGATATCTTCGCTATATTAAAATCGGTGACTGCGCCATCTCTTTTGATAACCTTGTACATCATCACGCCTCCATTTCTTTCTTTTTTCAAATATACGCTTCATTTGCGCTGTCTGTCTTCAATTATAGATGCAACCATGGCAAATGTCAACAGCAAAATACAAGATATTGTGTAGAATTTATTTTTCTACCCCAAGATGTTCCGAGTTCCAGTGTCCGTTATATTCCCCTTATCTCGACATTCGGGACATTTTTGCGGACTATATCCGCGAAAGAGCGCAGTGTTTCGCGGCTGTGCGAGCCGAGACCCTTCTGCAAAACGAACTCGGAATCGGTGAAGTTCTGAAGAAAATATTTCTCGTTGCCCTTGAGCCACTCGCCTATTTTCTCAAAGTCCTCCGCGCTGTGCAGCTCGCGCACAACGGTCGTGCGGAACTCAAAATCGGTCTTTCCGCCCATGAGCAGGCGCACGCTCTCATATATCGGCTCCATGTCGAACTTTTCGAGTCCGACCGTCTCAGCATATTTTTCGGGCGAATTTTTGATATCCATCGCCACATAGTCAACGAGCCCCGCGTCTATAAGCGACTGCATCTTGTCCGGGAAAGTTCCGTTGGTGTCGAGCTTTACGAGATAGCCCATGTCTTTTATGCGCTTTGCAAACTCGTCGACATTTTTATTAACGAGCGGTTCGCCGCCTGTTATGCACACGCCGTCGAGCATGCCCTGACGCTTTTTGAGAAACGCAAAAAATTCTTCCTCCGGAATCTCATATTCGTCCCCGCCGGGAAGAATCAGCTCCGAATTCTGGCAGAACGGGCAGCGGAAGTTGCATCCGCCGAGGAACACAGTGCATCCCATCTTGCCGGGAAAATCGAGCAATGTAAGTTTTTGCAGACCTCTGACGCGCATACTGATACCCCTTTTCAAGCCGTAAAAATCGAGACGGAGAAAATCGGTCTTTCCGTCCCGGCAAAATCTATTATATACCACGAAAGCGCTCTTGTCACCAAAAACATCTTGAAAAATTGCACAAAGATTACCACAAAATAATGTGCATATTATCGCCGCGATACATATATGTTGCATTTTCTGCGAAAATTTGATACACTCATAGTATAATACAATCCCAATATATATGTATAACTGCGGAGGTGTCTTAATTGGCTGGGAAAAGACCTGTTGCGGCGATACTCTATGACTTCGACCGCACACTTTGCACAAAGGATATGCAGGAATATCAGTTCATTCCGAGCGTCGGCATGGAGCCCGCGGATTTCTGGGGGCTCGCCAACAGCTACGCCGAGGAAGAGCATATGGACAAAATCCTGTCATATATGTACATCATGATAAAAAAAATCGCAGGAGTGCGGGATTCCGCTGACGCGCAAGAGCGTCATGGAGTGCGGGCGCGCGATAGAACTGTATAAAGGTCTGCCCGGCTGGTTCGACCGCCTCAACCGCTTCGGCAGCGAGAACGGCGTGACCGTCGAGCACTATGTCCTCTCCTCCGGTCTTAAAGAGATAATCGAGGGATCCGAAATAGGCAAATGCTTCAAAGAAATTTTCGCCTGCGAGTTCCTTTACGGCGAAAACGGCGAGGCTGTCTGGCCAAAGACCGCCGTCAATTATACTTCAAAGACCCAGTTTGTCTACCGCATAAACAAAGGCGTGCTCGATGTATCTAACGACAAAGATCTCAACCGCTCTACACCCGACAGCAAGCGCCGCGTTCCGTTTTCCAATATGCTCTATATCGGCGACGGGCTCTCCGATGTCCCGTGCATGAAGATGGTCAAGGCATACGGCGGATATTCTATAGCCGTCCACAACAACGAACCACGCCAGCTCGAGGGCGTGAGTGACCTGCTCTATCACAACCGCGTTGACTTCGCCTTCGCGGCAGACTACTCAGAAAACAGCGAGCTTGACATAACCGTCAAGGATATCATCCGCAGAATAGCCATAGACAGCACCCTGCGTGACGAGCACAGCAAGCAGAAGCGCCGCTCGAAATGCTGCTGCGCGGACATCTGACGGAGGATAAATATGTCTGTATTTTTTACCGCCGCGGTGTGCGTATACAACACGGAAAAATATCTTCGCGAATGTCTGGATTCCATTCTCAACCAGAGCTACAAAAATTTTGAACTGCTCATAGTTGACGACGGCTCGACGGACAAAAGCGGCTGCATCTGCGACGAATACGCAGAAAAAGACAGCCGTGTGCATGTCATTCACACGGAGAATCAGGGTGTATTACTCGCGCGAAAGACTGCGTTTGAGAATGCGCGCGGGGACTATTTCATCGTCTTTGATTCGGACGACACCGTCTCGCCCGAGCTGTTTTCGAGATTGAGCGAAAAAATCGAGCAGTGCGCGCCGGACATGCTATTCTTTGACTATAATAAAATAAACGGCGAAAATATCACGCATGAAAAGACATTCGACGGCGAGCGCACTTTTAATAAAGACAGCAAAAAAGAGCTTTGGGAGCTGCTGCTGCGCTCGAAGTTCAACTCACTTTGCTGCAAGTGCATAAGGCGCGATAAATTCGACTATGATATAGACGCGGCTCATTACAAAGGCTACAGCCGCGGCGAGGACAGGCTCGTCTCGGCGCATATGCTGAGCCGGCTCAACACTTTTTGTTACCTGCCCGAGGCGTTTTACAACTACCGCACCTCGGCTTCCTCTCTGACGCGGACATATTCGTTTGAGAATCTCGTCATGTCCTCCCGCGCCACAGAGGAGATTCGCCAAATGATATCAGCCGACGGCTGCCTCGACGGCGAGTGCGAAGCGCTCATATGCTCTCTCGCGAGGATGATCTACCGCAATTTTCTCTATCCCAACGCCGTCTCTCTATCTAAAAAAGAGACTGTTGAGCTGATAAAAAAGAGCGAATCTCTCGGCATCTATAAGCTGTGCACCGACCGCAGAGCGGACAAATATTCTTCAAAGCCGGAGAATCTTAAATTTTTGCTGCTGAGAAATAAAAAATACTCACTGCTCGTTGACGCAGTGAGGCTCAAGAGCAGGATATAAGTCGAAGAGAGTCGATTGCCTTGACAAAATTTCTGCCGGGCGTTATAATATTCTCCCGAAAACTGCCCGTGCGGAAAGGAAGTGAAAGCCATGGGCACAGAACAGAAAAAGATCGCCGCCCAGAACAAGAAGGCTTTTCACGACTATTTCGTGCTCGACAGATACGAAGCGGGAATCGAGCTTTGCGGCACGGAGGTCAAATCCATCCGCCAGGGCAAGCTCAATCTCAAGGACTCATGGTGCTCGATAGTCGACGGCGAATTGTTCGTCAACGGAATGCATATCAGCCCCTATGAGCACGGCAACATCTTCAACCGCGACCCGCTGAGGGTGCGCCGCCTGCTGATGCACAAGCGCGAGATAATGCGCCTGCTCGGTCAGACGAAGCAGGAGGGCTTGACCCTCGTGCCGCTGAGCGTATATTTTGTCAAAGGGCGCGCCAAGGTTGAGGTTGGGCTGTGCAAGGGTAAAAAGCTCTATGACAAGCGTGAGACGGCAGCGAAGAAAGACGCCGCGCGCAATATCGAGCGCAGCATGAAAAACTTCTGATTCAATCGGCAAAAGCCGTTTGATATATGGGGATGAAAGGATTTCGACGGGGAGGTTGAACTTCGGTAAGCGGGCAGCGGTGTGGGACCGCTATAAAACCCATACGTTTAAATAATAAACGACAACAAAACAGTTTTACAAGCTGCTTAAATAGCAGCCGTCTTTGCCGGGAGTACTGCGGCCCGGTACAAGGCGTCGATTAGCAGTGAACGTGCACGGGTGAGCGCTCCGTAACCCGTCATGAACAACGGAACTACCGAACCGGTGAGCCTGCCTGACGGCGCTCCGGCGAGGGAATCTTAAAAGACAGGCTACGCCCGTAGAAAGCTGTGGGGAGCCCTTTTCGGACGCGGTTTCGATTACCGCCATCTCCACCAGAAAAAGCACTTGCTGTTGCAAGTGCTTTTTTCAATGAAATTCGTTCTTCGGAACGAGTGAAATACGCCTGCGGCATATGAAGGAACAAATTTTTTTCACTTGATGTGCAGCATCAAATTTCACAATTTACGAAGTAAATTATTTCACCGCGAGCAGTGCGAGCGATTTCACTAAAGTTTACAATTGCATGAGTTGAAACCGCTGTTATTGCAAATGATTTTTCCACCGTAACCGACAATCAAGCCGGGAAAGTTCTTTACTACTCTCCCGGCTTGATTTTTATTTTTGCAGTCATATTCTGACTGCTTCAACCTCGTTTCCGTGTTCCTTTATTATATCTATAAGATCGGTTGTTTTCAGCCACACCGTTGCGGTGTTGTCGTTCGGGTGGACTCCGATGAGTCCGCCATTAACAAGTTCTTCGTCGAGGAAAAATTTCACTTTTCTCTCGCTGTCGTTGAGTATCCCGAGCGGCGTCACCGCGCCGGGTATCAAGCCGAGCAGGTTCATCAGATCGTTTTCCGATGCAAAGCTCAGCGGGCGTGTGCCGTGCTCCTCCCTGAATTTTTTCAGGTCAACGCGCTTGTCGCCCCTGACGGTTATGAGATAATAATTGCGCTTCTTGTCGTCTCTGACAAATAAGTTCTTCGCGTCCGCCTCCGGGTGCGGCAGCTCAACATGTGACATCTCTTCCATATTGAACACCGCGCCGTGCTCGGTCACTTCGTATCCTATTCCCCTGCTTGTCAGGAAATCATATACTTCCTGCTTATTCATAATTTCATCCTCTATTTAAAGAGGGCTGCCGCATCGGGCAGCCCTCTTGCTTTTATATCAGTCCGGCGTATAAGTGAAGGTGAAGCAATGCGAGCGGAGCACCGCCGCGCCCATTATGTTGAGCCTGAACGCGTTGCCGCGCATGGTCTGATTGCCTATCTTCAAGCTCGAAATATAGCCGCAGCTGCTGCCGCGTGCGCTGTCATGCTCGAGTATCTTTATCCACTGCGAGGGGTCGCTCTGGAGCGTTATGCGCTTTGATGAATCGACCTTTGCGTTATACGCTTCGACCTTCTTGCGAAGATCCTCGCTCGAAATGGTCAGCGTGCGTTTGACATCGCCCTCGGGGCTTGTCCTGCCGCCCGCGAGATAAGGGTAGCTATTCTGGCTGCCGCCCCAGGCATTCGCGCTCGAAGCCGTCTTCCCCGCCGCCGTTGAAAAATACGGAGTGAACGCAGGCGAGCCGTAATATGCAAGATATTCGCCGAGCGTCGCTTTTATCGCGTTTTCGATAGATGAGCTTGTACCGGCGTAGCTCTCGCGGAACGCGTGGTTTGAGGTAGTCATCTTAAAATTCTGGCGCTTAGCGTAGGTGTAAATCGCGACCATCTGCGACTTTATCGACTCAAGCGGCGCGGACGGACCGACCTCGGCATATGCAGTCTTGCCGAGATATTCGGCGAGCGAATAGCTATTGCCGTTATATGTAACTGTGCTCGGCAAATTAGAATCTTTGACGAGGCTGATGCCGGGGTTGTTGTAATAATGGAGCAGAATCTGCTTGTATGTCCAGCCGCGGCGCGCATATTCGGACGCGCCGTTTTGGCTCATGCCGACCCCGTGGCCGTAACCGTAGACGGTGAAAACAAAAGTACCCGTCTTTGAAGAGCTGTGCCTTGTCGTGGTCTCTGTCGGCTTCTGAGTGGGCTTGACTGTCGTTTTTTCGGTCGTGCTCGGGCGGGTCGTAGGCTTTGTCGAGATAACCGTCGTCAGAACGGTTGAGCCCTCGGCTATCGAGCCGGGCACAGTGCCATTTGTCTGCTCCCCGGTTGTTTTTTCGGAGTCGGTGCTCTGCGCGGCGGTGCTGTCAGAACTATATTCGTCGGTTATATCGCCGTTGGGATCTTCGACATCGGCAAAGATAATATCATCCATAACGCCGATTATGTCGCTCGTCCCGCTCTCGGTCGTGTCGGGAGTGCGCGCGCCGATAAGCGACGCGCCCGCCTGCGAGCCGTAGCCCTTGACAAGGAATGTGACGGCAGTGCCGATAAGCGCGGCGAGCAGAATGACCGACGCGACTATGAGCGCGGTCTTTTTGCCCGAGCGCACCGGAGCCGATTTATGGTGAGAGTGATGTTCGCCGTCCGTGATTATTATTGACGCATCGTCGCTGACATCGTGCATGACAAAGCCGTTGCGCGCATAGTCTGCGAGCGCGGAATAGAGCCTGTGGACGCAGGCGTAGATAAACTCCTGCGTGGTCTCGCCCTTGCGGCTGAAGACCTTGAACACGCGTGCCTTGTTCTCGTCCGCTATGCAGATGAGCATGAAATGCTTGCTGTCCTCATCGTCGTTGCGGAACACATTCGATATCGCCGCGCCGATTGATGCGCCGCTCTTCGCTCTGGCGCGTCCCGCCATGGCGGCTATATATTCGCCGTGACTCTCGTCCTCCTGCCGCTCGATATCGACCGACCGGGCGAATATAGCATCGCCGAAATCCGATTCATCGTCATAGGGCAGGACAGAGAACACGAACGGGCTGTTTTTGCTTGAAGCAACCGCGACGGAAAGTCCGCGCTCTTTCAAGAGCGCAACGACCTCTTCCGGATCGCACTTTTCTTCAGCACTCGGCTCGCCGGCGCCGTTTGCATCCGGTTCGGTAGTGTTTGCGCTTTCGGCAGCTTTTTCAACGGGCAGGAACACCAATTTCAGTTCTTCGGCGACCTTGGCGCATCTGCCGTCGGAAAGGGGCAGAAAAACCAGCGTCTGGCTGCCGCTTTTCTCTATAAAGCCGCTGTATTTGCCGTCGTCGGTCACAAGTATCTGTGCATCGGCAGGCATAAGGCACTGATCCTCATCCGCCGTTTCAAGCACTTCGGCTATTCTGTCGGAGGACGCGGTTTTTGTTCTGAGCGCGTCAAAAAGCAGCTTCTTTATCTCGATATAGTGCCGCTCGGCGGCCGCGAGAACCACAGTCTCCGAATCTCCGAACGCTCCGGCAAGGGCTGAAAACAGCTCGCGGCTGTCCGTGAACTGCTCAAAGCGGCACTCCCCATAGACTGCGGCAAAAACGGACTCATATTCCGCTATCGCCCTGCGCGGGAGAGGCTGATTGACAAAAGCCAGGAGCGAGATCTTATTTTTCAAAATATCACCTCATTAGTTGGGATACCATCTGTTTGCGTTTTTGTAGGGGTTCTGTTTCTTGTCTTTATCATACCAGGCCTGAGGATATCTCGGGTTGGAGTTGGTCTTGACGAGCGAAGTATCAACTTCTTCACTCTCGCCGTCGCGCACCATTCGTGCCACAACGACAAGGCGTGCGTTGTCGAACTCATACAGGCAGGTCGAAAGAGTGAGAATCTTGTCGGTCGGCTTGATATTGACGCCCGTTGTGTAGAGCTTTCTCGAATCAAGCTCGGCTATATACTGCTCGAAGCTCGCCTCGCTTATATTCGTCCAGACATAGTTGAAGAAATATCCGTTGTCCTCGGCGGTGGTCGCATTTGTGATAAACACCGCGTAGACCTTCCACTTGTAGTCGTGATAGATGGTGTTGAACTCGATTATCGGATTGTTTATGAATCCGCGCGTGGTGCGGTAATCGAAGAGCTTGCTGAATATCTTGTCCGAGCTGCGGGTGCTGTGGCCGTAGATTATGCTGTTGCGGTCAAGCGGCTCGATTGAGTTGGCATGAGCCAGGAACGGGTTTCCGAGATCCGTGTATCTGTGGGTGAAGCTGCGTTTAAGATAATACGAATCGTTGTCGGTCTGGAGAATCGGGAAATCCATCTTGAGCTTGTCTATTTTCAGCCAGCCGACGAGGTCGGTGTTCTGTGCATACGCCTCGGCGTATTTTAGCTGCATACCCTCGGGGAACTTGACATTCGGGTATTTCTCCTTTATCTCGTCCCAGGTCAGCTCCTCGCTGGGCTTGATATCTTTTATGTCGTTGTCAACGATGTTGGGCTGAACAAGATATGTGTTTATCAGCATTCCCGCGCTGACGAACACCGTGATTATAGCCGCCATAAAGACTATCTTGCGGACTATCTCGGAGACAGCGTCGCCCTTCATCGGGATGATGCCCTTTATAAATTTTTTGAAGCCCTTTTCGCTTCCGTTATTCTTCTCGTTCTCACTGACCTCGCGCTCATATTCGCGCAGTGAGCCGCGGTCGCGCTCGCTGAGGTTGACGGCAAAGGTGGAATCTGTCGGCATATCGAAATCGTCGAGCGCCTGCTCGGTCGGGTATTCCGGCTCAGTCACTTTCGGAATATCCTCTCCGCTCAGATCGTCGGGCGGGATAAACTTATACAAATTGTCCTTTTTCGGCTCTGCGGGTTTCTCCGGCTCGGATACCGGCTCCTTTTCTTCGGTCACGGCGCCGCTTTCCTGCCGTGATTCCGCCCCGGTTTCATCGTCGCCGCAGTCAAGATATCTGCGCGCGATATCTTCCATTTCGCTGCGCTGTGCCGCGGGTTCATCGTCCTCAACCGATGTGTAGTGCTCAAACATCTCCCTCATATCGGGCAGCGAAAACTCGCCGTCTTTTCTGTTTTTGTCAGACATACTCTTTCCTCCGATACAGGTTTACTTTATTTTCTCTTCCAGCATCAGGCGTGCAAGGTTAAGCGCCCTCGACGCCGTGACATATCTGTTATATTCACGGTCATTTTCATGACCGGTGACTATCTTTTCAACGACTGTGCGCTCGCCGTCTGTGACTGCCGCAAAGCTCAGTCCGCCAGGCAGAACACCGTCGCCTCCCGGTCCTGCAAGACCGGTTGTGGATATCGCTATATCCGCGCCGCTCACGTGCTTTGCGCCGAGCGCCATCTCGCGCGCCGTCTGTTCGCTGACCGCGTCATAGGTCTCAAGCGTCTTTGGCGAAACGCCGAGGAGCTTTGTTTTTATATCATTCGAATAGCTGACTATTCCGCACTCGAAAACCTCGGACGCGCCGGGGATATCAGTCAGCCTTTTGGGGATATATCCCGCCGTGCAGGATTCGGCAGTCGCTATCTTTTTGCCCTTTTCTTTGAGCAGAGCGACAACGCGCTCTTCGATGCTGTTCATGTCGGTGCCGTACACAACATCACCGAGCCTGCTGCATATCTCATCAACCACCGGTGCGCACATTCTGTCCGCCTCGTCGGCGGTTTCTGCCTTCGCGGTTATTCTCAGCCGCACCTCGCCGCTTTTTGCATACGGTGCGACGGTCGGATTCTTTGCATTGAACATATCATCTATCTCTTCGGCGACCGAGCTCTCGCCCATGCCGATTATATTGACCGTGTGCGAGACTATCGCGCCGTCGGAATATTTTTTCAAAAATCCGCGCACGCTCTCGTTGAACATCGGAACAAGCTCGCCGGGAGGGCCGGGCAGGATAATAACGCACTTGCCGTTCTTTTCGAGCGCCGCGCCGGGTGCCGTGCCGTGGTTATTCTCAAACACGGTGCCGCCGACGGGCAGCATCGCCTGCTTGAGGTTGTTCTCGGGCATATTGCCGCCCTTTGATTTGAAATATGAGCGTATGCGCTCCGCCGTGTCTTTGTCCTCCCTGAGTTCAAAACCCATGACCTCACAGCAGACCTCTTTCGTCAGATCGTCGTCCGTGGGGCCGAGTCCGCCGGAAGTAATAACAATATCACTGCGACCGAGAGCCGTTTTCAGCTCCTGCGCGAGGCGCTCGGGATTGTCCCCGACGGAGCTGCGGTGCATGACGGATATGCCCATCGCCGCAAGCTCTTTTGAGAGAAACTGCTCGTTGGTATTGAGGATATCGCCGAGCAGAAGCTCGGTTCCGACACAGAGAATTTCACACACTGCCATTGTTACTCACCTTTTGAAAAAGCTTTTATAACCGTAACTTTTGTGCCCTCGACCGCGCGCTTTATGGGCTCGTCCCATTCGGTGCCGCGCTCCGCCTTTTCGACTCCGGCTATTGTCGGATGGGTGCGCGGGTGCTTCGGGGTGAACACAGTGCAGCAGTCCTCATAGGGCTGGATGGATATATCAAATGTCTCAATTTTTCTCGATATCGCGATGACTTCGTCCTTGTCCATGCCGATAAGCGGACGGAATACGGGCATCGAGGTCACAGCGTCCGTGCAGGCTATTGCGGGCATGGTCTGGCTCGCGACCTGACCGACGCTCTCACCTGTTATCAGCGCCTGGCAGCCCTCTTTTATCGCAATCTCCTGCGAGATGCGCATCATCATGCGGCGCATGATAAGCGTGAACACCTCTTCGGGACAGTTGTCTTTTATAAGCTCCTGGATCTCGGTAAACGGGACAACAAAGAGCATGATGCGTCCGCTGTATTTTGCGACCTGGCGCAGAAGCGAGTGAACTTTCTGCTCGGCGCGCTGGCTCGTATAGGGCGGAGAAGCGAAGTGAATAGCTATCAGCTCCACGCCTCGCTTTGCCATCATCCAGCCTGCAACGGGGCTGTCTATTCCGCCGGAGACGAGCAGAGCCGCCTTTCCTGCGGAGCCCGAGGGCATACCGCCCGCGCCTTTGAGCTGGTTGCCGTGAATAAACGCGCACTTGTCGCGCACCTCGACGTTTATTATAACATCGGGGTTATGAACATCGACTTTAAGATGGTGGAATTTTGAGAGTATCTTTCCGCCGACCTCTCTGCATATCGCGGGAGAATTGAGCGGAAACTTCTTGTCCGCGCGCTTTGCCTCGACCTTGAAAGTCGATGCGGCGTTGAGCAGGGGAGCCGTATATTCAACGCAGGTGTTGAGAATAACGTCCATATCCTTTTCGACTGCGGCGGCGCGAGAGAGTCCGGCTATACCGAAGACCTTGAGAAGTCTTTCGGTCGCTTCGTCGAGATCGGCATCCTCGGGTCCTTCGACTATTATCGTCGACTGCGCGGGGGTGCAGGTAAATTTGCCGAGCGACGCGAGTCTGCGGCGGATATTCGCCATGAGCATATCTTCAAAAGTGCGCCTGTTGAGTCCCTTGAGTGCAAGCTCACCGTTTTTGATGAGAATAACTTCCTTCATGTTGTGATTCCTTTTTTATTTATTTTACTTATTTTTTCTTATTGTTTTCTGCCCCTCGGCAATGCCGTCGATGAGCATATCTATCTCTTCTTTTGTGGTAAAGCGCGAGAAGCTGATTCTAAGCGGGCTCTTCCGCACTTCGTCGCTCAGCCCCATATTTTTGAGCACCGAGCTCTGATGTCCCTTTGAGCACGCCGAGCCGCTTGAGACATAGACGCCGCGCGAAGAGAGGAAGTTGAGCATCGGCTCGGAGTTTATGCCGAGCACCGAAATATTGGTCACATACGGCAGCGCATCCTCGGGCGAGTTTATAACAACTCCGCCGAGAGCCAGAAGTCTGTCTCGCATATAGTCGCGAAGCTCAGCAACTTCTTTGAGCTCAGCCGCAAGATTCGGCAGAGCCGCGGCCGCCGCGCCGAAGCCCGCTATCGCAGGCATGGGCTGAGTGCCGGGGCGCAGTTTTTCCTCCTGCGAGCCGCCGAAAACTATCGGCGACAGGCGCACGCCCTTTTTGACATAGAGCGCGCCGACGCCCTTGGGTCCGTGTATCTTGTGGGAGCTGACCGTCATCAGGTCAACGCCCATCGCCGCGGGCTTGAGCGGCAGTTTGCCGAAAGCCTGCACCGCGTCGCAATGAACAAGTGCGGGCGACTTCGCACGCGTTACCGCAGTTCTCGCCGCTTCGACGGGCTGAATAGTGCCCGTCTCGTTGTTGACCGCCATGATGCTCACGAGTATCGTGTCGGGAGTCACGGCTTCAAAAAGCTCGCGCTCGCTGATGCGCCCGTTTTTGTCAACGCCGAGGCGTATGACTTCAAAGCCCTCGTTTTCGAGATGCTTGACCGTCTCATCTATACTCGGATGCTCGACGCTCGTTGTCACTATCCGTCTGCCGCGCCGGCGCATGGCATGAGCCGCGCCCTGAACGGCAAGATTGTTGCTCTCCGTTCCGCCGGAGGTGAAATACACCTCGTCATCCCGACAGAAGAGCCTGCGCGCCACATTTGAGCGCGCGTTTTCGAGCATTTCGTCCGCCTCTATCCCCTTTTGATGCAGGGACGATGGGTTGCCCCAAAGCTCTGTTACAGCGGTTTTCATCGCTTCAACAGCTTCACTGCACACGGGGGTCGTGGCGCTGTTGTCAAGATACGCCGTCATAAGAAAAATCACTCCAAACCGCACGATTCCCAATTATACTTATATATTTTATATTATACAACATAATCACCGGACTTGCAATATATTTGAGCGGATTGCGGCGATACTGCGCGCGGCAAGTTTTTTCCTGTCTGCGCATAAAACGCCCGCCCGCTACATTATATGATATAAAATGCAACAAGGACAGCAAATAAAGATTGACAAAAATATGCAATTTGCTATAATTAAACTGCAAATGAAACCCATTACATAAAGGAGAGTTGACATTGACAAAGCGAACAAAATCGTGGGTCGCCCTGCTGCTTTTCATCGCAGTGTTCGGCGCTCTGCTCGTGACCGCAACGTTCACTGACCTCCAGGTCAGCAACATCCTCACGGCAAAGGCGCTCGCCGCCCACACCTACTACACAAACGAGACCGTATACGGCGTTGTGCTCGAGGCCGTCGGCTCGTCGCCCGTCTATCTCATGCTTGCATTCAGCTTCCAGATTCTCTTCTGGCAGGTCATGCGCAAGATGAAAAAGCATCCGTGGAAAGAGATCCTCGCGATACTCCTGCTCGTCGCGGGCACAATAGCCTATTTCGTACTGTTTGACGACGCCGTAAAATATGCGCTCCAGCACATCGGCCCGGCTGCAGAGGCATTCCGCAAAGCCGCATTTCTTAAAGGCATTTCAATGTTCTTTGCCGCACTCATGACATTCTTTGCGACCTTCGCCATCAGGAACTATTCCGAGGAATCGGTCAACAAGATGGTTATGTTCGCGGTTGCGGTGCTCTGCGTCGCCGCGCTTTCAAACGGTCTTGTCGCCGCAGTCAAAGAGCCCGTCGGCCGTATGCGTTACCGCGCAATGAATTGCGAGGGCGGCCAGTCGATCGGCGGATTTGATAACTTCACCCGCTGGTATGTCGCCAACGGGCAGCACCTCACCAAGGACGAGATGAGAGCACTCTTCGGCACGACCGACGCTCTTAAATCATTCCCGAGCGGACACACCTGCTCCGCAGGCATGGTCTACTGCCTGCTTATGCTCCTCGATGTTTTCAACGTCAAGAGCAAGGGCAAGAGAGCCGTCAGCTGGATCGCCGCCATCACCTACACCGGCATGGTCGCAGTCAGCCGCATAATCGTCGGCGCGCACTTCTTCAGCGACGTCCTCATGGGCGGCACGATAGCCTTCGTGAGCATGATAATCTTCAGAGAGATATTCATCTGCAAGGGCTCGAATGTCAAAGCGATGTTCGGTAAAGAATAAAATTTAAATAGTTAAGCACCCCGCAGGCTCAAGTCTGCGGGGGGTATGGGCAACAAAAAAGCACGGTGCATCTTTTGACACACCGTGCTTTTGTTTTTTATCAGTCTTCGCTGTTCTGCTTAGCGATGGGCTCGATCCTGCCGTATCTCGAAGCGGAAGCCGCATCGGATCTGGGCGGACGGGAGGGAGCTGCGGGGCGGTCGCTGCGCGGGCGGTCATTTCTGCCTCTGCCGCCTCTGTCGCGGTTCTGATATCCGCCGCGTCCGTTTCCGCGGGGCGGTCTGGAGCCGCCGTTGAGGGGCTTCACGCCCTCTTCGAGGGTGATAACGACCTTGCGGTCATTCTCGGAGCCTACAGAGTGGGAGGTCACGCCCTCAACATCCTGGAGAGCCGTGTGAATGATGCGTCTCTCATAGGGATTCATGGGATCAAGCACAACATTTCTGCCGTACTTTCTGACCTTTGCTGCGCTCTTCTGAGCGAGTGCGCGCAGGGTTGCCTCGCGCTTCTCGCGGTAGTTGCCGATGTTGAGTGAGACTCTTCTCGACTTGTCCGCGCCCCTGTTGACGACAAGGCGGACGAGATACTGGATAGCGTCGAGTGTCTCTCCCCTGCGGCCGATAGCCGCGCCGTAGTCGCCGTGATATTCGACCGCAATACTGACTTCTTCGTCAGTCTCTTCGATCTTTATCTCTGCGCCCTCAATGCCGAGGCTTGCAAGAATTTTTTCAAGATATTCCTTCGCGCCGGCCTCGGACGGAGCATCATAGCTCACCTTGACCTTTGCGGGAGTTGTTCCGAGCAGACCGAACATCTTCTTCGTCGGCATCTCGAGAACTTCAATTTCAAAATCCGAATCGGCGGATATGCCGAGCTGCGCGATAGCGTCAGCTTTTGCAAGATCGACTGTTGCGCCGGTTCCGATAGCTTCTTTTAACATCTCTGTTTCCACCACCTGGAAAATTTATTTTTCTTCTTTTTTCTGCGCAAGTGCGCGCTTGAGATTCTCTTCCCTTGAACGGCGCTCGACAGTCTCATCGACCATAGCCTTTGCAATCATCTTCTTCGGGCTGTGGGTGAACGAAAGGATAACTGTCTGAATGAGTGCGAAAACGTTCGACGCGATCCAGTAGATACCGATACCGGCGGGGAACTGGAAGGTGAAATAAATCGAGAACAGGGGCATGCCGAAAGTCATGCAGCCCATGGTCGGGTTCTTTGCCATTTCGGGGTTGTTCTTGCGCTGCTGGAGCATTGAGAAGAGGCTCGTTGCGAGAGAAGTAAGACCCGAGAGAATGGGGACGACCCAGAGGATTCCGGGTTCTTTTATCGACGGAATCTTGCCCAGCGGTATGCCGAGGAAGGTGAAATTGAAGTTCGCGATACTGTCGATAACTCCCGCACCGATACCCTTTGAGAGGGCGAGGGGTCTTATGGTGTCAATATGGTTGATAACAAAAAGCTCGATGGTGCGCAGGTCTGTCTTTGCGTTGTAACCGGGGAGCGTTTTTGCTATTTCTGTCAGCGAATTGATTGTTGTCTCATCGATCGCGAGCGCCCACTTGAGGGGGTGATAGATAACGCCGATAAGACCGAAGATGATGATGAACTGGATGGCGAGCGGCAGGCAGCCCATGTTCATGGGGTTGTGTCCTTCGCGCTGGTAGAGAGCCTGAGTCTCTTCCTGAATCTTTTTCTGATCGCCCTTGTATTTGGCGTTTATTCTGCGAATCTTGGGCTGAAGGCGCTGCGTCTTGACGGTACCCTTAGTCTGGTAGATAGAAGTGGGAATCATAAGAAGTCTTGCGAAGAGGGTGAAGAGGATGAGTGCAAGACCGTAATTGTCAACGGCTTCGAATATGAACCTGAGAACATATCCGAACGGGATACCCAGTATTTCATAAATGGCGTCCATTATTGTGAGTCCTCCGGTTGGATTTTTTGTCCCTCTTGGGAGGGACGGGATCATAACCGCCGGGGAATAGGATATTGCAGCGAAGAAGTCTGGCAACAGTCAGCAGAGAGCCTTTGAACGCTCCGTGTATTTCGAGAGCCTCTATCGCATACTGAGAGCAGGTCGGATAGTACCTGCACATATCTGGCAGCTGCGGTGAGATATGCTTTCTGTAAAACTGAATAAGTTTTATCAGTATGTCCTTCATTTTCACTTCACAACTTTCACTCCTGCAGATATACCGATAACACCCAAGGCTCCCAGCTGTTTGCGCATTGACCGCTCGATGTCGGTGCTCTTGCGGGAGACCGTCTTATGACGGGCGACAAATACAATGTCCCATCCCCCGCAGCACTCGCCTTCGAGCTGCCGGAAAGCCGCGCGAATTATCCGGCGGCACCGGTTGCGCTCCACCGCATTTCCGAGCTTTTTGCCGGTGGTTATCCCGATGCGCATGACACCGTAACGGTTCCTGAGCGCATATGTGACAAGCACCGGGTCAGCGGCTGATTTGCCGCGCCCGTAAGTCCTGCGAAAATCGCTGTTAAGCTTGAGCGTCTGATATTCTGCCAAAGCAATCAATCCATCCGTGGCAATAATCCGCTCGACCTGTTAAAAGACCGTTAAAAAGGTAAATCAATAGGTGAGCTGCTTTCTTCCCTTCGCTCTGCGGCGGGAAAGAACCTTGCGTCCGTTTCTGTCGGACATTCTCTTGCGGAAGCCGTGCTCCTTCTTACGGTGCAGCTTCTTGGGCTGGTAAGTTCTTTTCATTTGCGGTAACCTCCGTTTCACAGGATATTAGTCACCGGCGGGTGCTTTGGTGGCACTCGTACCGCCGTGATCTTATGTGCAGATATGGGTATAACGCTTTCGCCTACCCTTGCAAGCTACTATTATATATCATACTTCACATCGATGTCAATCATTTTTTTGCGTCCTTGTGCAAACTGCTTGTTGAAAAAAAGGGGGTTTTATGATATACTTTATCCTATTATAAAGTATTATGATGGGGGAAGTTCACTAATGGATTCATTCAACGAGCTGTGGCAGGTAGTCTCCGACTATCTCAGGCAGACAAACTCCGAATCTATCTACAATGTCTGGTTCAGCGAGCTTGAGCCGATAAGCTTTGACGGCAGCCGCGCCGTGCTCATGACAACGGCGGAATTCAAGCGCCGCATCCTCGCGCAGAAGTTCGGCGGCACGCTTCACAGCGCATTTTTGAACGCGCTCGGTCTCGATGTCGATGTCGAGTTCATAGCGCCGGGCGAGGGATATTCGCAGTCTGACTCCTCGGGCTCTGCGGCGGGCTCATCGGAGATAGACGGCAGCACGCGCGCCTCGAACTATTTTGAAAACACATTCGACACATTCGTTGTCGGCGCGTCAAACAAGTTCGCCCATGCGGCGGCGCAGGCGGTCGCGGCGAACCCCGGCAAGGCGTATAACCCGCTGTTCATCTACGGCAACTCGGGACTCGGCAAGACGCACCTGCTCAACGCCATATGCCACGAGATAAAAAGAAACGATCCGTCGATGAAGATAGTCCTCACCGACGGCGAGGAATTCACCAACGAGTTTATCGAAGCGCTCAACCACCGCACAACAACGGAATTCCAGAACAAATACCGCAAGGTCGACGTTCTTCTGATGGACGACGTTCAGTTCATCGCGAGCAAAGAGCGCACGCAGGAGGAATTCTTCCATACCTTCAACGCCCTGACGCAGGACGGCAAGCAGATCGTTCTGTCATCCGACCGCCCGCCGAAGGACATGCCCCAGCTTGAGGACAGAATGCGCACCCGCTTTGAGTGGGGTCTGCTCGCGGACGTTCAGCCGCCGGATCTCGAGACCCGTATGCTCATAGTCAAGCGCAAGGCGGACGCGCTTAACTTCGATATCAGCGACGATGTCGTTGAATACATAGCGCAGAAGCTCAAGAACAACATCCGCCAGCTCGAAAGCGCAGTCAAGAAGATGCAGGCTTATGTCCAGATACAGGGCGCGCATGTCAACACCGCCACAGCTCAGCAGGCGATAAGGGATATTCTCAGCGACAACAAGCCTATCCCCGTCGTTGTGGACAAGATAATAACCGAAGTCGCGCGCACCTACGGCGCAAATCCCGAGGATCTGCGCTCGAAGAAGAAGGACGCACAGACTTCGAAATACCGCCAGATATCGATGTACATCGTGCGCGAGGTCACGGGACTTTCCGCCAAGGCTATCGGCGCGGAGTTCGGCGGCAGGCACTATTCAACGGTACTCTACGCCCTTGACGAGATAAAGAAAGAGAGCGACACCGACTCGGCGCTCAGAACAACTATCAACGATATCATAAAGAACGTGCAGGAGAGCTGATTTTTCTAACAGACTGACGCACCGCGGGGAGGGATAGATGGTGCGCGATATTATTATAGCATCGTCATCCGACAAGGTGCGCGCGCAGCTGCGCGGCTTCGTTGCGGAAATGGGAATAATGGGCGTCATCGAGTGCCGCTCTGCTTCGCAGACCCTCGATTTCACTCAGCGCCTCCCCTCGGCTATAATAATCTGCCACCGTCTGACCGACATGGCGCCCGCCGCCATGCTCCGTCTGCTCCCGCCGGGCGCCGATATGATATTGCTTATATCCTCCGCCCAGTCCCCGATGTTCGGTATGAGCAACGTGCAGTGCATGACCCTGCCGCTCTCACGTCCTGAATTTCGCAGCGCAATAGAAAAGCTGCTCCGCTCCTCGTCCGAGTCGCGCATACGCTCGGGCGGTCAGCGCAACACGGCGGATCAGGAGATAATCGACAAGGCAAAACATTTATATATGAAAGTAAACGGTGTGTCTGAAGAGGACGCATACGCATATATTAGAAGAAGGAGCATGAATGAGAGCAGTTCTATAACCGCCACCGCGCGGCATCTGCTCAGCGAGCTCGCTAATATATAAATGAAAAGGGTCTTGTGAATGAAATTCGCCAAAATGCAGGGCACGGGCAACGACTACATATATGTCAACTGTTTTGATGAATCGATCGACGACCCTCCCGCCGCGGCGAAATTTTTGAGCGACCGCCATTTCGGCATCGGCTCAGACGGGCTTGTGCTGATTTTGCCGTCCGACAAGGCGGATTTCAAAATGGATATCTACAATTCCGACGGGTCACGGGCAAAGATGTGCGGCAACGCCGCGCGCTGCGTCGCAAAGTATGTCTGCGACAGCAAAATGACCGACAAAGATATGATATCTTTGGAGACTCCCAGCGGAATAAAATACATTAATATATATAAGACGGACGGAAAGGTCACCTCGGCGCAGGTAAACATGGGGTCACCGATGCTGAAAAGCAGGGATATTCCCGCGCTTATTGAATCGGACACCGTGATTTCCCGGCCGCTCGAAGTCGGCGAAAAAGTTTATTTCGTCACCTGCCTTTCGATGGGCAACCCGCATTGCGTGGTTTTCTCTGAAAATATTGATTCTATAAATATTCAAAAAATCGGCGCCGAATTTGAAAATCACCCCGCATTTCCGGACAGGATAAATACGGAATTCGTTCAGCCGATTTCGGCTTCACACATCAAAATGCGCGTTTGGGAGCGCGGCGCGGGCGAAACTCTCTCCTGTGGCACAGGCGCGTGCGCGGCGGCAGTCGCCTGCATATTGAACGGCTACTGCAAGCGCAATACAGATATCAAAATCTCGCTTCGCGGCGGCGAGCTCTCGGTAAAATGGAGCGCCGATGGAAATGTGTACCTGACCGGTTCGGCACAGACCGTCTTTACAGGCGAAATTGCCTACGGCGGAGGCGCAAGATGAAAATAAACGAAAACTTTTCGCTTCTCCGCAGCAACTATCTTTTTTCGACAATGAGCCGAAAAATCCAAGAATATAAAATCGCTCACCCCGAGACGAATATAATCGACCTCGGCATCGGCGATGTCTCGCGTCCCCTGCCCGAGGCGTGCATAAAGGCCATGCACTCGGCAGTAAACGAAATGGCGGACGCCGCCACATTCAGGGGCTACCCGCCCGAACGCGGATATGATTTTCTTATCGACAAGATATTGAAATATGATTTCGCCGCGCGTGGAATAACGCTCGAAAGAGATGAGATTTTTATAAGCGACGGCGCAAAGAGCGACACCGGCAGTATCGGCGACATATTTTCGCCCGAGTGCAAAGTCGCCGTCTGCGACCCCGTCTACCCGGTCTATATAGACACGAACATCATGGCTGGCAGGGGCGGCAAGCCGCTCGAAAACGGCAGATTTTCAAATATTGCTTATCTCGACTGCACCGCGGAGAACGGATTTATCCCTCCCCTGCCGGAGCAAAATGTCGATATAATATATCTCTGCTCCCCCAACAATCCCACGGGAACGGCGATGAATAAAGAGCAGCTCCAACAGTGGGTCGACTGGGCTAATGAGCACGGCAGCGTCATTCTCTTCGACGCCGCATACGAGGCGTTTATCACAGAGAGCAACATTCCGCACAGCATTTTCGAGCTTGACGGCTCAAAAGAATGCGCCATTGAGTTCAGAAGCTTTTCAAAGACTGCGGGCTTTACCGGCGTTCGCTGCGCATATACAATTATACCGCGCGAGCTCTCACGCGGCGGAGTCAGCCTCAATGCGCTGTGGGCGCGCAGGCAGGCGACGCGGTTCAACGGCGTGTCATATATAACCCAGCGCGCCGCCGAAGCCGTCTATTCCGACGAGGGCAGGCGGCAGATAAAAGAAAATATAAACTGCTATCTCGGCAACGCAAAAAAGATAACGGACGGACTTGAAAGTATTAATATCCGCTGTTTCGGCGGCAGGAATTCGCCGTATATCTGGTTTGAAGTGCCGAACGGGCTGACCTCATGGCAGATGTTTGACAGGCTTCTGAACACCGTTCAGGTGGTCGGCACGCCGGGCTCGGGCTTCGGCACGACGGGCGAGGGATATTTTCGCCTGACCGCATTCGCGGAACCGAAGCGCACGCTCGAAGCAGTTGAAAGAATAAAAAACGGTCTGAAACAAGACCGCACGGAGGATAAAAATGGGCATTTTTTCAAGAATAAACAAGGGACTCAAAAAGACCCGCGAGAATATGTCTGGGGCCATCGACTCGATGCTCCACGGCAAGACTGAAATTGACGACGAATTTTATGACGAGCTCGAAGAGATACTCGTCATGGGCGATGTCGGCTGCATGACCGCATCGGAGATAGTCGAGAAGCTGCGCGAGCGCGTTATGAAAAAGCATCTGCGCAAGCCTGAAGCCGTCAAGAACGAGATAAAAGAGATAGTTGCCGAGATGCTTGAGGGCGGCGAGGAAATGAGCCTTATCACTCTCCCCTCCGTCATTCTCGTCATCGGCGTCAACGGCGTGGGCAAGACCACTTCCATAGGCAAGCTCGCCGCAATGTACAAAAACGAGGGCAAAAAAGTTATCCTCGCCGCGGCGGACACTTTCAGAGCCGCTGCAATCGAGCAGCTTGAAGAGTGGGCTGACCGCGCGGGAGTCGAGATAGTCAAGCACCGCGAGGGCGCAGACCCGGCGGCTGTTATATACGACACAATTCAGGCGGGCAAGGCAAGAAACGCCGACATAATTATCTGCGACACCGCCGGCAGACTCCACAACAAGAAGAACCTAATGGAGGAGCTGGCGAAGATATACCGCGTCATCGACCGCGAGCTGCCCTACAGCGACCGCGAGAGCCTGCTCGTGCTTGACGCAACTACAGGACAGAACGCAGTCAATCAGGTAAAAGAATTCAAGAATGTTGCAGAGATCACCGGCATCATTTTAACGAAGCTTGACGGCACCGCAAAGGGCGGCGTTGTATTAAACATCAAAAATGAGCTCGGCGTACCCGTCAAGTTCATCGGCGTCGGCGAAAAGGTGGACGACCTGCGCCCGTTCAACGCCCGCGCATTCGCCGAGGGTCTGTTTGACGCAGAGCCGATTGAAGACGAAGAAGAGGAAAAAGAGGACGAATAATGGATTTTCTCATAGCTACACATAACATGAAAAAACGCGCCGAGCTTGAGCGCATATTGAAACCCATCGGCGTGCGCGTTCTGCTCGCGGAAGAAGCGGGAGTCGAGCTTACCGATGTCGAGGAGACGGGCGTCACCTTTGAAGGGAACGCATTCTTAAAAGCTGACAGCGGCTGCAAAGAGAGCGGCATGCCCTGCATCGCCGACGACTCGGGACTTGCCGTTGACGCGCTCGACGGCGCGCCGGGAGTGTATTCCGCAAGATACGCGGGCGAGCACGGAAACGACGAGAAGAACAACGAGCTTCTGCTCAAGAATCTGTCCGATATTCCTATGGACAAGCGCACCGCGCGGTTCGTTTCGACCGTCTGCTGCTGTTTCCCGGACGGCAGGCACATGACCGTGCGCGGCGAGTGCGAGGGCAAGATTGCCTTTGAGCCCGCAGGCGAGGGCGGCTTCGGCTACGATCCGCTGTTTTTGCCCGACGAGTTCCCCGGCAAAACGATGGCGCAGCTAACCGCAGAAGAAAAAGACAGCATCAGCCACAGAGGCAAGGCGTTAAGACTCCTTGCAAAAAAACTGGAGGAAATTATATGACAAGCAAAGAGAGAGCCGCGCTTCGCGCGCAGGCAAATTCGCTCGAGCCGCTTTTTCAGGTCGGCAAGGGCGGCGTCAATGACGCACTGATAGCCCAGACGCTCGACGCATTCCGCTCCCGCGAACTGCTCAAGCTCAAGGTCCTGCTCGAGACAGCACCCAAGCCCCCGCGCGAAATTGCCGAAGAGATTGCGGCAAAGACGCAGTCCGAGGTCGTTCAGGTCGTCGGTGGCAGTCTGATATTCTTCAAGGAGAATCCGGAGCTGCACGAGCCGAAAGATAAAAATAAAAAGATAACCGGTACGAAGAATCCGAACCGCCCATCTGTGCGCAAAAAGATACACGAAAAGAAGCTCGCCGAAGAGCGAAAGACCGCGGCGCGCCGCAAGGCGGAGCGTAATTTCAGACGCAGCCGCGATATATAACAGCAAATTTTAAGTCAACCGGCTCAAAAGCAGGCGCATTTTCGCCTGCTTTTTTGTGCATCGGGACAAATCGGGAATTTTTTGTAAAAGCCTATTGACAGCGTAGGTATAAGAGACTATAATACGCTCATAGATACTGAACAGGGAGGAAGCATCATGAAAAAGTTTGACAGCAACATTATGATGATGGAAATGTGCATGTTCTCCATGCGCATGTGCATGTGCATGCCTTTTTCTAACGAGCTTCCGTCAAACGAATAAATCTGATATATGCAGAGATTCGGGGAGCTTCGTGAGGAGTTTCCCGTTTTTTATTTGCATTGAGGAGGAAGAAAAGTGCAGTATCTGAAATTATTCTCGCCCTTTGATATAAGGCATTGGCGAATGTGCCGCAAGGCGCATGAATTAAAGAGACCGTCTTAACCGATACCTTATAAATTAAAATACAAAGGAGATAATCAACATGAAAAAGACAATATCGATCATTCTCGCAGCGGTCCTCGCGCTGGGCTGCATCTTCGGCTTCGCCGCCTGCTCTTCGGGCAGCAAGGGCATCACCATTGCCGTTCCCAACGACGCGACCAACGAAGCCCGTGCGCTCCTTCTTCTTCAGGAGCAGGGCATTATCAAGCTCAAAGACGGCGCCGGCATCACCGCAACCGTAAGAGACATTGAGGACAACCCCAAGAACATCACCTTCAAAGAGGTTGAAGCCGCTCAGCTCCCCAACGTTCTCAAGGATGTTGACTATGCTGTTATCAACTCGAACTACGCTATCTCCGCGGGTCTTAACCCCGTAAAGGACAATCTCGCTATCGAGGGCTCCTCGAGCGCATATTCAAACATCCTCGCCGCCAAGAAGGGCAACGAGAATTCCGACAAGATAAAGGCTCTTTCCGCCGCTCTCCAGAGCAAGAAGGTCGCCGATTTCATCGCTTCCAAGTATAACGGCGCAGTTATCAGCGTTGTTTCGAACCCCGGTGACGGCTACGATCCCTCCGTCAACTACGACGCACTCAAGGGTCAGACCATAACCGTCGCTGCATCCCCCACACCGCACGCCGAGATCCTCGCCGTTGCCAAGGAGATCCTTGCCGCTAAGGGCGTCACCCTTGACATCAAAGAGTTCGAAGATTATGTCCAGCCCAACAATGTTGTTGAGTCCGGCGAGATCGACGCAAACTACTTCCAGCACGAGCCTTACCTCGACGATTTCAACAAGCAGAACAACACGAACATCGTCACCGTTTGCTATGTCCACGTCGAGCCCATGGCTCTCTACGGCGGCAAGCAGACCACTCTTGACGCAGTGAAGTAAATGTTATAAAATATAATGCCGGGCTAAGTTGCTCTTAATCGGGCTGCTTGCCGGCATTATCTTTTTATCCAGAAGTTCGGAGGCATAAAATGATCGAGATTAAAAATCTGTCAAAAACTTTCAAGACCGCCGACGGCTCGCTCGACGCGCTCAAGAATGTTTCTCTGACGATAAACGACGGCGATATTTACGGAGTCATCGGCATGAGCGGCGCGGGCAAAAGCACGCTCGTGCGGTGCATAAATATGCTCGAACGCCCGACCGAGGGGCAGATACTCATCGACGGAGTGGACATGGGCGCGCTTTCGAGCAAGCAGCTCAGAGACGCCCGCCGCAACATAACCATGATATTCCAGGGCTTTAACCTGCTCATGCAGCGCAACTGCCTGAAAAACATCTGCTTTCCGCTCGAACTTGAGGGCATGAAGAAAGAGGACGCGAAGAAACGCGCGCTCGAACTGCTCGAGATAGTCGGTCTGCCCGACAAAGCGAAGGCTTACCCCGCTCAGCTCTCCGGCGGTCAGCAGCAAAGAATCGCGATAGCCCGCGCACTCGCTACAAATCCGAAAGTTCTGCTCTGCGACGAGGCGACAAGCGCGCTCGACCCGAACACCACACACTCGATCCTCAACCTCATAAGAGACATAAACAAAAAGCTCGGCATAACGGTTATTATAATAACCCACCAGATGAGCGTTGTCGAAGAGACCTGCAACCGAGTCGCCATTCTTGACAACGGCACGGTCGTTGAGCAGGGCGAAGTCAGCACCGTCTTTGCCCATCCGCAGTCGGCGGCAGCAAAACGCCTCGTGTTCCCCGACGCTTCGGATGAGATTTTTGCTCCCGCTTCGGACGAGCACAGGATAAGAGTCGTCTTCAACGGCGCGTTCGCGACCAACACCCCGCTGATAACCAAGATGGCTATGGACGAGGGAATCGCGGCGAATATTTTAGCTGCCTCCACGCGCTGCATCGGCGACAAGGTCTACGGCAACATGCTCCTCGGCATCCCCGGAGGGGACAACGAGCTTGAACGCGCGTCGAAATATCTGCAGAGTATGCCGGATATTCTTGTTGAGGAGGTTTAAAAGATGTTTGACAACGCATTCACTTCCGAGGCGCTGACGGAAGCCCTCGATATATTAAAAAATGATTTCCCGCTGGCTATCTGGGAGACGATATATGTCACCCTGCTCTCCACGCTCTTCGCGATAATCATCGGCCTGCCGCTCGGCGTGTTGCTCGTCGCGGGCGAAAAGGGCGGCGTACTCCCCCTGCCGAAGGCTCTGATGAAGGTTCTCAATGTTATTATAAACCTTCTGCGTTCGGTGCCGTTTTTGATTCTGATGATTCTCGTCTTCCCACTGACCCGTCTTATCGTCGGCACGGCGGTCGGCACAGTCGCCTCGATAGTCCCGCTCGTCATCGCGTCGTTCCCGTTTGTGGCGCGCCTTGTTGAAAGCAGCCTGCGCGAGGTCAACCCGAACATAATCGAAGCCGCGCAAAGCATGGGTGCATCGCCCATGCAGATAATTGTCAAAGTTATGATTCCCGAGAGCGTGCCCTCGCTGCTCTCGAACTTCACGATAGCGATAACCACCATCCTCGGCTACTCCGCAATGAGCGGAATAATCGGCGGCGGCGGACTCGGCAAGATAGCCATAAACTACGGCTACTACCGCTACAAATATCTCGTCATGATCTTTGCCGTCATCCTGCTCATAGCGCTCGTTCAGATTTTCCAGAGTGTCGGCACCCACCTTGCAACAAAGACAGACAAGAGACTCAAGAAATAATTAAGCACATAAAAAGCACCCGGTCGGGAGAAATGATATGCACCCCAAAAGTTAGACACTTTGGGGTGCATATTTTATGGGTAAATTAGAAAGAAAAAACAGATGTTATAGCGCAGAATTCAAAATAGGTGTTATAATGGATATGCGTGAACACCATTTGGGTTATTGTGAAACGGTACGAAAGTATTGGGATCTTACA
>ENA-OQCL01000060-OQCL01000060.1-human-gut-metagenome-genome-assembly--contig:-NODE-60-length-59276-cov-6.142488_pt1 | contig 59276 bp, 60 predicted proteins | sample MGYA00242502_ERZ504586 | MGnify/ENA primary metagenome ERZ504586 (study PRJEB26092, sample SAMD00036316) | human gut metagenome | host: Homo sapiens | study: EMG produced TPA metagenomics assembly of... | reverse complement strand
CCCCCTCGTAAACTGCTTTAAATATCGCCGTCCGTTCCGCACAGTTTGTGGGCGTATAACCGGCGTTTTCTATATTGCAGCCGCAATACAGCGTTCCGTTTTTGACATCAGGCAAGCCCCGACGCGAAAATGCGAATAAGGCACATATGCGCGTTCGCGCGCCCTAAGTGCAAGTTCAACGAGCTGATTAATCTTTTGTTCCGTCAGTTCAAAACCATTCATATTTACTCCGTGCATCCATCAATTTGTTTTGCAATTGCGGACATTATTCTCCGCTGATGTTCAAGCATAACCGTTTCATCCTCCGGCCGCATATGATCGAAGCCCAAAAAGATGCAGCACTCCGTGAACGGTAAGGAACATCAGTTCGCGCTCCGTCGAATGCCCGAGAGCTGCACCCTGTTCCGCAGCGCGCGGAACCGAAATCATAATATCGCCCAGGAAATCATCCGGAATGCTGAGTATTTCATCACCTTCATCCGCAGGGAAACTCAAAACATCCGTCGCCCTGTCAACATCGCGATATTCACGGTTGTAAACATGAATCGTTTCATCGTCTGTCAAAACGATCGAAACGCCGCGCCCGGCCGCACCCTCAATCGCAAGAGCGGAAAGCGCGGCCCTCTGCACCGCATCGGTTTCCGACTGCGCCGCATCAAAATTCATGGTTTCAATGCTCACCGCAGAGGATTTAATGTTCCGTTCGGTTCGGTCTTCACCGTTCTTTTTATTGTATCTTCATACTTGCTGTTCACTTGTTTTTTCCTCTAAAGGCGGATATTCCACCCTTTCATGATACTGAGCCGAAAGAGTTTTTAAAAAGCTCTGCTCAATTTTTTTGATATCTTTTGCCGTAAGCGGTGATTCGCTGAGCTGCCCGTCCTCACGCAGCCAAAGGCCGTTTATCACTTCGTGAACTCTATCCGCAATCATCTCATGAGTCGGATTTTTCATCGAGCGCACAGCCGCCTCGCAGCAATCGGCAAGCATTATTATCGCGCTTTCCTTGGTCGAAGGTTTGTTTGCTTTGTAGCGGTAAACAGCGGCATCAACCTCCTCGGGCGAACCCGCATCATTCACGGCCTTGTTATAGAAAAAGCGTACTATTGAATCACCATGATGCTGCGCAACAATTTCAATCACGTCGGACGGGAATTTATGCTTTTTGAGCAAGGTCACTCCGTCACTTTGGTGAGAAATTATCCGGCGTGCACTCTCCTCCGGCGGAAGTTCATCGTGAATGTTATAGTCACGCTGATTTTCTATAAAATGTGCGGGGCTTGTGAGTTTGCCGACATCATGGTAATACGCTGCAACCTTGCATAAAAGTGAGTTCGCATCCACCTCGTCCGCCGCCGATTCCGCAAGTGCCGCAACAAGAATGGAATGATGATATGTCCCCGGTGCTTCAAACATCAGCCGCTTTAATAACGGGTTGTTATTGTTCAAAAGGTCATTGAGTCTCGTTTCGGTTGTTACATCGAAAATGCTTTCGCACACAGGCATCAGCCCGACTGCAAGCACGCCGCACAACGCAGAGCTTGCAAGCAGGCCGCAGGCGTCAAGAAGCACATCGGTAATACGGACACCGAAGAAGGCTTGTACACAGATAAGGATAATACCTGAAACAATCCCGCCGATGACGCCGGAAATAATCGGCGAAGTTCTTCCTTTGTTGATTTTCAGTGCAATCACCGCAGCAAAACCGCCGGCGGAAACAGCAGCAAGCATTGACAACGGCTTATATGCAAGAGCAGCATCGGGCAAACAGGCAAACAGAGCTGCATATACTGCCAGCATGGCTGTGCATGCGTACGCACAATGTCTTCCGACAAGCAATGCGGCAAGAATAATCCCGAGGAATGCCGCTGTAAAAGCATATCCGACGCAGGTCGTAAACGCACTCAGCACCGTTGAAACAAGAAGAAGAATTGCTGTTATCAACAGCTGCTTGAGATTTTTCGTTATACGGTTTCTTTCCGCAAACAAAAGCAAGCCGAATCCCGCCGTTGTTGCAAGTGAAGCAACTCCGCAAATCAATGCGCACATCACATACCCGCCGTGGGGAATTCCCGCTTTTGCGCCCGCATCCGCAAGACGCAGATAAAAGGCGAAATACTCTGCAATTGCCGTGCAAGCAAGCACGATAAACGCGCTTCGCGGGGTGACGGCCCTTTTTGTTCCGCCCGCCCCGCCGGCATCTCCGCTGCGTTTTTTGGCTTGTCTCTGCATTTTGTCCTCCTGTTGCTTTTATCTGATTATAAAAATCGGAGAAAATCCCGACCGTTCTCTTCCGCCGTGCATTACCTTGAAGCAAAGTTTTCGAAAAGCTTTTCAGCGTTTTGCCGGTCTGAAACCGTCGTCCCGTTCGCTTCGCAAACCGGAGCGGCTGTGCTCTCCGTCGTTGACTTGTTCTCCGTCACGAACGGCAGCAGCGCGCTCCGCCGCACGTTCTGCGGCACGTTCTGCCGCTTTTTCATATGCACGAACAATGCGCTGAACCATTTCATGACGAACAACATCCCGCGCAGTGAGATAAACGATGCTCAAACCTTCAACGTCATTCAAAACGCGAAGCGCGTGAATAAGTCCGCTTGTTTTTTCCCGCGGGAGATCTATCTGAGTAATGTCACCCGTCACAACGACACGCGAACCCTCGCCAAAGCGCGTAAGGAACATTTTCATCTGTTCAACGGTGCAGTTCTGTGCTTCATCCAAAATAATATACGCATCATTCAGCGTACGTCCGCGCATGTATGCAAGCGGGGCAACCTCGATCACCCCGCGCTCAGATAAAATGCGGAAGTTTTCCGAACCGAGAAAATCATAAAGCGCATCGTAGAGCGGTCGCAGGTAAGGGTCAACTTTGTTTTGCAGATCTCCCGGCAGGAATCCGAGCTTCTCCCCCGCTTCCACCGCAGGCCTTGTGAGGATGATTCGGCTGACTTCCTTGTTTTTGTATGCAAGCACGGCCATTGCAACCGCAAGATATGTTTTGCCCGTGCCCGCAGGACCCACTCCGAAAACGACTGTGTTGTGTTTCAGTGCGTTTATGTAACGCTTCTGCCCCAGTGTTTTGCACTTTATCTGCTTGCCCTTGCTTGTGAATGCAATAACATCATCCGCAAGCTCAAGGAGCGCGGCGTCACGGTGGTGTACATCTCGCACAGGATGGACGAGGTGTTCCAGATAACGGAGCGCATCAGCGTCCTGCGAGACGGCCGCCTCATAAAGACGCTGGACACAGCCGATACCGACCGGCGCGAGCTCGTGAGCCTCATGGTCGGGCGTGAGCTGAACGAGAGCTTCCCCGCACGCACTCAGAAGGCGGGGGAGGTGGTGCTCGAAGCGCGCGACCTCACCGGCAACAGCGTAGAGCATATCAGTTTTCAGCTCCACAGGGGCGAGATACTGGGCTTTGCCGGGCTTGTCGGCTCCGGCCGCAGCGAGACGATGGAGCTCATAAGCGGGGCGAAGCGGCCGGACAGCGGCGAGATATTGATAAACGGCCGCAAGGTGAGCATAGGTTCCCCTGCCTCCGCCATCCGCCACGGTATCGGTCTCATACCCGAGGACAGAAAAGAGCAGGGCGTCATCCTGCACAATACCGTGCAGTTCAACATCTCGCTCTCCAGTATGAAAAAGCTGACCAGACTGGGCTTTATAAGCGGCAGGCGCAACAGCGCCCTTGCGGAGAAATACCGCGGCGAGCTGAGGATAAAGGTCCCGGGTATAAAGCAGATGGTGGTGAATCTCTCCGGAGGCAATCAGCAGAAGGTAGCCCTAGCAAAAGCCCTGGCCGCCGACCCGGACATCATCATCTTCGACGAGCCGACAAAGGGCATAGACGTCGGCGCAAAGCAGGAAATCTACCAGCTTATGAACGACCTAGTGGAGAGCGGCAAGGCCATCATAATGGTTTCCTCGGATATGGAGGAGATACTGGGCATGTCAGACCGCATAATCGTCCTGCATGAGGGCCTGGTGTCGGGTGAGCTCATGCGCGGCGAGTTCAGCCAGGAGCGGGTGTTGCAGCTGGCTTCGGGCGTCTGAGGGAGGTACGCAGCACATGAACGAAAACAATAAAGGCAGCAGCCTCAAGGCCGCAGGCCGATATCTGTATCAGGAAGGCACGGTATACATCATACTCGTCGCGCTCATCATCTTTTTCTCTATTTTCAACCCCAAGTTCCTCTCATCCCGCAATCTCTATAATCTCATCACTCAGAGCACCTATATAGTTATCGCGGGTATGGGCATCTGCTTTGTAATGATCAGCGGCGGCATTGACCTCTCCGTCGGTTATCAGATGGCCGTCTGTGGCTGCGTCGCGGCGATCATCATGCTGGAGACGACGCTGCCTTTCTGGGTAGTCTGGCCGGTCTGCATCGTGCTGGGCTTCCTCATGGGTACGCTCAACGGCCTTATCGCTTCCAAGCTCAAGCTGTTTCCGCTTGTCGTGACGATAGCCACAAGCGAGGTGTTCAAGGGCATTGCCTATACGATAACCTCATCGAAGTCCTACTCCGGTATGCCGGACACCTTCCGTGCGCTTTACAAGACGAAACTACTCGGTCTCCCGCTGGACGTCTACCTCGCAATTCTCGTCGTCGCCGCCACCTGGATAGTGTTGAACAAGACCCACTTCGGCCGCGACGTGCTGGCCGTCGGCGGCAACAAGGAGTGCGCAAGGCTCTCCGGAATCCGCTCGGACCTGGTTCAGACCCTCTGCTTTGCGCTGACCGGCGCCATTTTTGCCATTGCCACCCTGGACATGCTCGCCCAGCAGAACCAGACCTCCGCCACTACCGGCCCGGGTACTGAGATAACCTGCCTGACTGCGGCGATAATCGGCGGCATCAGCATGATGGGCGGCAAGGGCAACGTCGTAGGCATGGTCGCTGGCATCTTCGTCATGCAGATGATAGCCAACGGCATGCAGCTGGCGGGCTGGGGGACCTATACCCAGTACATCGTCAAGGGCGTCATTCTTCTGTTGGCCATAGGCTTTGATGCCATCAAAAACTATCCCAAGCCTGTCGTGCGCATACACAAGGACAAGGTCGGCGCCGGCAAGGCCTCCTGAGGGGGTGGGTCCCATGAATGAGCCTAATACCTCGCCCGGCCTTGGCGCGCCGCCACCGGGCTGGACTCCGCCCATGGCAGATATCAGCTGGGTACGCCGGAAGTACCTTGACATTCCATATGCAGGGCAGAGCCCGAACCAGCGGCTAGACATCTATCTGCCGCAAGAGGGGGAGGGGCCGTTCCCTCTGCTCATACACGTCCACGGCGGCGGCTTCGCCTTTGGCGACAAGCGCGACGACCACATGAACGCCTACCTAAAGGCCCTCGGCTGGGGCTGGGCCGCCGCTTCTGTGGAGTACCGCCTGAGCGGCGAAGCGCCCTTCCCGGCAGCCGTGCTGGACTGTCGCAGCGCCGTGCGCTATCTGCGTGAAAATGCGGCTGAATACCACCTTGACCCTTCGCGCTTTGCGGCGATCGGCGGCTCTGCGGGCGGGAACCTCGCGGCCATGCTGGGCATGAATGTGCCTAACGGCGCCTTCCCGGGCGAGGGCGACTCCGGGAGCTATGCAGCAGAACCCAGTGTCGGCGCCGCCGTGGCACAGTTCGGACCCATGAACTTCCGCACTATGGACGAGCAGGCGCGCCGCAACGGCGTCAGCAATGTGGACCATGACGAGCCCTTTTCGCCCGAGTCCCGCTATCTCGGCTGCCCAATACCTGACGCCTCCGAGGCGCTCTGTGCAGCGGCTGACCCAGCGAGTTACGCCGGGCCGCGGATGTGCCCCATCTATGTGCAGCACGGCACCAGAGACAGGCTCGTCCCCTATGAACAGTCTGTAGAATTCGTCCGCGCGCTGCGCGAGAGGGGAGTTGGCGAGCGCGTGAGCTTCCAGCCACTAGAGGGTGCGGACCACGAGGACAAGGCGTTCTTCACAGATGAAAATCTAAACCATGTCAGGGCCTTCTTGGAGGCCGTTTTGGGGGAGGGAAACAAATGACGAAGCGTATACCGGCCCTGCTCCTTGCGTTCTGTCTGCTGCTGAGCCTTGCCGCCTGCGGCAGCGAAGCGGCGCAGCCAAGCGCAGAGCCCACGCCGGAGCCTACGCCTTCGGCTCCGGCCCTGCCCGCGGGCAGCTACAGCTTTTCTGAAGCCGCGATGGGCGGCGCCTTCACAGTCGAGTGGGAGCTGGAGCTGCGCGAGGACGGCACATATACCATCATCGAGCACAACCCCTTCATGGGCGACCTCAGCTACGAGGGCGAGTACACCGTGGACGCCGACGGCGTGGTCACGACCCTGCCCTTTGAGGGCGAACCGCCCATGGCCGAGTTTTTCGAGGCCGACAAGAGCTGCAAATGGACGCTCGACGGCGAAAACTGCAAGCCTGTCAACTATGTAGAGAGCGGAGACGCCCCGGCGGAAGAGGGCGGCCTTGCAGGCATAAAATACGCCGCCAATTCCGAGGCCCAGGTGCTGGATATCCACCTGCCGGAGGGTGAGGGGCCGTTTCCGGTCATTGTGCTCGTCCACGGCGGCGGCTTTCTCTTCGGTGACCAGGCCATGCCCATTATCCAGCCGGTCATAGACGCCGGAACGGCTGCGGGCTGGGCTGTTGTGAGCGTGGACTACCGCAAGTCGGGCGAGGCCGCATTCCCGGCGGCGCTGGCCGACGTAAAGGCCGCCGTGCGCTTCGTGCGCGCCAACGCAGCGCAGTACGGTTTTGATGCAGAGCGCCTCGCCATCTGGGGCGAGTCCGCGGGCGCGTACCTTGCGCTTATGACCGCCCTAACCCCCGAGGTCGCTGAGCTCAACGGCGACGTGACGGAGAATCTGGAGTGCTCCTCCGCAGTCTCGGCCCTCGTGGACTTTTATGGACCCGTGGAGTTCTGGACGATGGACGCCGAATACGCCGCGCTGGGTAGGGAGGATACGAATTTCGCCACCTCCGAGAGCTTTGAGAGCAAATTCCTCGGCTTCCCCGTGGGGGAGGATGAGGCCGCGACCTACGCCTCCTACTGGGGCAGTTATACCGATGCCCTGCCTGCCGATTTCGCCCTTAGCGCCTGGATACAGGTGGGCGACGCCGACCAGAACGTCCCGTATACCCAGTCCGTGAACTTTGCAGAGCGCCTTGGCGCGCTGCTGGGCGAGGACAGAGTCAGCTTCAGTATTATCGAAGGCGCGGCGCACGAGGACGCGCAGTTCTACACCGAAGAAAATCTTGCCGCTGTGCTTGAATTCCTCAGCGGCGCGATAGGATGACAAAAAATGATCACAGGCACTTGGCTTTTCGACGAAAAATACAACTGCTGGTGCCTTGAGGATGTGCCGTACACCGAGAGGCCAACCTCTCCAAGATACCAGCAGCTGAGCATCTTCGTCCCCGCGCCCTACATGAGCGCGCCGGGCGTCGTGGATGAGCAGGGCCGCTTTGGCCCTTACACTTCCCGCACAGTCCCGGTTGTATTTGAGAACAACTCCGCCGGCTATATGCAGATGCCCCACACCTGGCTCGGCGGCCCGCGCTGCTACGCGGAGCAATATTTGGAGCGCGGCTTTGTGTATGTCACCTGCGGCTGCCGCGGCCGCGAGTCGAGGGACGCGGAAGGCTGGCTGACAGGCAAGTCCCCGGCGGCGCTAGTGGACCTCAAAACTGCCCTGCGCTTTTTGAGGCACCACCGCGCTCAACTGCCCGGCGACTGGGAACGCGTCGTCTCTGCGGGCTGGAGCGCAGGAGGGGCCATGAGCACATTGCTGGCCGTATCCGGCGACAACGCCGTCTTTGACGCCTATCTAAAAGAAAATGGCGCATATATGGACGAGAGCGACGCCGTCTGGGCAGCGCAGATCTATTGCCCTATAGTGGATCTGCAGCACGCGGACATGGCCTACGAGTGGTTTTTCCACGCTGACAAGACCTGCGAGGACTCTCCCGCCGGCCCCGCAGAGACGATGACGCCTTTTAAGGAAGCGCTTTCCGCGCTGCTGGCGAAGAGGTACGCGGAGTATTTTAGCTCCCTTGGCCTGCGCGCACCCGGCTCTGGTGATACGCTGAGTATAGAGGACGGGCGAGGCGGCTCCGCCTGCGAGCTGCTTCTCGACGAGCTTGAAGCCTCGGCCACAGATTTTCTCCGCCGACTGGCTGCGGGCCGCCTGCCGCTCAACTGCTCGGTGGAGGACTATCTGAGCGGACGTTATACGGAGCTTGTCCCAGCCCCGCCCCCGCCTGTACCTCCGGACGCTCCGCCTCCGCCTCCTCTTGGTGAGCTGATGCTCCGCCCGCCTAAGGGCGTTGACGCGCCGCACTTTGAACCGCCCATGCTGCCCGTCAAGGGCACGGACAAGCGCGCCTGGCTAAACTGGGACGGTGAGAGGGCACATATCAGTGGAATAGACGACTACGTCCTTAACCACCGTCGCCGCATGAAGCCCTGCACCTCCTTCGATAAACTCAGCCGCGACAGCGGCGAGAACGAAGAATTTGGCTCCCCGGAGCAGAACCTGCGCCATTTCAGCCGCGATGTTGCAGAAGCGCTCTCAGAAATGTCCGCAGAATATCCCGAGGCAAAAGCGCTTGCCGCAGAATACGCCCGCGACATAGCGCAGCCGGGCCTGGAGGACATTGTGCGGCTCATAGACCCCTACAGCTATATCGGCCAGCCCGGCAGCAAGCAGGCTCGGAGCCTCCGCATAAGAGTAGGCGCCCGAGACGCCGACACCTCACCGATGATAGGCTTGACCCTGGCGCTCAGCCTGAGCGCCGCCGGCATAGACACCGACTACGCCCTGGTCTGGGACCAGCCTCACAGCGAAGCCGACTACCCCGGCGAAGTCTGTGACTGGATAGACTCACTGAGCAAATAAAACACAGGCCCCGAATACTCGGGGCCTGTGTTTTTGATTTATTCAGGCTCAGTTGCAGGTGAGCCAGCCGCCGTCGGTGGGCAGAACCACGCCGTTTATGTACTTTGCCTCGTCGGAGCAGAGGTAAACCATAGCCCAGGCGGAGTCCTCGGGCATACCCAGGGTGGGGAAGGGAGTAACGCTCTTGAACCAGGCGCTGGTGCGAGGGTCCTCGTACAGATAGGCCGTTTTGGGCGTCCAGACAAAGTTGGGCGCGAGGCAGTTGAAGCGGATGCCGGTCTTCGGGCTGACCTTCTTGACCATGTTCAGCGTTCCGTTCTGGATGGCGGCCTTGGATATGGGGTAGCTGCTGAAGCCGCTGCCGTTCCAGGAGAGGGCGGTGGAGGAGGAGAAGTTGAGGAAGTTGCCGCGGATCTCGTTGTCGATCATGTACTTGAGCACGGTCTGGTAGGAGTGCAGGACGGCGTCGAGGTTCATATCGAGCACCGCGTGCAGCTTTTCCACGGTGAGCGTATCCCAGTCGCCCGCATACTCGCCGACGGCAAAGCGGGCAGCGCCGTTTACGCAGATATCGACCGTGCCGTAGTTTTCGAGGGCGGTGGCGAGCAGCTTGTCCCAGGTCTCGCGCTGGGAGGCATCGCCGACAACGGCGACGGCCTGGCCGCCGGCGGCCACTATCTCGGCGCACTTTTCCTCGACATGGGGGTCAATGTCGCACATCACGATTTTCGCGCCCTCCTGGCAGAAGAGCTCGCTGGCCTTGCCGCAGATGCCGCCGTCGGCGCCGGTGATTATAGCAACTTTATTGAGAAGACGATTCATTTGTATTTCCTCCTTATCAGCCCTTATTGCGGTTCTTTATGCAGCGAAGCTGGTTTTCCATGACGCCGTAGGACAGGCGAACATAGGAGATGCGCCACACGCCATCGCTGCACTTGAGCATGTCGTCAACATAGAAGCCCCAGCCAGCATAGACTTCTCCGTTGTCCTTGTAGGTGTGCCTGTCGTTCATGCGGGTGAGGACGCGGGCGTGGGTATCGTCTATGAACTGAACGATTTGGTTGTGACCGAAGTGCATGGGGACCATGTTCTCCTGCGGCCCGATCGACCACTGATTGAGGCCAACCTGCTCGTCAGGCGTGAGGCGCTTTTCACCGGCGCCCATGCTCACGCGGAAGCCCTCGGGGGCCTCGTCCGTGTAGACATCCTTGAAGACCTCCCAGTCGTTGAGGTCGTTGGCCCAGAAATAGCGTGCCTTGGTAGCAAGGATGGCGGGGATCTCCGCAAGCTGCTCCGGAGTATACGGACGGACGTCGCGTATGATCTCACGGGCCAGGGCGAGGGTCTCCTCGTTGTAAGGAATGGTGATGTTCTGCATGGCGATTTCCTTTCTATATGATATTTTGTTGCGCTCAGATGGAGGCTACGGCCTCATAGGCCTCAGTGGTGGCGGCCAGAATGTTGCGGCACTTGGAGCTGTCGCCAACGGGGATGACGCGGCATATGTCGGAGAGCTCCTCGCCTCTGGAGGCGTCGGGAGCCCAGCCCATGGCCAGTAGAACGGTGTCGCAGTCGATGTGCCGCTTGCCCTCGGCAGTCTCTACAACAATACCCTCGGCGTCCACCTCAACGAGCTTTGTGCCTGTGAGATAGGTTCCGGTTCCTGCGGCCATGAGTTCCTTGAGTACATTCGCGTTCTGAACAAAGGGCGGGTCGGGCATGAGCTTGTCGGCCATTTCAACCACGGTCACGTCATGGCCGACGGTGTTGAAGTGAATAGCTGCCTCTATACCAACCTGTCCGCCGCCGATTATTGCAAGGTGTTTTCCAAGCGGCACGTAGTTGCGCAGGGCTTCCTCGCAGGAATAGACATTGCTGCGGTCGAGGCCAGGTATGCTCTTCGGGCGCACAACGTCGCCGCCGGCAGCACATATTAGCACGTCGGGCGCAAACTCCGTCACAGTCTCGCGGTTGGCCTCCTTGAAGAAGCGGACGGGTACGCCGGCCTTGATGAGCTGGACGTTGTAGTAATTCGGCAGGCGGAGCATGTCGGCCTTCATGTACGGAGCGGAGGCCGCAAGTGTCTTGCCGCCGATGGTTCCGCTGCGTTCCCAAAGCTCGACCTCATGACCGGCCTGCTTGGCAAGCAGCGCCGCAGTGCAGCCGCCGGGGCCGCCGCCGACCACCAGAACGCGCTTCGGCGTCTCTGCGACGGGGGCCTTGCGCTCGTCCTCGAAACCGGCATAGGGGTTCAGCGCACACCTGAGATGCACACCCTTGAGTACACTGCCTATGCAGCCTTCGTTGCAGGAAATGCAGGGGAGGATATCTTCTGGTCTGCCATCTGCGAGCTTGTTCGGCATGTCGGGGTCGGCAATGAGGCCGCGGCCGATCACGGCGTAGTCGCAAATGCCGTCGCGCAGGGCGGCGGAGGCCTTTTCGTAGTTGGAAAGGCGCCCGTGTGTCAGCACGGGGATGGACACGGCCTCCCGCACAGCCTTGGAGCTCTTGAGCTGCATTACCGCCTCCTGATAGAACACGGCGGGCATGGACAGCTGCCACTTCTCATAGCAGCCGGCGTCCACGTGCAAGGCGTCAACACCGTTTTCCTCGAGGTACTTGGCGAGTTCAAGTCCCTCGGGCAGCTGACGGAAGCCCGGGTACTGAACGCCGTGGTCGGGGCAGAACTTGACAAGTATCGGTACGTTTTCGCCGGCGCTTCTGCGCACAGCGGCAATCTGTTCGAGCAGGAAAGTGGCGCGGCCCTTAACATCTCCGCCGTATTTGTCGGTGCGGGTGTTCCACGCGGCGGTGAGGAACTGGTCATTCAGATATCCGCCATAAGCGTGCATCTCAAACGCATCTGCACCTGCTTCTGCGCAGAGCTTGGCGGAGCGTTCGGTCTCAGCGATGAGGCGCTGTATCTCCTCGATGGTAAGCTCGTGGCACTTCACGCTCGGCGCGTGGAGCCAACTGCAAGCGGAGGCGCTTATCGGGACGGGGTAAATTTTGCTGGGTCCGGCCATGCGCCCGTTGCCAGGCATGAGCTGAACGCAGACCTTGCAGCCGACCTCGTGCGCGCGGTCGCATATCTCCTTGAAATACTTGAAGTTGTCTTCGTTGATGACCAGGGAAGCGCTGGTGTCCTCAAAGTAGTCCGTAACGGTCATGTTGACCAGTATCATAGCGGCTCCGCCGCGAGCGCGAGCCGCGAAGTACTCCACGGCTTTTCGGTTTATATCACCGAAATGTGGCCCCATTGGCGCCATGATGATGCGGTTTTTGAGTTTCAGCGAGCCAATCTCGCCCGAGGTCATAAGATTCAGCATTACGTTCTCTCCTTATAAGTGTATTGAAAACTGACTCAAGCGCGAAGTTTTTTAGCAGAGGAGAGCGCCATGAAGGTGCTCACGGCTATGAGAGCATAGGCGGCCATGCAAACGTACCAAGCCAGCTGATAGTTTCCAAGCGCGTCACGCAGTCCGGAAGTGAGCATGGGTCCGACCATGCACCCAGCCATAAAGGCCGTGTTGCCAAGCCCGTAAATAGGACCGAAATCCTTGTGCCCGAAGCACATTCCAGTGAGCAGCGGGGGAGCGAGGGAAGCAATGGCGGCTCCAAAAGGCAGGAGCACCATGGACGCGTAGCTGGACCACTCGCCAAGGCCCGGCACCAACACAAGGAACACGAGGGCGCCGATTCCGAGAATCGCCGTAATAAGAGAGCCGCGGCCAAGCCCCAGTTTGTCGATTATAGGTCCGACAATGAGTTTCGCCGCTATACCGACGCCGCTGTATACGGCGAATACAGGCGCATAGTCAATGCCGTTTTCGATGAGATAGGTAGGAATCTGCGTAGCAACGCCGGCGGCGACTATGCCGCAGCACACAAGGCAAAGCACGTAGAGCCAGAAGGCGCCGGTTTTGACGGCCTCGCCGCGGCTCAGCCCGGCCCAGCCGGAGGAAACTGCAGCGCTCTTAGCGGCGTTTTCAGTTACGCCGGACTTCCTATAGGGTTCAAGCCCCATATCTTCGGGAGCCTTTCGAACAAACAGCAGCACGAGCAGCGCAGTACCGAATACTATGGCTGCGGTCACGCGGAAGCCGGCGCGCCAGCCCATATTCTCAATGATGCCCGACGCCAGCCCGGAGAAGAGCACACCGCCAAGGCCGGAACCGGTGAAAACAATGCTGGTTACCAGGGCCTTTTTGTCCACAAACCAGCGGGAAATTATGTAGTTTATAGGTACATAGGTCATTGCCGAGAGCGAAAAGTTTGCTACAAAAAAAGTTATGTACAGCTGCCAAAGACTCGTGATGTAGCTTTGTGCCAGCATTGCCAGCGCTGCAACCGCGCCGCCAATGAACATCCAGAGCTTGGTGTTGCCTTTGGTCACAAATCCGGCGGCAAACAGACTGAAGACCATTCCGGCAATTGTAGAGGCGATGTTAGAGATGTTGAACTCAACATAGCTGCTTCCAAACTCGGTGCAAATGGGGACTTGGTAGTAGGAGTAGAAGTTGCTGATGAAAACCATTGGCAGCATCGTTACCAGGAACAGCGTTATAACAACGACCCAGCCGTAAAAGAATTTCCCACCTCGTTTTGCTTGCATTTTTATCCTCCTTGCGCGGAGCGGTACCCCGCCGCCGCAGCGTATTTTGACCTTGGGGCGGCCGGCTCGTCCCTGGTCTATGTCTGTTAAAAGGTTATCAGATTAAATGACTTGCCACAAATGAAAGAGAATGACAAAAGGTGCCGCCATTGCCTGCAAGTGCTTATAATTGCAGCAACATGAATCAATAAAAATACACAATTTAATATCAAAGTATCCGGCAATACGCCCGCTGTAAGACTTGTAATCTCAGATAGAAATGTTTATAATCAATAAATAGTTAAACAATTAGCATTATATCTTTCGGAGGGTCGGAGGACGCCATGACGTTTGGTCAAACATTGAAGCAATTATTGACCCTGAGCGGCATCAAGTCCGCGCACCTGGCGGACGCACTTGGATATGACACGAGCTATATAAGCCGCTGGGTAAACGATATCAAGTTGCCGTCGCTAAAGAACAATGAAGACCTGTTTTCTAAAATATCACGCACGATAGTAGACGGCAGCGATGAGGCCGCGATAGAGCGGCTCTGTCTGGCGTGCGGCTCCGAGCACGCCTGGCTTGAGGAGTCGCTTGAAGCGGCGCTGAAGACCGCATACGACAATGCGAGCAAGCAGGCACAGGGGCCGAGCCTGACCCCAAACGCCTTGCTGCTGATGGGAGGCAGGCTTCCAGAGCTCACATCCGTGTTTGCCGACGCCATCATTCGCTCAGCGGAGGAGAAAGGCAGCGGCTCGGTAAACGTCACCGTTAACGTCCCGCTGCACATTTACAGCAACCGCAACATGGATTTTTGGCAGGACATACTGGCAAACCCCAAGGTCGGCGGAAACCTGTCTATAACAGTCGAGCAAGTTGTAGAGATGTCCTCTTTTGAGGCAAATATAGACAGCTACTGCGCCGCGATAATGACGCTGTTGCGCTTTGACAAGGGCGTGCGCTACGAGTTTCTGCTTGGTGACACCGTATCAAACGCTGGCTGCAGCTTTATAACTATAGAGAATACCCTCGTTTGTAACGTTCTCGAAAACTGGCTGACGCACGAGGAGGATCTTTTGATATGTTCAGACCCTGGCGTTGTGCGTCAACTGAGCTCAAAGCTCAGCAGTGCGCTGAAATTTTTTCAGCCGCTCATCAGCTATTCGGATAAAGACAACCTGGAGTCTAGTCATTTCCTGTATGACTTTGTCATGTCCGGCTCTCTGCGATATTTACTCACTGTTATGCACCCGATATATATGGATGACGACTTTCTAGCCAAGCTTGCCGCACGCTACCTTACCGACCCGCCTGACAGCGACTTTCACAAATATTACAATAGCCTCTGCTCTAACATGGAGCGCGAGGTAATACTATACCGCACCGCGCTGCTTGAGTACATCTACAGTGGGCGCATCTATCTCTTCGGACGTGAGATGCAGTTGGATAAAGCGGACCGCACGGCGCATTTAAAGCAGCTGTTGGAGAACATACGCTCAGGAGCGTGCACGCTGAAAATTCTCAATGACGACAACCCGCTGCTCTGCCGCAAGGATGCGCGGCTGTCGGTATACCTGAGCCGTAGCGCGGGCTTTATGGCTTCAAACGAAAGCGACTGGTACTCCTCCTTCCGCTTCTGCTCGCACAGGGTTGTGGAGCTGTTCAACACCTTTTTCACTCACCTGTGGCAGCTGGATGACGAATATTTGCTGACAGGTTCTGACGCTGAGGAATTTATTCAACGCGGCCTTATGCTTATGTAAGGCGTGAACGCCATTAAAACTGAGAAAGCGCCGGCCTTGGGCCGGCGCTTCTTGAACAGCAGCTTATTTGTCGAAAGCGGGATTAATTGCGTATACGTTTTTCTGGTCAAGCTTCTCCGTGGCTATGCGGAGGGCTTCACCGAAGCGCTGGTAGTGGATGACCTCGCGCTCGCGCAGGAAGCGGATGACGTCGCTGACGTCGGGGTCGTCGCAAAGGCGGAGGATGTTGTCATAGGTAACGCGGGCCTTCTGCTCGGCGGCCATGTCCTCGGTCAGGTCTGCTATGACGTCGCCCTTGACGCCGATGCCGGCAGCGCTCCAGGGCGTGCCGGAGGCGGCAGTGGGGTAGATGCCGGCGGTGTGGTCAACGAAATAGGCGTCGTAACCAGCCTTTTTTATTTGCTCGGGCGTCATGCTCCGCGTCAGCTGGTGGACGATGGTTCCAATCATCTCAAGATGTCCCAGTTCCTCGGTGCCTATGTCCGTGAGCAGGCCTTTGAGCTCGGGGTAGGGCATGGCGTAGCGCTGGCTCAGATAGCGGAGGGAGGCTCCGAGTTCCCCGTCAGGCCCGCCGTACTGGCTTATTATGAACTTAGCGAGGGCGGGGTTGGTGTTTTTGATTTTAACGGGGTATTGCAGTTTCTTCTCATATACGAACATGTTCAGCCCTCCTTGACTTCGCTGTATTCCCAGGGCCAGGGGTCGTTCAGCCAGGTGAAGCTCTTGGCAGTCGAGAGGTCAGAGAGGCTGAGAGGCCCGAAGCGGGCGACGTATTCCTTGCGGCCCTCCTCGTAGAGCTTGAGGAAGGACTTGAACGTTTCAAAAGCCTGGGTATCCGAAGCGTGCGTATCGAGATACAGGCCCAGCTCTTCGGTCACGAAATCCAGAGCCATGAGCTCGCGCAGCTCTGTGGTCTCGGCCGGCATCTGGTTCACGATGTTTTTAAAGGGCAAATCCAGGCCCGGGAACAGCGTGCCGCGGGAAAGCGCCTCGCCGCTCTTATAGGCGGGCTCGCTGCTTTTCTGCGCAGGTATCTGCGCCAGCGCGAGAGGGGCGCACTCGGGCAGGCTGCCCTGCTTGTAGGTGCAGGAGCCCTGTGTGTCAGTCTTTTCCAATTTACCTTACCTCCTAAATGTCGTCGGGTAGGGGATGGGACCCTCAAACCATGTTATGCGCGCCTGCCCTGAGCCGTGAAACGCAAAAACAGCGCCGACCACAAGGGTCGGCGCTGTTTCTACTGTATTAGTGGGACTTGTTTACTTCGCAAGCACCTTCTTGAGCCTGGCATAGCGGGGCAGGGAGTTCTCGGTGGGGCGCTCGGGCTCACCCTGGATGAGGGGCAGAGCATAGTCGATGAAGTCCTGGGTGACGCCCTTGCCGTCGGGAAGTATCCACTCGGCCGGGACCTTCTTCTCGAAGTTGGCAACGCTGGTCAGCGGAACGAGCTTCGGGACGCAGTTGTACTGACCATCAACATACTCACGGGCAAAGGCGACCATCTTACCGGTCTCGCCGCCGACGGCGGAGAGGACGGCAACTTCGCCGGCCATGAAAGCCTCGCTGACGTCGGCCTTGGAGGCGAGGTGGGCGCCGCAGCGCTGGAGGAGGGAGAGCTCGATGCCGCGGACCTTGGCGCCGGTCTTTTCTTTCACGACGGAGGCCAGCAGAGAAGCCAGACCGCCGAGCTGGGCATGGCCGAAGCCGTCGGTAGCGCTGGTCTTGGCTTCGGAGACGAAGCTGCCGTCGGCGTAGTGGATACCCTCGGAGACTGCGACTATGCAGTTGCCCTTCTCCTTATATATACGGGAGGCGTCGGCAAGGAACTTGTCCATGTCGAAGTCAGTCTCAGGCAGGTAAATGAGGTCGGGCCCGCAGCCGACGAGGCCGGCAAGAGCGGCGCTGGCCGCGAGCCAGCCGGCGTGGCGGCCCATGATCTCAATTATGACTATCATGCCCGTGTCGTAGACATGCGCGTCCTTGTAGACCTCGGCGCAGGAGGTGGCGATGTACTTCGCCGCGCTGCCGAAGCCGGGGCAGTGGTCGGTGTTGTAGAGGTCATTGTCGATGGTCTTGGGCACACCCATGACGCGGCATTCATAACCGCTCTTCTCCATGAAACGGCTTATCTTGTCGCAGGTGTCCATGGAGTCGTTGCCGCCGTTATAGAAGAAGTAGCGCACGTCATACTTCTTGAATATCTCAAGAATACGCTTGTAGTCGGTGTCATCTTTTTCGGGATCGGCCATCTTGTAGCGGCAGGAGCCGAGCTCGGAGGAGGGGGTGTTCATGAGCAGGCTGAGCTCGTAGGCATCCTCCTCGCCCATGTCGTAGAGCTTGTCCTCGAGCACGCCCTTGATGCCGTGGGCGGCGCCGTAGACCTTCGTGATGCAGTCTGTGTCAAGCGCAGTCCTGATGACGCCGTAGGCGCTGGCGTTGATGACGGAGGTCGGACCTCCGGACTGACCTATGACACAGGCTCCCCTGAGTGTTTTTTCCATGCTGATACCTCCAAATTCTTATAAAGGTGTTATTGATTATATCATACGTTTGGGATATAATAAATAAGCAATAGCATAAATTTACCGCTTGCAAAGGAGATAATTTTTATGAGCATCGTAACATCCAAAGAAATGTTCCGCAAAGCCTACAACGGTGGGTACGCCATTGGCGCGTTCAACGTGAACAACATGGAGATCGTCCAGGGCATTACCGAGGCCGCCGCTGAGCTTCGCGCCCCGCTCATCCTCCAGGTCTCCAAGGGTGCCCGTGCTTACGCGAATCATACTTACCTCATGAAGCTGGTCGAGGCCGCCGTTATCGAGACCGGCCTGCCCATCTGCCTGCACCTCGACCATGGCGACAGCTTTGAGCTCTGCAAGAGCTGCATCGACGGCGGCTTCACCTCCGTCATGATAGACGCCAGCTCCAAGCCCTTTGAGGAGAACATAGCCATTACGAAGCAGGTCGTCGAGTACGCGCACGATCACGGCGTTGTCGTCGAGGCCGAGCTCGGCACTCTCGCCGGCATAGAGGACGAGGTCAAGGTCGAGGAAGGCCACGCCTCCTACACCCGCCCCGAGGAGGTCCAGGAGTTTGTCGAGCGCACCGGCTGCGACTCCCTGGCCATCGCCATCGGCACCAGCCACGGCGCATACAAGTTCAAGCCCGGCACGAAGCCGCAGCTCCGCTTCGACGTGCTTGAGGCCGTTGAGAAGAACCTGCCCGGCTTCCCGATAGTCCTGCACGGCTCTTCCTCCGTCCCCCAGAACTTTGTCGATGAGATAAACAAGTACGGCGGCAATATGCCCGGCGCCATCGGCGTGCCCGAGGACCAGCTCCGTCAGGCTGCCCGCAGCGCCGTCTGCAAGATAAACATAGACTCCGACCTCCGCCTGGCCATGACCGCAACCATCCGCAAGTACTTTGCCGAGCATCCCGCCGACTTTGACCCGCGTCAGTACCTGAAGCCGGCCCGCGCCGCCATCAAGGAGATGGTCAAGCACAAGATAGTTGATGTTCTCGGCTGCGACGGCAAGGCCGACTGAGCTGTTCCCGGCGCAAACCCAAAGTCTTAAGGAGGGGGTTCGATGAACTTTACCGAAATCCTCGAAAAGTCTGTCGGGAGGCGATATAGCTGCTCCGGCGTCTGTGCCGGGCCGGCCAGCGGTCCCGGCGGCTCTGACGAGCTTGGACTTGAGATAGTCTTTATAGTAAGGCTCATCGTATCCTGCGCCGCGTTTGCGGTGTCCCTGCTCGTTTCGTCTATCCCGGCGCCCTGGCCGGTAGTACTGCTTATACTCGCTGTGCTTATAGCGGGCTGGGACATCGCCGCGGGGGCTGTGTTGAGCATCCTCAAGGGACGTTATCTGGATAAAACGGTCCTCGTCACGCTCTCGGTCGTACTTGCGCTCATCTTCGGCTTCTCAGTTGAGGGAACGGCGCTGGTGCTGCTGTATCAAATCGGCTGCATCTTCGTCGAGTATGCGTACATAAGGACCTATCGCTCCGTGCTCGATGAAATACATTGCGAGCCGGACGACGCCCGCGTTTTCAGCGACGGGGAGGAGAGCATAGTCCCTGCGAACAGCGTTGAGGTGGGAGACACCATCATAATCCTGCCCGGCGAGCGCGTCCCCTGCGACTGCATCGTGCTTGAGGGTACATCCAGCCTTGACAAATCCCCACTCGGGGATTACTCCGGCGCAGTCATGGTGAAGGAAGGGGACGAGATACTCTCAGGCTGCATAAACCGCGAGGGCCAGCTCCGCTGCGAAGTCACGTCCACATCGACCGATTCCGCCGCCGCAGCGCTCTATTCTGCGGTGGAGAACGGCGCGAAGAGGGGAGACGTTGTACCAGGCACCTTCGCCTGGATACAGACCTATCTTACGCCCATCATAACCGTCGCCGCCATCCTCGTGCTGGTGCTGCTGCCGCTCATCTTTGACATTCCCATTGATGAAGCCGTCCGCCGCGCCGCTATGCTGCTGGTGCTGGCGAGCCCCTGCGCGCTCAATGTGGCAATGCCGCTCATCCGGCTGTGCGCCATGTGCGGCGCCGCGAAAAACGGCGTGCTCTATGACGGCTGCAGCGCCATGGACAGCGCAGCCTCCGTCGGCACCGTCGCCTTTGACAAGGCCGGCACCCTCAGCGAGGGCAGCCCCAAGGTCACGGCGATAAAGTCCGAGCGTATGGAGCCGGAAGTCCTGCTCAAAATCGCCGCGCACGCTCTGGCCTATTCCAACACGCCTCAGGCGCGCTCCGTCATCGCCTGCTATGGCGACACCATCTATATCGACCTCATTGAAAACTTCGTCGAGATCCCCGGCAGCGGGGTGGAGGTCAAGGTGGACGGCATACGCATCTGCGTGGGCAGCCGCGACCTCATGATGATAAAGGGCGTCTCCGTCCCCGAGGCGGACGTCACGGACGACTACTCCTATTATATCTCCATCGGCGACGAATACGCGGGCCGCATAGTCATGGCGGATGCCCTGCGCGCCGACGCCGCCGAGGGCGTGGCCGAGCTGCGTGCCTGCGGCATGGATGGCATTATCATGTTCACGGACGAGAGCCGCGACGCAGCGGCCCGCGCTGCCTCGGCACTCAGCATCTCCGAATACTACTCCGAGTGCGACAGGGAGAAGATGCGTGGCACACTGGCCGACATAAAGCAGGGCTGCGTGCGCGGCCGCCTGCTCGCCTTCGTCGGCAGCGGCGAGGTCTTCGGAGGCTCGCACAGCGCCGCGGACGTGGATATTGCCATGACCGGCGTTGAGGCGCTGACTATGCCCGTCGGCACCGACATCACCATCTTCGGCGGCAGCGTGGACAAGGTTTCCCAGGCAATAGCCGTCTCGCGCTATGCAAGGATGCTTTCAACCGCCGTTGTAGGCGGGGCTGCCCTTGTAAAGCTTGTGCTCATAGTCATAGCGGCGCTCGGTTTCTCGACGCTGTGGTTCTCCGTGTTCCTGGACGCTATCTCCACCGTGGGCGCCTCGCTTGTCTCCATCCTCGCCTTTGGCGGTGAGATAAGGCAGCCCAAGGGCAAGCACGAGGCAAAGTGATATGAAGTGCGCGATCTGCGGCGGCGAGCTTGTGGAAGGCGCGCTGTGTTCCACCTATGCCATTTGGTTTTACCCGCTGGGAGCCGACGGCAAGCCTGGTTATGACGGCAGGTTCCGCCTGCGCAGGACCGAAGAGGGCTTTTGGTCCGACTTTTTCACGGTCGCCAAGGCCCGCGCACAATACTGCCCGTCATGCAAAATGGTATTTGCCCCGGTGGTCCGGACAGATGAAGATTAAACAAGGCAAACGGCACGGCCCAATGGGCCGTGCCGTTATTCTAATATTAACTTTCACTGACAGCGAGTGTTTACCTGCTGAGCAAGAAGATGTTCGAGTCCGTGCTGAAGTTAGAGACACTGTAGCAGACGAGGACGCTGTCAAAATCGTTCTGCTCGATGTACGATTTGAGGCTGGCGCGGTAGTAGCGCAGGTCGAGGACATGTATCTCGGAAAAGTCGTCGAGCAGGAGAGGGAGGAGGCTGTCCGTGTAGCTGTCGCGGATAATGAGCAGACTGGGCTTGCCCTCAGTGCCGGTGACGATCTCATGCAGGGGGCAGTTGCCGCCCATAAAGGTGGAGTACTTGTCCTTTTTCTCAAGGAAGCTGAAGTCATAGAGCTTGCCCTCGACGGGGCTGCCCTCGGGGTAGCTCGTGACCTTGAGACCCTCGGGCTCGTTCACGAAAATCTCCATCGTGTCCGGCCCGACCCAGGAAAAGCCGGAGGAAGACCAGGTCGTGCCGTAAAACTCCTCAGAGATCACGTGCCTGTCGGCGTAGGAGTCGAGGGCAGGGCAGTCAAAGCCCATGCTCTCGGCCAGGGCGGAAAAGCCATAATATGCGCCGAGGCTCGTCCAGTGGTGGTCGGTGCGGTAGAAGATGTACTCGTCCGTGTGCGCGCCGAGGGCTGAGTACATGTCCACATTCGTCGCGTTCGACTGCGCGTAGCAGTAGTCAATTACCTCTTTTTCGCTGTCATTGGGGGCATTTTTCGGCAAAAGCGGGGCGTAGAGGTCGGATTTATCGGGAATCAGCGCGAAATAGACCTCCGCGTCCGTGTTTTCAACCAGCGTATTCAGCGCGGACATGTTGGCGTCGAGCGCCGAGTTTTCCGGTCTCTCGTAGCCCGCTATGAGCGTGCCGTTCTCGCAGAGATGCACATCGTTGTTTTCCTGCTTGCCCAGAGCCAGCTCACTGGCAGCCTTGAGGGTTATCCACTCGTCGCGGAAGGTGAACTGGTCTGTGGTGTAGGTCTCAAATTTCGAGGTGTAGTCGCCGGAGAAGAGGCTCTTGAAGCTGAATTCGGGCTTCATTTGCAGGTATCGGTTCTCCTGCTCGGAAAACTGCCGGTCGGGCAGCACGAGGTTCAGGATGAAGAACACGCCGATGAAGGCGAGGAAGATGAGGGCCTCGGCCCAAAGCGCCTTTTTTGCTCATGTCAGGCCCTCCTTTAGAAGTTGAAGTAGATGAACGGATTGTAGGTCGCGTCCACAAGGTAAGCCGTGCAGATGACCAGCGCGAGCACGATGAGCGCAGGCGCTGCGAAGCGCCTGGCCTTGGCCGGGAGCTTGCCAAAAAGCTTGCTGCCCAGCGGCGTGGATGCGACGATGGAAATGACAAAGGTTATGGCGTAGCTGCTGAGGTAATAGACGTCCGCAGACGTGGCGAACTCTGAAGCGCCAAAGCCGAGCATCGCGCTTGTATAGGTGCCGATGGCGCCCAGGCTGTCCAGCTGGAAGATGACCCAGCCGAACATGACGATGATAATGGTATAAATATGCCCGAAAACGCGGCTTTTCTCCAGCGCCCGGAGGAAAAACAGCTTTTCAAACATGAGAAATACCGCGTAATAAAGGCCCCAGAGCAGGAAAGTCCAGTTTGCGCCGTGCCAAATGCCGGTCAGAGCCCAGACCACGAAGATGTTGAAAAGCTGCCTGCCGCGCCCGCAGCGATTCCCGCCGACGGGGGATGTACACATAATCGCGGAACCAGGTGCCGAGCGACATGTGCCAGCGCCTCCAGAATTCCGTCACGCTGGTGGAGATGTATGGGTAGTTGAAGTTTTCCTTGAACTCGAAACCTATCATCCGCCCGAGGCCGATGGCCATGTCGGAATAGCCGGAGAAGTCAAAGTAGATTTGCAGCGTGAAGGCCGCAATGCCTAGCCAGGAGCCGAGGAAGGTGAGCTCCCCCGGTCCCATAGCGGCGTAGTAGTCCCAGAGCTTGCCGAGGCTGTTGGCAATGAGCACCTTCTTAGCCACACCCACCATGAAGCGCTCTACGCCGGAGGAGAACTGGTCGATGCTGCTGGCCCTGAAGCCCAGCTGGTCGGCCACGTCCTTGTAGCGCACGATGGGACCGGCGATGAGCTGAGGAAAGAGCGCGACGAAAGTACCGAAGCTGACATAGTTGCGCTGTACGTCCGCATCGCCGCGGTAGACGTCGATGGGGTAGCTCATGGTCTGGAAGGTGTAGAAGGAGATGCCGATGGGCAGGGCTATACCCAGGGGCTTGATGTCCAGGAAGGGCAGCAGGCTCAGCGTCTCTGCGATGAGGTCGTAATACTTGAAAAAGCCGAGCAGGGCAAGATTTATCACAACGTTCAAAACGAGGACAGTCTTGGCCTTTTTCTGCTGCGTCAGCCGCCAGCGGCCTATCAGCATACCATTAATATAGTTTACGGTGATGGAAAACAGCATGAGGACGATGAAAACCGGCTCGCCCCAGCCGTAAAACACCAGGTTTGCAACAAAAGTATTGGGTTGCGCCACCTGACCGGGGCGATGTAATACAGCGCCAGCACCACGGGCAGGTATATGAACATAAATAGTATGCTGGAAAAGACCATCAGCGGTTACCCTCCGGCAGTCAGATTTTTAAGCAAAGAGCGCGTAGAAACTGTCAGCGATGTCGGACGCGTTCTGGTGGGCGACGAGCATGAGATAGTTGCCGGAGACGCAGATCTCGGCGCTCTCCCAGAGCGCCACACTCTCGGGATACCACGCGCCGCCGTCTACCTGGGCCTGCTTGCGCGCCTCAAGTATGGCCTGAACAGTGGCCACGTCGTCGGAATTCTCACACTGAATGAGAACGATCTCATTGGCAGAGGCAGTTATCATGGCCATCTTGGCAATGAGCTGGAGCGTGGAAACGGCGGTCAGGCCGGGATAGAAGTTGTCCAGGACAGTGCTGTCCATGTCGGTGAGGGAGGAAAACTCGTAAGTAGAGGTAACGGTGGTGTAAAACGCGCCCAAATCGACGCTGCCGTCCTCGGAACCGCCCTCAGCAGGCTCGGAAGGCTGGGCGGAGGGGTCGCTCGGGGTCTCGCTGGGTGCAGCGGGAGTTTCAGAGGGCGCAGCGGGCGTCTCGCTCGGCTGTTCCGGGGTAGGAGTCGGCGCGGTAGTGGGGGCTGGAGTGGGGGTGGGCTGCACCGTCTGCTCCGGCGTGGGCTCGGGGCTGGGCTCTTCGGTCTGCTCCGGGCTGGGACTGGGGCTATGGCTGGCCTCAGGGGTCTCGGTCGGCGCAGCGCTGGAAGCGATGTCGCCTATGACCTCGTCGCTGAGGCTGGCGCCATCCTCGGCGGAGCTGCCGCAGGCCGCAAGCGCAGCAAGCATGAGCACGGAAAGGGTGAGGGCAAGAATACGTTTGGATGTCTTCATCTTTTTTCTCTCCTAAGCTGTAAAGTTGGTCACGCAATGCCAACAGACGAAAAATCCCCGGAAAAGTTCTATAAAATTCTGCGGAATTTTTGTGCAAAACGGTTTATTCCTTCTTTTCGGGGATATAACTGCTCAGAGGGTTGGCCTCAGCTGCAATGTGGAGCTCGGAGTTGTCCACGTGCGTGTATATCTGCGTTGTGTTCAGGTGCTCGTGGCCCAGGACCTCCTGCACGGTGCGCACATCCACGCCGTTTTGGATCATCAGGGTCGCAGCCGTGTGCCGCAGCTTGTGGGAGGAGTATTTGCTGGGGTCAAGCCCGGCCTTCAGGATGGTCTTTTTCACCATAGCGTGTACGCTCTCGCGCCCCATACGCTGGCGGCGGTTGGAGACGAAAAAGGCTTTCTCCGCGCTGCCCACCATCTGTGCGCGCACAGGCTTATAAGCCTCGACTGCAGCCTGACAGGCTTCGTTGAGGTAAACAATGCGCTCCTTGCTGCCCTTGCCAAGAACACGGAGGCTGTCCTCGCGTACATCCCCAACATTTAGTCCTACTATCTCCGATATACGCAGCCCACAGTTGAGAAACAGACATATTATACAGTAATCGCGCTCTCTGTTCACACCATCTACGGCGTCCAGCAGGCGGCGCGATTCCTCAATCGTCAAGTAGCGGGGGAGAGTCTTGGTCGTCTTTGGCGTGTCAAGCCCCTCGACGGGGTTTACATCCAGCTGCTTGGTCTTAATGGTCAGATATTTGTAAAAGCTGCGAATCGTGGCGATTTTTCTGGCGCGCGAAGAGGCCAGCAAACCGTATTCCGGCTCGCGGCTGCGCTCGTTCTTGACCTTGTCGCGGGAGAGAAAGGCCATGTAGTCGTAGACATCGTTAAGCGTAACGGAGGCGATAAAGTCCAGGTCGATGTCCTTAATTGAAATCTCGTCCAGCTCGGTAGAGCGCGGAACGAGACCGCGTTCAATTTTAAGGTAACGGAAAAAATTCCGCAGATCCAGAAAGTATTCGTCAACGGTAGCGCGCGAATGGCCCTTGATTGTTTCGTGATAGCTAAGAAAATCCCGGAGTACAGCCGGCGCCTCGCTGCGGTAGTCCAAAACGCTTCACCTCCAGCTACCTTATTGTAAGGCAAGGGGAGCAAATTGTAAACCGGCGAATTACACATGAAATTAAACAAAATAAAAATTTTGTTTAATTTAGGGGAGTCCAAAAGCGTCCCGGAAGTCTTCCGGCCTCCGGGTACGCTCTTATATAATGTATTTGAGCCCGTCGATGCCCGTGATGCCCAGGCCTGGCGCTTCCGTAAGGCTGATTGTGCTGCCCTCAAAAATTGCGCCGCCCTCTACCGGGTCCTCACTGCACAGCGCCGGCCCGTCCAAATCTATGCGCGTTATCGCGCTACGCGCGCACGCCAGATGCGCCGCCGCCGTCACGCTGACCTTTGCCTCCAACATACAGCCCATCATGCACTCCACACCGTAGACCTCAGCTGCCGAGACTATCCTCAGCGCGTTTGTCAGCCCGCCGCACTTCATCAGCTTGATGTTCACCATGTCCGCCGCGCGCTCCTGCATTATGCGCAGCGCGTCCCGCGGCGAAAACACGCTCTCGTCAGCCAGCACAGGCACTCGCGAGTTAGCCGTTACAAACTTTAGTCCTTCGAGGTCGTGAGCTTTCACCGGCTGCTCGACCAGCTCGATATCAAGCCCGGCGTCCTGCATACGGTTCAGCAGCCGTACTGCCTGTTTGGGTGTCCAGGCCTGGTTGGCGTCGATGCGGATTTTGGCGGTTTTCGCCGCTCCACGCACGGCCGCCAGGCGCGCAAAATCGAGTTCAGGGTCAATGCCAACCTTGATTTTTAAAACATTATAACCGTTATTAATGCCATATTCGGCATCCGTTGCCATAATTTCAGGACTATTTACGCTAATAGTGAGGTCAGTTTCCAACCGCGGTGTTCCGCCGCCGAACATTTTATACACAGGCAGCCCGCAGTATTGAGAATACAAATCCCAGAGCGCAATATCCGCCGCAGCTTTGGCGCTGGGGTTGCCGACCATGGTCTCCTGCACCTCGTCCAGCAGCGCGCGAAATTCTTCAATGTCCCTCCCGACGAGCCTGGGGCAAATGCAGTCTCTCAGGGCAGCTATCAGGGAATCCAGCGTCTCGCCTGTTATGGCCGCTGTCGGCGGGGCCTCCCCCCTGCCCGTCCGCCCGTCCGAGGTCTGCAGCTCCACCACAACATCTTCAAGCCTGCGCACCTCGCGCAGGGCCGTCCTGAACGGCACTCTCAGCCCGGCAGAGAGCAGGCCGATACGAAAACCCGTGATTTTCAAGGCCGCCCCCCCTTCAAGCGTGGTGCTTGCTGCACTGAGAATAGCTCTCCGCAAGCGGCTTTGCCACGGTGGAGTAGTTTTTGTTGCAGAGCGTTGTGAAGAGCACGTCCACGACAAAGAGGGCCGCAAGGCGGCTGCTGGTAGCGCCGCTGCGGAATTGCAGTTCAGGAGAGGACGTGGGCAGCACAAAGTCCGCCAGCTCCGAGAGCTGGTTCGCGCCGTACTTCGTGACGGCGACGACGCAGGCCCCGCGCTCCCTGGCTGCGCGCGCAAGTTCGAGTATCTCAGTGGTGTTGCCGGAGTTGGAAAAGAGTATCGCCACGTCGCTGGGCTTGGCGGCCGTGATATAGGTGAGCTGCACGTGCAGGTCGGTACAAAAAACCGCGTTCACATCAACACGCAGCAGCTTGTAGTAGAGGTCGTTGGCCACAAGGCCGGATGCTCCCACGCCAAAGAGCCGCACCGTGTCAGCCGCCGCGATTTTTGCAGCTACCTCCTCGATGACGGACGCATCCTGAATTTGCGCCGTGCTGCGTATGGCCTCAAGCGAGCCGGCCTCGATACCGCTGATGATGCCGTCCACGCTGGAGTAGGTGCGCGTGTCCAAAAAATCCATGCTTGGCGCGGAGACCTCCGCGCGCTGCTGGCTGAGCTGGAAGAACAGGTTTTTCTTCATGTCCTTCAATCCGGAAAAGCCCAGCGCCTTGCAGAAGCGCACCCACATGACCTGGCTGACTCCGCTCTTTTCCGCAAGAACGGCAATGGGGTCGTCAAAAACCGAACCGAGATTCTGAAGAAAATACCAGGCCACCTTCTGTTCTGCGGGGCTCAGCTCGTCGTAAATGCTCCTTGTTTTGATTTCTATGTCCGTCATGTAAACCCTCCGACGCCATTATAGACACAGTATAACACACGAACTAAAAAGCGGAAAGTTTCTTTCTCAGAAACTTTCATACAGACCGAAGCCGCGCCCCGGTATGCCCCCGGACAGCAAATGCTCGCGCCAGATGCGGCGCAGGGACGTATCCGCGGGCAGTTTTTCGGCATCTCCTTCCCAGGCGACGCCGAAGATGTTCCAGACGTCCAGAAATTGGGGGTCATCCGTTATAAATTGCAGCTCATAGTCGGCCATGAACTGCCTGATACCCGAGTCCGGCCTCAGTTTCAGGCAGACGGGGTGCAGCAGCCAGGAATCCACCACGAAACGTCCCAGTCCGAAGAACTCCCGCGCCCGCACGTAGGAATCCAGGCACTCCGCGTGAATGAGCGGCCTGGACGAAGGTATGTGTACGTTGAGTGCAGGCTTTCCGGCGTAATCCAGCGGCTCGAATTGCAGCCGGCCAATCCCGAAAATGCGCAGCTCAAAAAAGCCCCAGTCCCACGCGGCCGCCGCCGAGCCCCAAACGCCGAAGCGCCGGAAGCACTCCCGAGTCTTCCACAGCAGGTCGGCAAAGGAGTCGCGGAACATTTCCCCGGAAAGCCCCAGCGCACGGTAGCGCGCCTCCGCCGCATCCAGCGAGGAAATAAGAGGCAGCTGCCTCAGCGTTTGTGAAGGCACGCCACACTCCTCGGAGAGCGCGCCCAGCGCGTCAAGCAGAGCGCGGATGTCCGTTTTTTCGCCCGCTGCACAATTATCCACAGCCTTCTCTATGAGCTCCCACGCCCCCGGATGGCCGAAGGCGGCGGTCATGGCCGTGGAATAGGCCTCGACCGCCGCTTCGGGATATGGCCAGCGCGCGAGTATTCTTTTGACGTTCGGCGCGCCCATCAGCCTTTGACGCCGCCTAGCGCTATGCCCTCAACAAACTGCTTCTGCATGAAGCAGTACAGAATGAAGGGTACAAGGAAGGATATAGTTGCCGCGGCCATGGGATAGCCGTAATTCGTCGCCAGATGACTCGTCAGAGACGAGGTGGCTAGCGTCAGTGTCTGCATCTCGTTTTTCGTTGTAGCGATCAGCGGCCAGAGGAACATGTTCCAGGCCGAATTGAAGGTGAAGACCGCAAGCGTGATGCGCGCTGGCTTCACCATGGGCAGCACCACCTGGAAAAAGATGCGCAGCTCAGAGCAGCCGTCGATTTGCGCGGCCTCTATAAAGTCGTTCGGCACGCCGCGGATAAACTGCCGCATCATGAATACGCCGAAGGCGCCTATGAGCGGGATTACGAGGGCGACGTAGCTATTCATCAAGTTCGCTTTGCGTATCATGACGTACAGCGAGATGAAAACGACCTGCGTAGGTATCATCATCGTAGCCAGTACCATGTTGAAGAGAGGCTTCTTGCCCGGGATGGGCTTCTTCTCAAAGCCATAGGCCATGGTGCAGGATACGATATCGACCAGAATGACGCTCGCCACGACGACTATAAGGCTGTTGAGCAGCGGGCGGCCGAAATTCTTGTTGACAAAGAGATACACATAGTTCGAGAAATCGGTGAAGTCGATGTCGTCGAACTTGATGTACATGGTGGAGGTCTGCGCAAAGGAGACGCAAATCATGTAGATGAGCGGAATCACACACAACAGCGCGAACAGCGTGACTAACACTACACCGATGTAGTAGCGCGGCTTTTTCTTGTCCGATTTAGTCATGCTCAGTCCTCCTTCCCCTCAAAGAACTGCTGCTGAATAAGGTGTATAAAGAGTATGACTAGCAGCAGCATGATCGCTACGGCGCAGGCATAGCCGATGCGGTAGTCCTGATATGCGTAGGCGTATATTATGTAGGCGATCGTGGACGTGGCATTGAACGGCCCGCCCCCGGTCAGCTTGTAGACGATGTCAAAGGCCTGGAATGACCAGATTATGCCCAGGGTCACGTTCATGTAGGTGATGGGCTTAAGGAGCGGCACAGTTATGCGCCAGAAGCGCTGCCGCGGAGTCGCGCCGTCGATTATCGAGGCCTCGCGCACATCGACGGAGATGTTCATGATGCCCGCGTAAAAGATAATCGTGAAGTAGCCGACGCTCTTCCAAACGGCGACCAGCGAGACACAGATAAGCGCCGTTTTCGGGTCGCCCAGCCAGTTCATGCCCTTGATTCCCAGAAGGCCGAGGAACTCGTTGAGCAGTCCGCCCTTGTCGGCATAGATTATCTCCCACACCGTCGCCGCCGCGACGTAGCTCACCAGAGTCGGGATGAAGATGACGCTGCGCAGGAAGCGGCCATAGCGGTTGTTGAGATACTCCGCCAGGAAGTTCGCCACAAACATGGCGAGCAGCGTTTGGAGTGGCACGGTTATGATGACGTAGATGACCGTGTTCCACAGCGCCTTGCGGAGCTGGGTGTTCGTAAAAAGCTTCTGATAGTTATCAAGGAACACGAACTTAGGCTCCTGCGCCAGATTGTAGCTAGTGAAGCTGTAATAGAGCGTCATAAAAATAGGCAGGATGCAGAAAGCCAGGACAATAAACATGCCCGGAGTTATATAGGCAATGCCGTAGGCCGCCTGCCGCCGCATCAGAGGGGAACGCCGCCTCGCGTTGTTCATGCTGTCACCACGCCTTGCAAAAAGATAAGGAGAAACCGGGCATAGTCTTTATCCGGCCATGCCCGGTTTCAGGTGTCAAACGTTTACTGCTTTATCTGCTCGTTGTAATAGGTCATCGTCTCAGAAATGACCTGCTCCGGAGTCAGCTGGCCCATGAGCATGCCCTGCACGTTCTGCTGGAAGGTGTCCATGAAGGAAGCGCTGCCCTCAAAGGACGGCACGGCGAACATATCGTCGGCGTGATCGACGTACATGCTCTGGAACGGCTCAGGCTCGGTGTAGGTGGCGTCGGTAGTCAGGGACGGCATACCGTAGATCTCGTTGTGGAAGTCGTCCATGCACGCGGCGCTGGTGATGTACTTGATGAGCTTCGCGGCCAGCTCAGGGTTCTCGCAGAACTTGCTGATGGCCAGGGAGTCAACGGAGAAGTTGGTGGCAGCGCCGGCAGGGCCTTCAAGCGCGAAGATGCACTCCCAGTTGATGCCCGCCTCGGTGAAGCTGCCGCTGGTGCCGGTGCCGACAATGACTATGGCGGCCTCACCGTTCACGAACTTGCCGCCCGGGTCGTCCATGGAGACGGCGCTCTCGTCGAGGATGTCGGCGTCGCGGAGTTTCTTGATGAAGTTGAGGGCCTCAAGCGTGGCCTCGCTGTCCATGTTGAGCTCGCCCGTCTCGGTGAGGACGGAGCCGCCGGCCTGGAAGAAGAAGGGCCAGAAGCTGGTCAGAAGCGCGGAAACGCCGTTGGAAGCGCCCCAGGAGGAGGTGAAGGGCATGACGTCGGGGTTGGCCTCCTTGAGCTTGAGGCAGACCTCGTAAAACTCGTCCCAGGTCGTGGGCAGCTCGGTGACTCCGGCGGCCTCAAGCATATCCATATTGAAGTACATGACGCAGGGGTTGCCCGGCATCATCGGGAAGGTGCACAGCTCGCCGTTGGAGTTGTAGGCACCCTGGGTGAGGTACAGGTAAAGGTCATAGTCCTCCTCGGTCAGATAGGCGTCCAGGGGGACAATGAGCTCGGAGGTGATGATGTCGTAATACTCGGTGACGTAAACGACGTCCGGACCCTCGGCGGAGAGCAGGCCGGTGTAGATGTTGGTGGCGTAGTCGGTCCAGCCCTGGATCTCGACCTTGATGGTGCAGTTGTTCTCAGCCTCAAAGGCGTCGAACTTCTCGTTCCAGAAGTCCTCGTCGCTGATGCCGTCGCCGAATTGGTAGACAGGCAGCCAGACGGTCAGCTCAGTGGCGGCATTGCCGCCGCTGGGGTTTTCTTCCCCACCCGCATCGGTGGCGGGAGGCTCGCTGGTGTCGGAGGCAGCGGGCTCGCCGCAGCCGGCCAGAAGGCCGAGGCAAAGCGCGGCCATCAGGATGAGAGCAAGTAGTTTCTTCATGTCGTCCTCCTTATGTATATTTTATCACTTACAGCCCGGCTCTTCCGCCCGGGCTGCCCTATTGGGCATATTATACCATGCGCTATATCCTTTGTAAAGAAATAAAAGTTCAATATAACAAAAATTATGGATTGATTCTTTCGAGGGGGAAATATGCCAGCGGCATACGCCCGGTAAACTCAAAGTCTCCAGACAGGCAGTGGCCCAGCGCGGCGATCGAGCGTGTGCTGTATTCCCAGGCCGCTATGCCCGCAGCGTGCTTGGGCAGATAGCGCAGCTCGTAAGGCTCGCGCATGGCTATGACGAGCATGGGCTTTTTGAGCTTCCCCAGCGTCAGCATGAGGATGAGCTGGCCGCTGTTTCTCAATGCGCCGCTGGTGTTCAATACAATGCAGCTGGCATTCCGGGCCTTTCTTGCTATTGCGGCTATCTCCTCGGAATCAGGGTCATCTGAGCAGACGGCGCAGCCGCCTCCAAAACGACGGGCCATTACAGTCGGCAGGGCCGGAACGCCGTTTGCTGCGCTGGAGGCCTGGCTTGCGCGGCTGTTGGCGCAGCCTGTGAAAAACGGGCTATCCCCCAGTGGAGGTATAGGTCCGTTCATAAGCACGAAGCTCTCCTCCAGCATGTCCCTGGCCTGTGCGCGGAGCTTGAAAATCTGCGTTTCAGCCTTTGGCACGGCGGTGAAGCGGCGCTTTGCCTCGGCGATCCGCTCGCCGGAGCGCTCCAGCTCGCGTCTCTCCTCCCCCTCTGCGGCCTCATAGCGCTGCCAAAGCCTTTCAGCGGTCTCGCGCGCGAGTGCGGCAGTGTGGGAGATGCATACGATGTCCGCTCCGGCTTTGAGCGCAGCCGCAGCGCCGTTTACGGTGCCGTAGAATTTCGCAACGGCGTCCATCTCCATGCAGTCGCTGATTATCACGCCGCCAAAGCCCAGCTCTTCGCGGAGAAGTCCCGTGAGTATGCGCCGCGACATAGTGGCGGGCAGCTTTTCGGGTTCGAGGGCCGGGAACAGCACGTGACTGGACATTATGGCGGGTATACCGGCCTCAATGGCGCGGCGGAAAGGCAGCAGTTCGCATTCTTCCAGCTGTTCGCGGCTCTTATCCACGCGCGGCAGGCCGATGTGCGAGTCCGTGTCGGTGTCGCCGTGACCCGGGAAATGTTTGCCGCAGGCCATGACGCCCCCGTCAAGCAGGCCGCGCATAAAACCCATTGCCCTCTCCGCGGCCTCCTCAGGCAAATCTCCAAAGCTGCGCACACCGATAACAGGGTTGAGCGGGTTGGAGTTCACGTCAAGCACCGGCGCGAGGTCAAAATTCACACCTGCGGCGCGAAGCTGTGCCGCCGTGAGCCTCGCCGCTCTGTAAGGCGCGTCCCCTCCCGCGGCTGCCAGGGCCATGGCTCCCGGCGTAGTGGCCATGTCTGGTGAAAAGCGCGAAACTACTCCGCCCTCCTGGTCTATGGCGATGAAGGGCTCCATGCCCGTTTCAGAGACTATGAGCTCACGCAAGGAGGCGCAGAGCCTGGCAAGCTGCGCGGCGTTTCTAACGTTGCGGCGGAACAGGATAACGTTACCTACCTTGCACTCCCGTACCAGCGCGGCGAAGGCGGGGTCGATCTCGGTGCCGGGCAGGCCGGCCATTATGTGCTGGCCGGCGGCGGTTTTTACGTCCATGCTCAATCCTCCTCGTCGAGAGCCCGGGCAACTATGCCTCCGTTTTCGGCCAGTCTGCGTTCGGCTTCCTGCGCCGGCAAGCCCTTTGTCAACATGACGATGGCCGTTTTGGCCGAAAAGCCGCACTGCTCCAGGGCCTGCCTGGACTCATCCTCACTGACATTTGCAGCCGTTGAGACAATGCTTATCGCCCGGCGCACGAGCTTTTCATTCGTGGGCTTTACATCCACCATGAGATTGCCATATACTTTCCCCAGGCGTATCATCGCGCCAGTGGATAGCATGTTGAGCACCATTTTCTGCGCCGTTCCGGATTTGAGCCGCGTGGAGCCGGTTATGACCTCCGGACCGGGTTCCACGCCTATTGCGATGTCCGCGGCGGCGTTCATCTGTGAGTGCTTGTTGCAGGTGACGGCGACGGTGCGTGCGCCTATTTCTTTGGCGTAGGCCATGGCGCCGAGCACATATGGCGTCCGGCCGCTGGCCGCGATGCCCACCAGTATGTCCTTAGCGCAGAGCCCGAGCTCAATCATGTCCTCTTTACCGGCCGACATATTGTCCTCCGCACCCTCAACGGCGCGGAAGAGCGCCGGTTCTCCGCCAGCAATGACGCCCTGCACCATTTCCGGATCTGTTGAGAAGGTGGGCGGACATTCGACGGCGTCGAGTATGCCAAGCCGGCCAGAGGTGCCGCAGCCGCAGTATATGAGCCTGCCGCCGTCTTTCAGCGCGGCGTATATGGCATCCACGGCCTCGGCTATGTTATCAAGCTCCTTCTCCACAGCGTAGGCGACCTTTTTGTCCTCGTCATTTATCCTGCGCACCATTTCGAGCGTGGAGAGCCTGTCAATGCAGGCGGTTTTGGGGTTACGCTGCTCGGTCGGGAGCTGGTCGAGCTGTATCATTCAGATTCCTACCCGCTTTCTCTCAATTTCTTTCTTCCAGAATCGCCTCGTGCACGGCGAGACGGAAGGCGTTCATGTCTGCCCGGGGCAGATGGTCATAGCAGAGGCGGTTCGTCAGCAGGGCAAGGCCGAGGCCCGCTTCGCGGTCTATCCATAAGCTGGTGCCTGTAAATCCGGTGTGCCCGCAGCCCGTCGGGAAAGCGCCCCCGGTGTGAAAGACAAGGCAGCGCCCCTCACAGCCCGGCTGGGGCGTAACGCCGCCGAGATACGGCTGCTCCGACGCAGCGAGATAGAACTCTCCCAGCCTCGCCACGGCCAGCGCCGTGCCGAAAAGCCCCGCGTGGCCGCTCACATCGTTCCAGAAGTAGTGAGCGTTGCCGTCGTTCGGCTCGCCCGTTACATCCCGGAAGTGCGCCCGAAAGCCTGAAAATGTGAAGCCCCTCTCGGCGCACATCCCCTCCTCCACCGCGTTGTCGCGGCATGAGGGCACAAGATCCGGTCCGGGTCCTGGTTTGTACGCTACGCCGAAGCCAAAGGGGTCTATCACCTCTTCCAGCGGCCTGCCGTTCACACGGCTGAGCACAAGTCCAAGCAGCATGAAGCCGATGTCGCTGTAAACCATGCCTTCTCCCGGCCCCTGCGCATCCAGCAGCGCCTCCAGAGCCTCAAAAAAGGGCCGCCCGTCGGCGTAAAAGGGATACCAGGCCGGCAGGCCCGCCGTGTGCGTCATGAGCCTGTACAGGCTCATCTGTCCTAGATAGTCCCTCAGCCTCGGCGAGGGCGGCTCCAGAATTGAGGCTGCGTCGTCCTCCAGGCGGAGTTTTCCCTCTGATATGAGCCTCAGCAGCGCCGTGGCCGTGAAGGTCTTGGTCAGCGAGGCAAGGTCAAAGCGGCGTCCGCCCTCCCCCGCCGTTGAGCCGCGGCTGAATATGCCGTCCTTGTCAAAAGCCGCCCACTCGGCATAGGGAAAGACTCCATTTTCCACCCCGCGCCGGATGAGCTTTTCCGCGGCAAGCATAAAATTCCCCTTTTCTTTTGCGTGGAAATATTGTATCATAATATTAACTGATTCAGGAACATTATATCACGCTGTGTTTTAAATCGCAACTGTGCATAGTGTAACGATTAGCGCCACAGTTTTTTAACATTACGGCGAGAGGTGAGCTTCATGCTGATAGACTTTGCAGGCAAAGCCCGGCGCCGAATAGTCGGGCTGATGTCCGGCACCTCGGTGGACGGCATCGACGCGGCGCTGGTGGAATTCTCCGGGCCGCAGGACGCGCCGGAACTCCGGCTGCTGGCGTTTGAGAACCGCCCTTTCCCTGAGTCTGTGCGTGCGTGCATATTCGAACTTTTTGACCCGGCCAATGCGACAGTGGACAGGGTCGGCAAAATGTCCTATGTCCTCGGCGGGCTCTACGCGGAGGCGGCGCTCTCCGTCATCGCGGCGGCGGGACTTACCCCGGCAGAAGTGGACGCCGTGGCCTCCCACGGCCAGACTATCTGGCACGCCCCGGATGAGGAGGCGTTCTGCGGCCTGCCCGCGCGCTGCACGGTGCAGATAGGCGAGGGCGCTGTGATAGCCCAGCGGACTGGTCTTGTAACTGTCTCAGACTTTCGCGTCGCGGATGTCGCGGCGGGCGGTCAGGGCGCGCCGCTCGTGCCGTTTACGGAGTACCTCTTATATAAAAGCATGGACAGGACGCGGCTTTTGCAGAATATCGGCGGCATAGGCAACATGACCGTCCTGCCCGCAGCCTGCGCGCCGGAGGCGGTGTACGCCTTCGACACCGGGCCGGGCAACATGCTGATAGACGCCGTGGCCAGCGCCGCGACAGGCGGGCGCGAGCGCTACGACGCAGGCGGCGCGATGGCCGCGCGCGGCCGCGTGGACGAGGCGCTGCTGGACAGGCTCAAGGCCGAGCCTTACTATTCCCTGCCCCTTCCGAAGTCCACGGGCCGGGAGCTTTTCGGCGCACAGTATGCCGAGGTCATCTTCGACTGGGGCCGGGAGCACGGCCTGGGCTGGGACGACCTCGCCGCGACGGCAACGGAGCTGACCGCCTGGTCGATAGCCGACGCCTACGAGCGCTATGTCCTGCCGAAATACAAAGCCGCCGAGCTGCTCGTCGGCGGCGGAGGCAGTTATAACAAGACCCTCCTAAGCCGCCTCTCCGCGCGCTTTGAGCGCTTTGGGGTCGAGGTCAAAACTCAGGAAGATCTGGGGTTCAGCAGCGACGCCAAGGAGGCCGTGGCCTTCGCCCTTCTGGGCGACCGCTGCCTCGCGGGCCTGCCGAACAGCCTGCCCGCCGTCACCGGTGCGGCAAATGCCGCAATTATGGGCAAGATTTCCCTGCCGCCTCGGTGAGCGGCACGGCGGAGCCGATATCAAAGGCGGGCATATCAGTCAAAAACAGCGGCTCAACGCCGCGCCCGCGCAGGAAGTGCTCAATTTCCGGCCAGTCCGGGTGATGATCAAGCCTCCCCGTGAAGGCCAGAACGTCCGGCGCGCTTTTGAAGGCCGCGCCGCCGATGAAGCCGGTGTCGAAGCCGGGCAAATCAACATATCCGGGCCGTATCCTGAGCACGTCCAGGCCGTGCCGGGCTGCGGCCCTCGCTATACCTGCGTCGGAGGTGATAACGCTGTGCGCATCCACTACGCAGGTGCAGCACTTGGCATAGCCCTGGCGCACGTCTACGCGCTCGAAGCCTGCGATGCCGGCCTCGGAAATGCGGAAGTTGTGTATGCAGAAGCGTCCTATGACGCAGGCGCACAGCCTCGCGTCCGCCGGGTACTCCTTCCCCTGCCCCGAGATTTTCATGGCGTCCAGCCCGATATCCGGCAGCCTGTCCAAATATGTAAGCACCCTGTTTCCGCCCAGGTGCAGCAGCACGAGGTCGGCATGGCTGGAAAGGCGCGGGTCAACGGTGCGGTTTTCGGGCAGCCAGAATGGGGTTATGCCCAGGTTTTGCAGCGGTTTTTCGAGGTCCTCGCGATATTTTTCGCCCAAAGCGCACAGCCCCACCTTCCCTTGCGGCAGGTGGGGCGTTTCTATGAAGCGGGCGCTCACCCGAGCGCCTCCCGGATGGCCTCGCGCACGTTTTTGACACTGATGAGCTCCAGGCCCTTTGGCCGGAACACGTCTCCTTTCACATGGGCTGGGATGATGCAGCGCTTGAAGCCCAGGCGGGATATCTCCGAGAGCCTGTGGTTGAGCTGGTTCACGGAGCGCACCTCCCCGGAAAGGCCGACTTCACCTACGGCGGCGAGGTCGGAGCCGATGGCCACGTCCTTCCAGCTAGAGGCGACGGCCAGGAGCGTGGCAAGGTCGGCGGCCGTTTCATCCAGCTGCAGGCCGCCCACGACGTTTATATAAGCGTCGCAGCCCGCAACGCTCATGCCCCCGCGCTTTTCAAGCACGGCGAGCAGCAGCATGGCGCGGTTGTAGTCGATGCCGTTGGAGTTGCGGCGGGAGTTGCCGTAGCCGGACTGGGCCACAAGGGCCTGTATCTCGGCCAGGATGGGCCGCGTGCCCTCCATGACGCAGGTGACGCAGGTGCCGGGCGTGTCCAGCGGGCGGCCGGAGAGCATGGTCTCCGATGGGTTCGGCACCTCGCGCAGGCCGGTGTCGGCCATCTCGAAAACGCCTATCTCATTCGTCGAGCCGAAGCGGTTCTTCGCCGCGCGGAGTATGCGGTAGCTCATGGACTGCTCGCCCTCGAAGTAGAGCACGCAGTCCACCATGTGCTCCAGCACCTTCGGGCCGGCGATGTTGCCCTCTTTGTTGATATGTCCCACTACAAATGCGGTAAAGCCGTCGGCCTTGGCAAGACGCATGATGGACATCGTACACTCCCGCACCTGGCTGACGCTGCCGGGCGCGGCGGCTATCTCGGTGTCGAACATGGTCTGAATGGAGTCCACTATAACAACCGTCGGCTGTACCGCCTCGATCTGCGCCTCTATCTCCGCGAGCTGGGTCTCCGCGAGGACGTAAATTTCGCCCTCGGAGACGCCCAGGCGCTGGGCGCGCATCTTGAGCTGACGGCGGCTCTCCTCGCCCGTCACATAGAGCACCCGCTCCGAACCTCCGACGAGTCCGCACAGCTGCAGGAGCAGCGTGGACTTGCCAACGCCGGGCGCCCCGCCGACGAGGACGACAGAGCCGCGCACGGCCCCGCCGCCAAGCACACGGTCAAGCTCGCCGACGCCGGTGGTGAAGCGTATCTCCTCCTGCGTGTCCAGCTCCGAGAGCAGCTTGGGCTTGCCGCTGCCGTGCTTCGAGGCCGCGGCGGCCTTGCCGGACTTGGCCTGCGCCGGGGCCTCGACAAGCGTGTTCCAGGCCCCGCAGGCGGGGCATTGGCCCGACCACTTGGCCGTCTCGTTGCCGCACTCAGTGCAGTAGAATAAGGTCTTTTGTTTCATAACACCATTCCGTCTTGCCCCGCCTCGTATTGCAGATAGGATGCCAGCAGCAGGGCGGATATTTTGAGCTGATAGCCCTCGGTTTGCAGCAGCGCCGCCTCGCCCGGGTTTGAAAGGAAGCCGCACTCCACGAGTATCGAGGTACACTTCGCAGCGCGCATGAGGTAAATATCCTCCGAGATGGGCGCTGCAACGCGGCGGCTCTGGGGGCAGAGGGCTTCCGTGAGGTTCTTGTGTGCCAGCTCGCCCAATTCCCGGCTGCCCTCCGGCTTGCCGTAAAGCACCTGGCAGCCGGACGGCCGCGTGTCCGGGAAGAAGTTCTGATGAATGCTGACCAGCACAGCGTCCTCCTGAGCGTTTATAAGCTCGACGCGCGCCTTCTGGTCCGACTGCTTGCGCTGGGCCGTGGTGGAGGCGCTCTCGGGGTAGGCTATTTCCTGGCTCTCCCGCGTCATGACGCACTCGACGCCGCACAGGCCCGCTAGGGCCTCCAGCTTCTGCGCTATGGCAAGGTTTATGCCGCTTTCCGGCACGCCCTCAGCCGTAGTCGCGCCGCCGTCCTCCCCGCCGTGGCCGGCGTCTATTATGAGCACGCGCCCGCTCTCCGCCTGTGCCGAGGCGGGTTCCGCCTCCTCATAAAACGGAGGCAGGCTGAACGCGAAAAACACCAGCAGCAGCGCCGCCAGCAGCGGCAAAACGTCCTTAAGCCGGACAGAAATAGCCATAGCACATCACCCCTCCCTCAAACTCTATGCGGGACGGGCTGTTTTAACTACTCTGCCAGGAATTTTTCCAGCCTGTCGAGGCCCTCCTTGATGTTCTCCATCGAAGTGGCGTATGTCCAGCGTACAAAGTTTTTGATGCCAAAGCCCGAGCATGGCACAACGGCGACAAGGCCCTTTTCCAGGAAGGCGACGCCAAAATCGTCGTCATTTTCGATGAGCCTGCCGCCGAGGGTGCGGCCTATGAGCTTTTCAATGTTCATCATGACGTAGAAGGCTCCGTTCGGCGTGATGCAGCTGACGCCGGGGATGCTGTTCAGGCGGGAGACGAGATAGTTGCGCCGCTCCTCAAACACCTTGCGCATGGCCTCGATCGTCTCCTGCGGACCGCTCAGCGCCTCGACGGCGGCCCACTGGCTGACCGTGGAGGGTGCGCCGGTGCTGTGGCTGAGGTAGTTGGACATGACCTTGGCGAGCTCTTTGTTCGCCGCGGCGTAGCCTATGCGCCAGCCTGTCATGGCGTAGGACTTCGATACGCCGTTTATGAGTATAGTGCGCTCCTTTATCTCGTCGCCCAGGGAAGCGAAGCTGGTGAACTCCAGTCCGTCGTAAAGGAGCTTGTAGTATATTTCGTCCGCGATGACGTAGAGGTCGTGCCGCAGGCAGACCTCAGCCAGGGCCTCCAGCTCCGGCTTCGTGTAGAACATGCCGGTGGGGTTCGAGGGGTTGTTGAGCATGACGGCCTTGGTCTTAGCCGTCACCGCCGCCTCCAGCTGAGCGGGCGTTATCTTGAAGTGCTGCGCCTCCTCAGCGAGCACCGGCACCGGCACGCCGCCGAGCATGGAGACCATCTCACAGTAGCTTACCCAATACGGCGCAGGGACAATGACCTCGTCGCCGGGGTTCAGCAGCGCGGCAAGGGCGACATAGACGTTGTGCTTAGCGCCGCTGGCGACGACTATCTGCGTCCAGTCATAATCGAGGCCGCAGTCGGCCTTCAGGCGCGCAGCGGCGGCACGGCGCAGCTCCGCTATGCCTGCGGCGGGGGTGTATTTGGTCTTGCCCTTGCGTATCGCGTCCACGCCGACGTCCTGGATGTTCACGGGCGTCTCAAAATCCGGCTCGCCCGCGCCGAAACCGATGACGTCCAGCCCATCCGCGCGCATCTGCTTTGCCATGGCGTCTATGGCCAGGGTGGTAGAGGGGTTCACGTTCTTAGCAAGTCTTGAAAGCTCTTTCATCTGACGTACCTTCCACTAAAAAATATACCTAATTATAATCCCTCTCCCCTCCCCTTGCAACCACTAATGCGCTTGTGTTAAACTGGACAAAACCAGCAGGAGGACAATATGTCTCAGAAAATACTCATAGTTGACGACGAGGTCGAAATAGCCGACCTTGTTGAGCTATATCTCAAAAGCGAGGGATATACGGTCCGCAAGTTCTACAGCGGGCGCGAGGCGCTCGACTGCGTGAACTCGGAGGAGCTGGACCTCGCCATCCTGGACGTCATGCTGCCGGACATGGACGGTTTCACGCTCTGTGCGCGCATACGCGAGGAGCACTTCTGGCCCATAATCATGCTGACGGCCAAAGTCGAGGACATGGACAAGATAATGGGCCTCACGATAGGCGCAGACGACTATATCACAAAGCCCTTCAATCCCCTGGAGCTGATGGCGCGTGTCAAGACCCAGCTGCGCCGCTACACGCGCTACAATCAGACCGAGGCAGCGCCTCAGAAGCTCCCGGATACAGAGCGGGATATCCGCGGCCTCGTCATAAACCGAGAAACTCACAAATGCACGCTTTACGGCAAGCCAGTGCAGCTCACGCCCATCGAGTTTTCGATACTCTGGTATCTCTGCGAGAACCAGGGCCGCGTCGTCTCTTCCGAGGAGCTCTTTGAAGCCGTCTGGGGAGAGAAGTTCCTGGACAACAACAACACGGTCATGGCGCACATTGGCCGCCTGCGCGAGAAACTGTGCGAGCCGCCGCGCAAGCCGCGCTTTATAAAGACCGTCTGGGGAGTGGGGTATCAGATTGAATAGCAGGAAAAAGCCCGCCTTCCGCAGGTCACTGACGCTCGGCGTCCTAACCCGCTTTATCATGACCTGCGTGCTTTTCACGCTGGGCAGCTTTGTCGCGCTCTATCTGGGCATGTTCGTCTGCTATCTCCTGCCCTGGAACGGCGGCATTTTATACGGCATCCTCATCACAATACGCGATAACGTAGTCTTTTTCATGGGCCTCTTCCTGGTCTGCGGCTACGTTGTCATCTTCCTCATCTACTGGGGCAAGACGCTTGGCTACCTGGGCGACGTCGTGCGCGCCACGGAGCAGATATACAAGGGCGGGGACGGCCCCGTCATCCTGCCCGCAGCGCTGCACGACATCGAAAACCAGATGAACCAGATAAAAAGCGACATGCTCGCCTCCCGCCGGGCCGCCGAGGACGCGGAAAAGCGCAAAAACGACCTGGTCGTTTACCTGGCGCACGACCTCAAAACGCCGCTCACCTCAGTTATCGGCTACCTGACCCTGCTCCAGGACGAGCCGGAGCTGACAGCCGCACAGCGCGCGCGGTATACGGGCATAGCTCTGGACAAGGCAGAGCGGCTGGAGGACCTGATAAACGAGTTTTTCGACATCACGCGCTTTTCCCTCACCAGCGTGACGCTGGAGCGGCGGAGCGTGAATCTCAGTCTGATGCTGGAGCAGATCGCAGACGAATTTGCGCCCATGCTCCGCGAGCGTGGGCTCACCTGCGCAGTCAGCGCGCCGCCCGGCGTCATGCTAAACTGCGACCCGGACAAATTACAGCGCGTCTTTGACAACCTCCTGCGCAACGCCATGAATTACAGTTACCCGGACAGCGAGATCAGCGTCAGCCTCCGCGTAGAAAACGACCGGGCTGAGATCGCTTTCGCAAACCACGGAGACACGATACCGGCTGAGCAGCTCGAACGGCTTTTTGAGCAGTTTTACCGCCTCGACTCCGCGCGCACGAGCCGCACAGGCGGTTCCGGCCTCGGACTTGCCATAGCCAAGGAGATAGTCGAGCTCCACGGCGGGCATATAAGCGCCCAAAGTGCGGACGAGCGTATAGTCTTCAACGTCTCCCTGCCCCTCGGCGTGAGAAAATCGTAAGAATTAAGTCAGGAAATCACATGCTTTTGTATAGCCTCCGCGGATAAATTCCGGCCCGTGTTCTGATAGGATATGACCTGTCGGAACACGGGCCTTTAATTTACCAAGGAGGTTTCAAATATGGACAGGAAACTCAAAATCGCTGTGATTTTCGGCGGCTGTTCGCCTGAATATCCAGTGTCGCTGGAATCGGCGCACTCGGTCATAGTCAATCTGGACTGCGAGAAGTACGAGCCGGTGCTGCTCGGCATAACCCGGGGCGGCGAGTGGTTCCGCTTCCTCGGCGGCGCGGAAGCTCTGGAGGACGACAGCTGGCACCGCGACCGCTCGCAGTGCATCCCCGCCGTTATTTCCCCGGACAGGGACTTGCACGGCCTGGTTGAATTCCGCATGAACGGAGTGCGCACCACGCGGCTCGACGCTGCCTTCCCCGTCCTGCATGGACGCAACGGTGAGGACGGAACCGTCCAGGGCCTCTGCGAGCTGGCAGGCATACCCGTCATCGGCTGCGGCACCCTGGCCTCCGCCCTGTGCATGGACAAGGACAGGGCGCACAAGCTCGCCTCCCTCGCGGGCGTGGAGGTGCCCAGATCCGTCTGTTTCTCCGGCCTGCCCTCCCAGGCGGAGCTGGAGACGCTGACGCGCAGTCTGACCTTCCCCGTATTCGTAAAACCGGTTCGCGCCGGCTCATCCTTCGGCATCACAAAGGTGGAAAACCCCGCGAACCTGCGCGCCGCCGTGAGGGATGCCCTGCGCTATGACCGCGAGGTGATCGTCGAGGAGGCCATAGCCGGTTTCGAGGTCGGCTGCGCCGTCATGGGCAACGCCGAACTCACCACGGGCCGCGCAGATGAGATCGAGATACAGGGCGACCTCTTTGACTACACGGAAAAGTACAACCTCATCACCTCGAAGATCCACATGCCCGCCCGCGTTGACGCAGAGACGGAGCGCCGCATCCAGGACACCGCGAAAAGCATCTACCGCGCCCTCGGCTGTCGTGGCTTCGCCAGGGTGGACATGTTCCTGGAGCCTACCGGGCGCCTGGTGTTCAATGAGGTCAACACGATACCCGGTTTCACGTCCCACAGCCGTTTTCCCAACATGATGCGCGGCATCGGATTCGAGTTTCCGGCTCTGCTGGACGAGCTCGTGTCCTTTGGCCTGGAGGTCTGAACCATGCGCGGCGGCATACACAGCGGGCTGCTCGTCCTTGTGAACGCAGAGCACCCGATACGCGGCGCGGAGCGCCCCGTCTGGCCCCCGCCCTGCCGGGCAGCGAAGTTCTGCTCGATGTACGCGCCGCGGCCATGCTGACTGGCCTTGTCTCGCGCCTGAGGGCAGCGGGCGAAATAGTCCCCGTCAGCGGCTGGCGCTCCATGCGTGAGCAGCAGGAGATCTGGGACAGTTCCCTGCGCGAGAACGGCGAGGACTTCACGCGCAAATACGTCGCCCTGCCCGGCTGCTCAGAGCACCAGACAGGCCTCGCCATCGACCTCGCCCTCCGGGCCGAGGAGATAGACTTTATCCGCCCCGCCTTTCCCTATGACGGCGTATGCGGCCAGTTTCGCGTCCTAGCGGCGGACTACGGCTTCATAGAACGCTACGAGGCAGGCAAAGAGCGCGTCACCGGCATCGCCGCCGAGCCCTGGCACTTCCGCTACGTCGGGCGGCCCCATGCGCGGCTCATGCGCGAGCGTGGCCTCTGCCTGGAGGAATACGTCGAGCTGCTGCGGACCTTCCACTACCCCGGCCGACTGCTGGAGGCCCGCGGAGAGGCCTACGAGGCCGAGATCGGCTTCGCCGGGGCGCGTGACAGCTTCGCCCTGCCGGACGCGCCCTATCAGGTCTCCGGCAACAACGTGGACGGCTATATCTACACCCTTTGGAGAAAACCGGCATGAAAACGGCAAGAACACTCTCGGGAATCGAGTATTTCCGCCTTGCGGCTGCGTTTTTGGTCGTCGCGATCCACTGTTCCCCCCTTACGACCTACAGCGAAACGGCGGACTTCATCCTCACGCGCGCCGTGGCCCGCGTGGCGGTCCCGTTCTTCTTCATGGTCACGGGCTTTTTTGTCCTCGGCAGGCCCGAAAAGCTGCGGCGCTTTTTAAAGCGCACGGCGCTGCTCTACCTCGCCTGCATACTGTTATACCTGCCTCTGAACCTCTATTCCGGAGCTCTCAGCGGCCTAACGCCCGTCGGGGCGCTGCGGGAGCTGCTCTTCGAGGGGACCTTCTACCACCTCTGGTACTTCCCCGCCGTGCTGCTGGGCGCGGCCATAGCCTCGCTGCTAATGCGCACTCGCGCGGGCCTCGGCATCGCGGCAGCGCTCTACGTGTTGGGCCTGCTCGGGGACAGCTATTGGGGCCTTATAAGCGGCGTACCGTGGCTTTCGGACGTCTACGAGGTCATTTTCGGTCTCGCGGGCTATACGCGCAACGGGCTGTTTTTCGCCCCGCTCTTCCTGCTGCTCGGCGCGAGGCTGCGCGGGCGAGAGGCTTCCCGCAAGGTCGAGGCGGCGGGACTGGGCGCGGCCATCGCGCTCATGCTCTGCGAGGCGCTCTTCCTGCGGCATCTGGGCTGGCAGAGGCATGACAGCATGTACGTTTTCCTGCCCGCCGTCATGTATTTCCTGTTCAGCCTGCTGCTCGCGCCGCGCGGCGAGGCCCCGGGCTGGCTCTCGCCATTTTCCATGCTAATCTACGTGCTGCACCCCTGGGTCATCGTGCTCGTGCGCGGGGCGGCGCGGCTGTTGGGCCTCTGGTGCCTGTTCGTTGAGAACAGCCTGGGCCACTATCTGGCCGTCTGCGCCGGTTCCGCGGCGGCAGCGGCGGTGCTGCTGCTCATCTGGGCGCGGCTGAGGCCCTCGCGCCCCTCGGACACGGCCCGCGCCTGGGTCGAGGTGGACTCCGCCGCGCTCCGGCACAATGCAGAGAACCTCCGCGCCCTCCTGCCCGTTGGCTGTGAGCTGATGCCAGTCCTCAAATGCGAGGCCTACGGCCACGGCCTCGTCCGCACGGCTCGGCTCATGAGCTCCATGGGCCTGCGCTCCTTTGCCGTCGCCTGCGCCGCAGAGGGCGTGGAGCTCCGGCGCGCCGGGATAAGGGGCGACATCCTCATCCTCGGCTGGACGGCTCCCGAGAGCTTCCCCTGCCTCTCGCGCTACCGTCTGACGCAGACGGTGACAGAACCCGCCTACGCGCGGCAGCTTTCGGCTTATGGCAAGAATATCGACGTCCACATCAAGATCGACACCGGCATGCACCGTCTGGGCATTGACCCCGAGGACATCGCCTCCGTCGAGGAGGTGTTCACCCTGCCCCACCTGCGCGTGCGCGGAATGTACACGCACCTGTGCGTCTCCGACGCGCTGGACGAGACGAGCCGTGCCTTCACAGAGGCCCAGCGCCGCCGCTTTTTCGCACTTTCGGAGGAGCTATGCCGCCGCGGATACTGCGTCGGCAAGCTGCACACGCAGAGCAGTTACGGCCTGCTGAACTACCCCGACGCCCGCTGCTCCTACGCGCGCGTGGGCATAGCCCTCTACGGCGTGCGCAGCTCTCGCGGGGACGACGCGGCCCGCTGGCCGGGCCTGGAGCCCGCGCTCAGCCTCAAGGCCCGCGTTGAGCAGGTGCGCAGCGTCAAGGCCGGCGAGGGCCTGGGCTACGGCCTGGCCTATACCGCCCCGCGCGAGAGCCGCATCGCGGTGCTGCCCATCGGCTACGGCGACGGCTTCCCGCGCGCCGCCGAGGGAGCCTGCGCGCTGATAAACGGCAGCCGCGCGCCCGTCGTGGGCCGCGTCTGCATGGACCAGCTGTTCGTAGACGTCACCGACTGCGGCGAGGTGCGTCCCGGCGACACCGTGACCCTCATCGGCCCCGGCCTGCCCTGCGAGGAGCTGGCCGAAGCCTGCGGCACCATATCCAACGAGATCCTCAGCCGCCTCGGCAAACGCCTGCCCAAGGTCTGGCTGTGAGCGGTTGACCGGCCGGCCCTGATATGGTAATATGTGAGCACATCGTGTTATCTGGAGGTAAGGCCATGGCTGAACTGCTCATTGCGGCGACTCTGCTGATGCTGGCCTGCCTTGCAGAGTGCGTTTTCGGCAGGAGGCTGCTGCTCAGGGCCATATGCGGCGGGCTTTCTTCGGTGTTTTCGGGCCTGAGCGCCGGACTGTTGGTGCATCTGTACAGCCTAAGCGGCGGCCCGGACGCCGGCCGGAGCTTTTTGCAGCTCTATCTGCCCGTAGCGGCGTATGCCCTGATCTTCATCTGCGGCGCATTCCTGCTCATCAAAAACGCGCTGGCGCGCGAGGCGGAGCCTGACATCTGAAAAACGGGACCGGCCCGGTGGAAAACCCACCGGGCCGGTTTTTTACAGTATGATGCAGATGAGCCCGCCGCTGCCCTCGTTCACGATGCGCTGCATCGTGTTGCGCAGTTTGTTCTGGACGCTGGGCGGCATGCGCTTGATTTTTGCCTCCAGGCCCTCCTCGGCTATGTCGTAGAGCGATTTGCCGAAGATGTTCGACTCCCAGATGCGGCTGACGTCGCCGTCGAAGCCCTGGAGCAGGAAGCCCATTATCTCCTCCGAGGCCTTCTCTCCGCCGAGGGCCGGGGTGACCTCCGTTTCGATGTTCGTCATCATCATGTGTATGCTCGGCGCCGAGGCCTTGAGGCGCACGCTGTAGCGTCCGCCGCTGCGGACTATCTGCGGCTCCTCCAGCTTCAGCTCGTCGGGCAGGGGCATGACTACGCCGTAGCCCTTCTCGCGCACGTCGCGCAGGGCCTCGCTGACGTGGTCGTAGTCGGCCTTGATGTCCTTTATGTGCGTCAGCAGGGTCATGAGGTCGCCGTCGTCGTGTATCTCGAAGCCTGACTGCTCGCTTATCGTGTCGTAGTAGAGGCTGCGCGGCAGCTCCAGCTCCGCCGTGACCTTGCCGCTGCCCATATCCACCTTCTTCACTCCCGCGGCGCTGACGTCCTCGCGCTCGCCCAGGGCGTCCATGATGCCGAAGGCGTCCCGCACACGGCTCATGTGCTGCACGGCCTCGGCGATGCCCTCGAAAATGCCCGCTTTCAGCGGTGCGTCCGCGGGCAGGGCGTCGAGCCAGGAGGGCAGGTAGATGCCCAGCTCCGCTATCGGGAATTCGTAGAGCGCGAACCTGAGTATGTCGTCTATGTCCTCGCCCGTGAGGTCGAGGCAGTTCACGCAGACGCAGGTGACGCCGTATTTGTCTGCCAGCTCCGCCCTCAGCGCCTGCGCGGCGTCGGAATCCGGGTTGGCGCTGTTGAGGACCAGCACAAAGGGCTTGCCGATGGCCTTCAGCTCCGCCACGACGCGCTCCTCCGCGGGGACATAGCCCTCGCGCGGGATGCCGCAGATGCTGCCGTCGGTCGTCATGACGACGCCGATGGTCGAGTGCTCGGCGATGACTCGGCGCGTACCCTCCTCGGCGGCGCGGCTCATACTGACCTCCTCGTCGAACCAGGGCGTGGCGACCATGCGCTCCGCGCCGTCCTCGAACTGGCCGGAGGCCCCGTCAACCATGTAGCCCACGCAGTCCACAAGGCGCACGGAGAACGACACGCCCCCGTCGAGCGTCACGTTCACTGCATCCTCCGGCACGAATTTCGGCTCCGCCGTCATGATGGTGCGGCCCGAGCCGGACTGGGGAAGCTCATCCTTGGCCCGCTCCCTGGCATATACGTCCTCTATGTTAGGTATGACCAGCGTTTCCATGAATCTGCGGATGAACGTGGACTTCCCTGTCCGCACCGGGCCGACCAGCCCCAGATATATGTCCCCGCCGGTGCGCTGGGCCATGTCCTGATAAATGGAAGTGTTTGTCATGTTCCGCCCTCTTTTCCCGTGAACTCATGTTAGAGCCTATGAGGACGTGTATAGAATTATGACCGGACGGGCAAAACCCGTCCGGTCATTATCGCTTGCACCATTATATCACGCCAGCGGCAGGCGTATCTCGGCTTTGAAGAGGTCGCCGTCCGTACTGATGGAAAACTCGCCGTGCTGCAGCTCCGTGAGGCTCTTGGCGATGTTGAGGCCGAGGCCGCTGCCCTCGGTGGAGCGCGAGGCGTCGCCGCGGACGAAGCGCTCCATGAGCTCGTCGGCGCTGACGTTCAGCGCGGCGCGCGAGATGTTCTTCATCGAGATGACCGCCTCGCTCCCCTCGACGCGCACGTCTACGTAGACGCGCGTCTCGGGCAGGGCGTATTTCACCACGTTGTTGAAGAGGTTGTCGATGACCCGCCAAAGCAGCCGCCCGTCGGCCATTATCACCGGCATGGGCTCGGGGATGTTTATCACCGTGTTGAGCCGCCCGGCCTCCAGCTTGGCGCTGTACTCGCCGAAACTCTGGTTTATGATCTCCTGCGTGTTCGTCGGCGCGAGGTTCACGCTCATGTTGCCGGTGGAGGCTTTGGAGGCTTCGACAAGGTCCTCCGTCAGCTTCTTAAGCCTGTGGGACTGGCGGTCGAGCACCGCGAGGTATTCCCTGCGTTCCTCTTCCGTCGAGGACTTTTGCAGCAGGTCCACGTAGTTTATTATGGATGTGAGCGGGGTCTTGATGTCGTGCGAGACGTTGGTTATGAGCTCGGTCTTTAGCCGCTCGGACTTCATGCGCTGGGCGACCTCCTTCGAAAGGCCGTCGCCTATGCTGTTGAGGTTCTCGGCGTGGGACTTGAACTCCCAGTACATGCGTCTGGTGTCGATTTTCTCGTTGTAGTTGCCCTCAGCGAGCTGCTGCCCGGCCTTTTTGATGCTCTTCATCTGCCACGCGCCGAAGATGGCGGCGGCGTAGATGACGATGGCATAGAGCAGCCCGATGAGCAGCCAGCCCCCGCTCTGGTCGTACATCAGTATGAAGAGTATGAACCCGATGGTGAACAGCCCCAGCATTATGAGCGCCGTGCGCCAGACTATGGGTATCATGCGCCCGAAACGCCCGATGCCGTGCCAGACGGCCTTGATAACGCGCCAGATGAGGCGCAGCACGCGGTATATGACGGTGTTCCGCCACCACTTGCCGCACTTCACGCGCGTGGCGAAGCTCAGCAGCAGCGCAAGGACGAGGCCGAAGGCCAGACCGCCAAGCGCCAGCGCCAGCAGCACTATCTGGATTTCTGTCAAATAGTTGAATGCATTGGTATAAAACAAATAATCTGTGCAGAACTCGAAAATGAATATGCAGGCAATGGCCACAACGGCGGCATAGAGGTCGAGAGGGATACGGTCAACCAGATTCAGCCGCGGCTCAGTCTCGCCCTTTCTATGCCCGGCGGCACAAAAGAGGAAGATGAGGCAGGCCAGCGCCAGCGCAATGAACACTATGCCTACCGGCACGCAGGCGGAGTAGAACCTCGCCGCAAACAGCACGAGGTCATACACAAACTGCCCGCCGGCGAGGTCAAGGTCGATGATGTCAAGCAGGCTGCGAAGGTTGTAGGCATCTGCAAGGCCCGCGTAGGCGAAGAATAGAAAGCATGCAGCGCAGGCTATAACGCAGAGCAGCGACACATATAGCAGCACGATTGCGCCGACCTTGGCCCAGGTGCTGTGCGTGAGCTTCACGCGCTCCTTCCGCGGTTTTTCGGTCTCAACAGGTATTACTTCGTCGTCCATCACTTTTTGCCCTCCATCTTGTAGCCCTGGCCCCAGACGACCTTTATGTAGCGCGGCTCGCTGGGGTTAATTTCGATTTTCTCCCTGAGGTGGCGGATATGGACTGCGACGGCGCTCTCCGAGCCGTAGGCGTTCTCGTTCCAGACGAGCTCGTAGATCTGCGTGGACGAAAAGACACGGTTCGGGTTTCGCATCAGCAGATGGAGGATGTTGTACTCGATGGGCGTGAGCTGCACGGGCTCGCCGTCCACGGTGACGGATTTCTCGGCGTCGTTGAGCTCCACGCCGCCAATTGTGATGGTGTCCTTCGGCTGCTCGCGCTTCTGCTGGCCGCCGAGGCGTGTATAGCGCCGCAGCTGGCTCCGCACGCGGGCCTGCACCTCTATGGGGTCGAAGGGCTTCGTCACATAGTCGTCCGCGCCCACGTTGAGCCCGAGCACCTTGTCGGAGCTCTCGCTCTTGGCCGTGAGCAGGATGACGGGGATGTTGTACTCCTCCCTGAGCTTGGCCGTCGCGGCGATGCCGTCCATTTCCGGCATCATGACGTCCATGAGCACGAGGTCGATTTCATGCTCCTTAACGCAGTCCAGCGCCTGCTTTCCCGTGAACGCGGTGTATATCTTGTAGTCCTCGTTCGACAGGTAGATTTTCAGCGCCGAGACGATATCGACGTCGTCGTCGCAGATCAGTATGTTGGCCATATCCTCACCTCACGGCTACATTGTACAACAGGGCCGATTTAAGATAAAAGTGGGCAAATGTTTAAGAAGGGTTTAAGTTTTCACAGGTAAAAGCGCTCCGGCTGCGCGTGGGAAGATACACGCACGTCCAGCCCGGGGAAATCCTCGCCCAGCCAGCGGCAGAGCACCGGCACCACGACGTTTTCCGTCGGATAATGCCCGGCGTCGATGAGGTTTATGCCCTCCTCGTTGGCCCAGATGAACTGGTGGTGCTTGACGTCGGCGGTGAGGAAGGTATCGCAGCCCTGCGCGAGGGCCAGTAGGATGTCGCCCGCTCCCGCGCCGCCGCAGATGCCAAGTTTGCGCACGGGCTTTTCCGGCCCGGCGTAGCGCAGCCCGTTCGCGCCCAGGGCGGTCTTGACTTTATTGAGGAAATCGCGAAACGGCAGCTCCTCCGGCAGCTCGCACAGGCGGCTGATGCCCTCCTCGGCGTTCAGTATGCCCGTCACGCGCGCGCCTATGGTCTCGGCCAGCGCGTCGTTCACGCCGCCGGTCGCGGCGTCGAGGTTCGTGTGCATGCAGATGGCCGACATGCCCGCCTCGATGATGGCGAGGAACTTGCGCCCCGTCATGTCCGCCTCCGTCACGGCTTTGAGGCCCTCGAAGGTCAGCGGATGATGCGAGACGATGAGCTCCGCGCCCAGCGCCTTCGCCTCAGCGATGACGGCGTCCGTGATGTCCAGCGTCACGAGAACGCGGCGCACTTCCCTGTCCCCTCGCCCCGCGAGGTGGCCGACGTTGTCGAAGCCCATTTTCAGTTCCACTGGCGCGCGCAGGGCCAGCTTTTCAAAAATCTCGCTTACTTTTGCCATTCAAAGCTCCTTTCTCATGTCGAGCAGGCGCTTGAGGGTGCGGCGCTGCTCAAAGGTGTCGCGCCGCTTTTCGGCGCTCTCCATGCCGTCGATGGCGCGCTGCACGGTAGCTATCCTCGCGTCCAGCCAGCGCGGCAGCAGTGGGTCGCCCGAGGCGCACAGGGCGTCCTCTGCGAAGATCGGGCCCTCCGCCCCGCCGCGCGCAGCCAGGACGACGTAGAGCCGCTCGCCCTCGGCGGCAAGCGCGGCCCCTTCAAGGCCGTAGCCTGTTATGCGCAGCCAGACGCACAGCTCGTCCAGCTTTGACTGCGGCTGCAATACCAGCCTCGCGCCGCCCAGCGTCCAGGGCGCGCGGCGAAGGATGCCCTCTATGGTTTCCCCGCCCATGCCGGCGATTATGACGGCGTCCGCCGCCTCCGCACCGGGAAAATCCAGCCCGTCGCATAGCTCGAAGCGTATACGCTCCGCGAGGCCGTACTCCTCCGCCGTTGCCACGGCGCTGGAGAGCGGCCCCTTTCTGATATCCGTCGCCGCGATGCGCGCGGCCATTTCGTTTTGCAGCAGCCATACGGCCAGGCGGCCGTGGTCCGTGCCTACGTCCACGGCAAAGCGGCTATGCCCCGCCATGCGTGCGGCGGTGAGCAGCCGGAGTGTAAGTTTGACTTTGTCCATAGTATTAAAAAAAGCCGGCCTCAGCCGGCTTTTCCCTTTCAGCACATTGCGAGGTACGCCTTGAGGTCCGCGAGGAACTGGTCGGGGTCCACCTCGTGGGCGTAGCAGGCCTGCTCAAGCGTCTCGCCGCTGGCGAGGGCGCAGCCCATGCAGTGCATGCCGATGCTCTGGAAAGCGGGCATCGCCTGAGGCGCGTTCTCAAGTATCTCGGAAATCATAGTGGTCTTTGTGATCTCGAACATCGTTTTCCCTCCAAAGATGACTAAAAATTAAAACGATTGGGCGCCTGAAGGCGCCCAATCGTCTTTACGGCAGTACGCTTGTTCAGGCGTTGTCCTGCTGCTCGCGGATCTTCGCGAAGCACTCGCTGCAGTACACGGGACGGTCGGACTTGGGCTCGAAGGGAACCTTCGCCTCGCCGCCGCACATGGCGCAGACAGCGGTGAAGAACTCACGGGGACCGCGGGCCGCGTTCTTGCGGGCGTCACGGCAGGGCTTGCAGCGCTGGGGCTCGTTCTGGAAGCCGCGCTCCGCGTAGAACTCCTGCTCGCCGGCGGAGAAAACGAACTCCTGGCCGCACTCTTTGCACACTAAGACTTTGTCTTCAAACATTTTGTACCCTCTCTTTTGATGATTCTCGCCTTTCGGCTTTATTGCGCTCAGCTCCTGCTGATATCGCCAAGGAATGGTTGTCTCGCCAGTTTGCGGCGGATACGCTGCACGGCGTTGTCAACAGCCTTCTCCGTGCGCCCGACGGCTTCGGCTATCTGTCGGTAGGAAAGCCCGTCGAGGAAGTGGAAAAGGACCTCGGTCTCGAATACGGACAAGCACCGTGAAAAGGTGGAATAAAACTCTTTTTCGCTCTCTCTGGCAAGAACCTGTTCCTCAGGGGTACGCCTGAAAATCTCCGGCTGGGTCGCTGGGCCGACTTGGGATTCTTCTGAGAGGATGATATATTCCAATGACACGCCGTCATTCAGCGGGCCATGTTTCTTACGTGAGGCGGCCTTGACGGCCTCCAGGACGCGGTTGCGTATGCAGGTTTCCGCATAGGTTTTGAAAGACGCGCCGGAGCTCTCATCGAAGCGCCGGATGGCGGAAAGCAAGCCGAGCATGCCCTCCTGAATGAGGTCCTCGCTGTCCCCACCCGCAAGAAAATACGGGCGGGCGCAGACACGCACCGTGCGGGCGTAACGCTCGATAAGCTCCTCTTCCGCGCTCGCATCACCCTTGGCGGCGAGACTCCACAGATCAGTATCTGAATAAACGGTATAATCAGTCATATCACAATCTGCTTTATGATTATATTACAAACTTTTGGAAAGTCAAGACGAATTGTCGATTTTATGCTCAAATTCCGATAATTTTTTATAAGTTGTTTCATTTCAGAGCGAGAGCTGCTCGTGCTCCGGCTCCGGGAAAGCCAGGCCCAGGTGCTCGTAGGCGCGGCGGGTGGCGCAGCGGCCGCGCGGCGTGCGCGTCAGGTAGCCGTGCTGGAGCAGATATGGCTCGTAGACGTCCTCCAGCGTCACAGCCTCCTCGTTTATCGTGGCTGCGAGAGTTTCCAGGCCCACGGGGCCTCCGCCGTAGAATTCGATTATGCTGCGGAGCATACGGCGGTCAAGCGCGTCAAGGCCCTCCTTGTCCACTTCAAGCCTGAGCAGGGCGTCGTTGGCCACCTCGCGGGTGATGACGCCGCCGGCATTCACCTGGGCAAAGTCGCGCACGCGCCGGAGCATGCGGTTTGCGATTCGCGGCGTCCCTCGTGAGCGCGAGGCTATCTCATCCGCGCCGTCCGGCTCAATGTCCACGCCGAGTATACCGGCGCTGCGGGTTATGATGCTGCGCAGCTCCTCTGTAGTGTAGAGTTCCAGCCTGAGGGTGACTCCGAAGCGGTCGCGCAAAGGTGCGGTGAGCTGGCCGGAGCGAGTCGTCGCTCCAATGAGGGTGAAACGCGGCAGGTCGAGGCGTATGGAGTTTGCCGAGGGGCCTTTGCCGATGATGATATCGATGGCGTAGTCCTCCATCGCGGGGTAGAGTATCTCCTCGACCGTGCGGTCGAGGCGGTGTATCTCATCGACGAAAAGTATGTCGTTCTCCTGCAAATTCGTCAGCAGCGCTGCGAGGTCTCCCGCCTTGCCGATGGAGGGGCCGGAGGTTATCCGCATGTTGACGCCCATTTCATTGGCTATGACAGCGGCCAGCGTGGTTTTGCCAAGTCCCGGGGGGCCGTGGAGCAGCACGTGATCGAGCGGCTCACCGCGCATCTTGGCGGCCTTTATGAACACCTCAAGATTCTCCTTGACCTTCTTCTGGCCGATGTACTCCCGCAGGGTGCGCGGGCGCAGGGAGAACTCGGCGGAGTCCTCCGGCAGTATGGTCGTAGAGGTAATGTACCTCTCCTCAGCCTCGTCGGAAAAGCTGATGCTCAAGCGTGTTCACCTCACTTCATCATGTTTTTCAGCGCGGCTTTTATTATCTCCTCCGTGCTGAGGGCGGAGACGTCCACTCCCTTGAGCGCGTAGTTTATCTCCGCCGGGCCGTAGCCCAGCACGCCGAGTGCCGCGGCGGCGTCCGAGAGCTTGTCCTCCCCCGCCGGCACGGCGGCGCCGGGGCGCACGGGCAGCTCGAAATCCGCGCTCTCCTTGGCGAGCTTGTCCTTCAGCTCCAGTATGACGCGCTGGGCGATCTTCTTGCCTATTCCGGGCGCGACGGTCAGGGCCTTCTCATCGCCAGAAAGGATGGCCATGGTCAGTGCCTCAGGCGTGTGCGCCGAGAGTATGGAGAGCGCCGCTTTCGGCCCCACGCCGGAAACGCCTATGAGCAGGTCAAAACTGCGCTTCTCGCTCTTCGTTGCAAAGCCGAAAAGCTCAAAAGCGTCCTCCCTGACGCTCTCGGAGATGTAGAGCTTGGCCTTCTCGCCGTTTTTGAGGCGCGAGAGGGTATTCAGACTGGTATTCACCAGATATCCCACGCCATTGCAGTCTATAACGGCCATACCCTGGCCGAGCTCGGCTACCTTGCCGTCTAAATGGTAGAACATGTGCTGCCTCCTGTTTTGCCCGCCATGAGCGAGGTCGCGCTGCGCGCATGGCAGAGCGCTATAGCCACGGCATCCGCCGCGTCGTCCGGCTTGGGCGGCGCGTTCAGCCGGAGTATGCGCTTTACCATGTCGATGACCTGGCTCTTCTCCGCGCGCCCATAGCCCACAACGGACTGCTTTACCTGGAGCGGCGTGTACTCATACACCGGCAGCCCCGCGTGATAGCAGGCCAGGAGTATAACTCCCCTGCCCTGAGCCACCGAGATGCCGGTGGTGATGTTGGTGTTGAAAAAAAGCTCTTCAATGGCCGCAACGTCCGGCTTAAAGGTGCGTATGACTTCGCCCATGTCGGCGTATATCCTGTCCAGGCGGCTTGAAAGGCTCGTCCCTGCAGGGGTGGTTATCACTCCGCAGCGGACGTAGCTCTGCTTTCCCCTGTCCGAGTCGATAACGCCGAAACCGACTATGGCGATGCCTGGGTCGATACCCAAAATGCGCATATTCCGCCCCGCTTTCAAAACATTATTTTATCACAGCCCCACGCCGTTATCAAGGCCGCGAAGCAGCGCGCCCAGCTCAGCCCAGGAACCGACCTTCAGGTGTTCGCAGCGCGGCGGATGCGGACACTCGGGCTTATACGTACACCTGAGCGGGCATTTGAACCACACAGGATACAGTCCGGAGCGCGCGGCTCCCTCGACATCGCACTCCACATCGTCGCCGGCGAACCAGCAGTCTGCGGCGTCCAGGCCCGCAAGGCCCAGGGCGCGGCGGAAGATGTGCTCAGAGGGTTTTCTGAAAACACACTCGCTGGAGGCGACGATGAACTCAAACCGGTGGAAGGGCAGGCACTCGTTTATGCGTCGGATGAGCGTAGCGCCCGAAAAGGAGAGGTTGCTTATTACCCCCGTCCTGATACCGAGCTCAGCGCAGAGGGCCAGAAAGTCCTCTATCCCCTCCATGGGGAAAATCGGCTCCGTAGCGCACCAGCGGATGTACTCCAGCTCCTGCATGGAGACGTCAAAATGCAGGCCCAGGGCGTCGAAGATGCTCTCGTCCAGCTTTAGTCCGTCCGTTTCAAGTTCGAGCGGACGCATGGCGGCAAAGAGGCCGGCGTAGACCCCGCGGCTGTACTCATACAGCTGCTCCGCCGTGATGCCGTGCGGGTTTTCCACGGCGTGCTCCATGGCGGCGCGCCAGCCGCGGGCGTAATCCTGTTCCGGCTCGTAGCAGAGCGTGTGGCCGTAGTCGAATATCATCATTTTGGGTTTCCTCATGCCGCAGCCCTCCTCTGCTCACCATTTTACCATGCCACGCCGCGGCGCGCAACGCAAAACCGGCGCGGTCCACCCGTGCCGGTTTTGTGTATTTCCTCTCTCTTATGCCCTCGGGTGCGCCTTGTTGTAGACGTCCTTGAGCTGTTTTTTTACGATGTGTGAGTACACCTGCGTGGAGGAGATATCCGCGTGTCCCAGCATCTCCTGTATAGAGCGCAGGTCTGCGCCGTTTTCGAGCAGGTGCGCCGCAAAACTGTGACGCAGGGTGTGCGGGGTGATGTCCTTTTCAATGCCCGCTTTTTTCTGATAGGTCTTGATTATTTTCCAGAAGCCCTGGCGGCTCATGCGCTCGCCGCTGATGTTCACAAAGAGCGAGGGCTCGTCCGGCGCGGCCACCATCTGCGGGCGGATGAACTCGACATACTCGGACAGCGCCTTGATGGCTGCGGGGTACAGGGGTATCATCCTCTCCTTCTCGCGGCTGCGGCAGCGGATGAAGCCTGCGGGGATGTTCACGTCTGTCACATCAAGGGAAATGAGCTCGCTGACGCGGATGCCTGTGGCGTACAGCAGTTCGAGCATTGCCCTGTCACGATAGCCCTTCATGTCCGTACACTCGGGCTGTTCGAGCAGCAGCTCCACTTCCTTGCTTGTAAGTATCTGCGGCAGCTTCTGAACAGCTTTCTCCGGCACGAGGCCGGCAGCCGGGTTGTGCGTGACGGCTCCCTTACTCAGCAGCAGAGAATAAAAGCTCTTGAGCGAGGCGATGCAGCGGCTGACCGTGGCGGGAGACTTTCCGTTATGGCGGAGCCAGGTGATGTAGGCCGAAAGGTCGTCATCCTCCAGCTCGGTAAAGCCGGGCAGGTCGTGCGCCGACACGTAGTCTCCGAACTGCCTGACGTCTCTCATATAGGAGGCGAGCGTGTTGGCCGAGGCTTTTTTGGACTTCGGTCAGATATTTTTCAAATTCCCCAAGACAGACGGAATCCTGCAAATTCACGGCGCCCCCTTTCCCTCTTAAATCAGCAGCCGCACGAGCGGCGGAACGGCGTAACACTCCACGGCTGCCGCCGCGAAGAGCATCAGCGCCGCAGCAAGCGCCCTGTCCTCCCCGCGCCTATAGCGTGGAGGCAGAGGCCGCCTTGCGTAGTTCGACAGGAGCCGCGCTGAAAACAGCTCTCCGCCGAAGGCGACGACAAACAGGCTTGGCACAGTCAGGAGCGCAGGAAGCCCCAGCACGACCAGGACAAGCGCCGTCCCCTGCTCCGGATAGGCAGAGGCGACACAGGCGGCCGTGCAAGAGAGCGCGAAGCCCCTGAAGGCAAGCGTCGCCGGTATGAGCAGCACCCCGGCAAGCGAGGTGGAAAAAAGTAAAACAAGAAGGTGATACTTGGCGCAGGAAAAAAGCAGGGAAAAATAGCTATCGGCGCCATACACGCTGCCATCTCCGGGCAGGACGCCCTCGGCCGCCGCCGACTCTGCCGAGCCGAGGAGCGAGCCCCCTGCCGCGCCGGCAAGAAACGCCGCGCACAGCAGAAGCAGCACCAGCGCCTCTCCGCCCTGCCTAACAAGGCGGGCGGTATCTATATGTGGAAAGCGGCGCGCCGGCTTCACCGGGCCTCACCCGGGCGGCGCATGGGGATAATGCCGCAATTTACATAATTCAAGTAGGCACAATATAATACAAATTCCATCAGTAATCAAGTCCTTTGTCAAAATAAGTGCATTTTTGTGAATTATGCCTATGCATTATGTTAACAACATTATGTCAACCTTGCCAACTGCGCCCTTGAAAAATCCTTGAAATTACAGGCACAATCACAATATTTAGTGAGATGTATTTCGCTTGATAACAACATCTTGGTAATCATATTTCAATTATGTCTACCAGCCAGCAATATTACTAATTGTTATCACCTTATCTTCTGCGCCCGCGCTTTTTGCGTTTTGCCGCTCTCCTGTTGAGGCACAGCGCCCCGCCGAAGAGGCCGCCTGCAACCGCGGCTATTGCATGGCGCAGGCAGTCGGCGGACAGGGCGGCCTCGCCCTCGGCCATCAGCGAGCCGACGGCCAGCAGCGCGGCGAGCACAGCCCCGGCTATGAGTCCTGAGGCCAGGGCGGACCTGCCCCTCTTTTTAGCTGCAGCTGCTCCGCCTATTGCAGCGCCCAGAAACACGCAGGCAATAAGCAGCTCGTCAACCAGCGCATAAGGCAGTATCTGTCTTTCGAGCAAAACGGCCAGCAAGTACATGAGCGCGGCGACAGCTACGGCGGCGAGCAGCGGCCCGAGGGTATACCAGTTCAGGCCCGTGCTCTCCTTCCCTTTTCTTTCGACACTAGTCTGCATAAAAAATTCCCCCCGACGCGGATGTTTTGTACATCCTATTTCGTCTGGGGGAATTTAATGACTTGGCCGAGGGGCTTATTCGCCCTTGCCCTCGTCTATCTTGTTCTCCTCGCCCGAGGTCTTGGCGGCGTTCTTCTTGCTCTTGGCAGCCTTGGCGGCGG
>ENA-OQCL01000059-OQCL01000059.1-human-gut-metagenome-genome-assembly--contig:-NODE-59-length-59427-cov-6.863659_pt1 | contig 59427 bp, 55 predicted proteins | sample MGYA00242502_ERZ504586 | MGnify/ENA primary metagenome ERZ504586 (study PRJEB26092, sample SAMD00036316) | human gut metagenome | host: Homo sapiens | study: EMG produced TPA metagenomics assembly of... | reverse complement strand
GCGGGCGGCCCCCGCCGCCCGCAGCCTCACGCACCTCCATAACGCCGGTGGTGAACGAGCGCCGGGCGGGGGTGGAACCCCGCCCCTACGAGGGGTTGGCGGAACATGGCGAGGTGGGCGGTGGACGAAGGAAAGGGTCGTCGGGGACGCCGACCCCTACGGCGGGTGGGAGACGGCACGTGTGCCGCGTGATATGCCGCGAGAGCATCCCGCGCCCGGGCGGGAGCTGGCGGAACGCGGTAAGACCGGCGGTGACCATGACGGCGGGACGTCGAGGACGCCGTCCCCTACAGGGCGGGTGCGACGACGTGGGGTCGGCGATAATCCCGCGTCCGGCGTCACGGTTTGCGCCGACGCAACGTCGGCAGCAGACGAGGGGAAAGGACCGTCAGCATGCTCCGGCACCGCCGGGCCCCTGCAGGGCGCGGGCGCCGATGTCGAGGCGTTTGTGCATACCCTCAAAGCTCACGCGCTCGGAGGCGGCGTAGGCGCGGGCGACGGCCTCCTCCAGGGTGGGGGCGACGGCGGTGAGGCCGAGGACGCGGCCGCCGTTCGTGTAATACTTACCCCCCTCAAACCTCGTTCCGGCGTGGTAGACCTCGACGCCGGAGCCGGGGAGCCGGCCGCGTGCGTCAAGGCCCTCGATGGGCAGGCCCTTTTTGTAGGCCCTGGGATAGCCGCCGGAGGCGAGGATGAGGCAGCAGGAGGCGCCCGGCCTCCAGCGGATGTCGAGCTCCGAGAGCCGGCCCGCGGCGACGGCCTCCATGATGTCCAGCAGGTCCGTCTCCAGCAGCGGGAGCACGGCCTGGGTCTCGGGGTCGCCGAAGCGGCAGTTGTACTCTATGACCTTCGGCCCGTCCTTCGTGAGCATTAGCCCGAAGTAGAGGCAGCCGCGGAAGGTGCGGCCCTCGGCGTTCATGGCGCGCATCGTGGGCAGGAAGATCTTCTCCATGCACTCCGCCGCCGCCTCGGGCGTGTAGTGCGGGTTCGGGCAAATTGCACCCATACCTCCGGTGTTAGGCCCCTCGTCGCCGTCGAGGGCGCGCTTGTGGTCCATGGAGGCGAGCATGGGGACGAGCGTGACGCCGTCCGTGAAGCTGAGGACCGATACCTCCGGCCCCTCAAGGTACTCCTCGATGACGAGGCGCGCGCCGCTCTCGCCGAAGACGCGCTCCTGCATGGCGGCGCGGACGGCAGCGCGGGCCTCCTCGCGGCTCATGGCGACGGTGACGCCCTTGCCGAGGGCGAGGCCGTCGGCCTTGACGACGAGGGGCAGGGGCGCGGCCTCGATGTAGGCCATGGCTGCGTCGAAGTCGTCGAAGACCTCATAGGCGGCGGTGGGTATGCCGTACTTTTTCATGAGGCCCTTGGCAAAGACCTTGCTGCCCTCTATCTGCGCCGCGGCCTTCGACGGGCCGAAGGTAGGCACGCCGATGTGCTCAAGGGCGTCGGCCATGCCGAGGCAGAGGGGGTCGTCGGGCGTGACGACGGCGAAGTCTATGCCCGCCTCGCGCGCGAAGTCCACGGCGCCCTCTATATCCGTGGCGCTGCCTGGGACGCAGACCGCATCGGCCGCGATGCCGCCGTTGCCCGGCAGGGCGTAAACTTCCGCCGCCTTCGGGCTTTTGCGCAGCGCCCTTATGACCGCATGCTCTCTCCCGCCCCCGCCAATGACCAAAATCTTCATAAGAGCCTCCAAGAATAAAAAAACGTAAAAGTTTTTTGCCCCGCTTTTTTACAAAAAGCGGGCGAGGTCCAGGGGCCGCGCCCCTGGCGCCCGCCGCAGCGGGCGGACCCCCTCATAGCTAATAAAAGGTCAGGAAGGGGGGCTAAGGGGGGAACCTACCAAGGGGGTTTCCCCCCCATTCAGCTCATCTGCTCAGTGATGGAAGACAGCCTTATCCCCGTAAAGCACATGACCATGCCGTACTTATCCGCCGTCTCGATCACATTGTCGTCCCTGATGGAGCCGCCCGGCTGTGCGACGCAGACGACTCCGCTGCGCGCCGCGCGCTCGATGTTGTCCCCAAAGGGGAAAAACGCATCCGAGCCCAGCGCAAGGCCCGCAGAACGCGAGAGCCAGTCGCGCTTTTCCGCCTCGGAGAGCTCCTCGCGGATGAAGCGGTCTATCTCATTGTCCCGCTCCGCTCGCTTCATGCCCTCCGGGAAGCTCAGCTCCAGCACCTTCGGGTGCCTGCGCAGCCGCCAGGTGTCGGCCTTGTCGCCCGCCAGGCGCGTGCAGTGGATGCGGCTCTGCTGGCCCGCGCCGACACCCACGGTCTGGCCGTCCTTCACATAGCAGACCGAGTTCGACTGCGTGTACTTGAGCGTGATGAGCGCCAGCAGCAGGTCGTCCTCCTGCGCGGGCGTGAGGGTTTTATTTGCCGTGACGACGTTTTTGAGGCAGTCCCGCGTGAGGGGCAGGGCGTTGTAGCCTTGCTCGAAGCGGATGCCGAAGATGTCCCGCCGCTCCTGTGGCGCGGGCTCGTAGTCCGGGTCGATGCGCACGACGTTGTAGCCGCCCTTGCGCTTCTGGCGGAGCAGCTCCAGCGCGGCGGGCGTGTAGCCCGGGGCGATGACGCCGTCGGAGACCTCGGGCAGGAGCAGGCGCGCCGCCGTCTCGTCGCAGGTGTCCGAGAGCGCCGCCCAGTCGCCGTAGGAGCAGAGCCTGTCCGCGCCGCGCGCGCGGGCGTAGGCCGTCGCCACGGGCGAGAGCTCGCCCTCGGCGAAGAAGGCGCGCCGGTCCTCGTCCGTGAGCGGCGAGGCGATGGCCGCGCCGGCGGGCGAGACGTGCTTGAAGCTCGCCGCCGCGGGCCTCCCCGTGGCGCGGCGCAGGGCGCGCACCAGCTGCCAGGAGTTCAGGGCGTCCATGAAGTTGATATAGCCCGGGCGGCCGTTCAGCACCTCGACGGGCAGCTCGGAGCCGTCCTCCATGTAGATGCGCGCGGGCTTCTGGTTGGGGTTGCAGCCGTATTTGAGCTCTATTTCACGCATTTTACGCTTCCTCCCCGTGCTTGTTGATGATCACTTCCTCGCCCGCCGCCGCGACGTAGAGCGAGACGCGGTTATCCTCATCCAGCGCCGCCCAGAGCGCCGCCGCCAGCTCCTGCGCCGGGAGGGCCGGGACCGAGACCTCCACCGGCTCGCCGGAAAAGCTCGGCAGGGGCGAGCCGAAGCCCTCGTAGGTGCTGATGAAGTGCCCGAGGCCCGGCGCGGGCTCGTACTCGTAGAAGCAGCGCGTGCAGCGCGCGCCCGCCTCGTCCGCCGCGCGCAGGATGGAGAGCTTGTAGCTCCCGTCCGGGGCCAGGAGGCCGGAGATGCGCGGCGTCCAGTTCGGCGCGTCCGGCTCGAAGCGGCGCGTCCTCAGCGCGGAGACGAAGCCGTGGCCGTCGCGGATGGTGTCCGTCTGGTCGCCGTTCGTGACGATGAGGCCGCGCTCCGTGCGGCGGACGGGGTGGTAGATGATGAGGCTCGGGTCCGTCATCTTCGCCTCGTCGAAGGCGCGGGTGCGGATGCCGTCGGGCGTGCGCTCAAAGACGCGGTTGCGGCTGTTCTCGCTGCGGCCCATGATGAAATAGGCGCAGACCGGCGCGCCGTCCGGGGCTGCGCCGAGGAGGATGCCCCGGCCGGGATAGGGGCGCGCGCGCAGGTAGTCAAAGATGTCCGTCATGCCTTTTCGCTCCTTTCAATGTCCCTCGCCACGCGCTCTACGGCCTCGGGCAGCAGCTTCCATTCAGCCTGTTCCATGACGCGGCGCTGGAGGCTCTCCGGCGTGTCGCCGGGCAGGACGGGGACGGCTTGTTGGAGGATGATCTCGCCCCCGTCGGGTATCTCGTTCACAAAATGCACGGTCGCGCCCGTGAGCTTGACGCCGCGCCGGAGCGCCGCCTCGTGTACGCGCAGGCCGTAATAGCCCTCGCCGCAGAAGGCGGGGATGAGGCTGGGGTGGATGTTCAGCATGCGCCCGGCCCAGCCCGAGACGAACTCCGGCGAGAGTATGCGCAGGAAGCCCGCCAGGACGACCAGGCCGATGCCCCGCTCGGCGAGCAGCTCCGAGAGCCGCGCCTCGAAGCCCTCGGGGCCTATGTACGCCGCCTCCAGCCCCGCGCGCCGCGCGCGTTCGAGGGCGAAGGCTCCCTCGCGGTTCGAGACGACGAGGGCAAGCTCCGCGTCCGGCAGCCCGCCGCGCGCCGCGGCGTCTATGAGCGCCTGGAGGTTCGTGCCCCCGCCCGAGACCAGCACCGCCGTCCTCACCATAGCTCGACGCCGCCTTCCCCTCTCGCGACCTCGCCGCAGACATAGGCCTCGACGCCGTTTTCGCGCAGGCAGCGCACCGCCGCGTCCGCGTCCTCGGCCGCGACGGCGGCGAGCATGCCGACGCCCATGTTGAAGGTGTTGTACATGTCCCTCTCCGGGATCTCCCCCGCCCGGGCGATGAGGGAGAAGAGGGGCGGGGTCTTGAGCTTCGCCTTTTCTATGCGCGCCGTGAAGCCCGGGGCCAGGGCGCGCGGGACGTTCTCGTAGAAGCCGCCGCCCGTGATGTGGCTTATGGCCGAGACTCGCGCGGAGCGGAGCAGGGCGAGGACGGGCTTCACGTAGATGCGCGTCGGCTCCAGCAGGGCCTCGCCCAGCGTGCGGCCGAGCTCCGGCTCATAGCGCTCCAGCGCTCCTACTTCGACCTCGAAGACCCGGCGCACGAGCGAGAAGCCGTTCGAGTGTACGCCCGAGGAGGGCAGGGCTATGAGCGCGTCGCCCTCCCGCATGGCGGAGCTGTCGAGGATGCGCTCCCTGTCCACGATCCCGACGGCGAAGCCCGCCAGGTCGTACTCGTCCTCGGGGTAAAAGCCCGGCATCTCGGCGGTCTCGCCGCCGATGAGCGCCGCGCCGGCCTGGACGCAGCCCTCCGCCACGCCCGCGACGATTTCAGCTATGCGCTCCGGCACATTCCTGCCGCAGGCGATGTAGTCGAGGAAAAAGAGCGGCTCGGCCCCGGAGCAGACAATGTCGTTCACGCACATGGCCACGCAGTCTATGCCCACCGTGTCGTGCTTGCCGAGGAGGAAGGCTATTTTGAGCTTCGTGCCCACGCCGTCCGTGCCGGAGACGAGGACGGGCTCCTTCATGCCGGCGAGGTTGGGCAGGAACAGGCCGCCGAAGCCGCCGAGGCCGCCCAGGACGCCGGGGCGCTCCGTGCGCTGCACGTGCTTTTTCATGAGCTCCACGGCCCGGTAGCCCGCGGTGATGTCCACTCCCGCGGCCTTGTAGCTCGCGCTCTCGCTTCTCATTAGTCTCTCTCCCTCCGGCCTATTTTCTGCTCGAACTTCGACTTCTGCGCACGGCAGGGCGGCTCGCAGGGGTACTGTCCGGTGAAGCAGCCCTTGCAGAAGCCGATGCTGCTGTTGTCCGCCAGCTTGTCGAGGTAGTCCACGTTCAGGTAACCCAGGCTGTCCACGCCTATTATCTCGCGTATCTCCTCCAGGCTGTGGTTGTGGGCGATGAGGTAGTCGGAGCTGTCGATGTCCGTGCCGAAGTAGCAGGGATAGAGGAAGGGCGGCGCGGAGAGCCGGGCGTGGACCTCCGTGGCCCCGGCCTCCCGCAGCAGGCCGACGATGCGCGCGATGGTCGTGCCGCGCACGATGCTGTCGTCCACGAGGATGACCCTTTTGCCGCGCACAGTGGAGGCGATGGTGTTGAGCTTTATGCGCACGGCGTCCTCGCGCCGGGCCTGGCCGGGCTGGATGAAGGTGCGGCCGATGTACTTGCTCTTCACGAAGCCCACGCCGTAGGGTATGCCGCTCTGGCGCGCGTAGCCCAGGGCCGCGTCGAGGCCGGAGTCCGGCACGCCGATGACGACGTCGGCCTGCACGGGGTGCTCCAGGGCCAAGAAGGCGCCCGCGCGCTGGCGCGCCGTGTGTACGCAGCTGCCGTCTATGACGGAGTCCGGCCGCGCGAAGTAGATGAACTCGAAGACGCACTCGCCCGTGGCCTTCCCGCAGTGACTGCGGTCGCTCTCAAGGCCGCGCTCGGAGATGGTGACTATCTCGCCCGGCTCCACGTCGCGCAGGAACTTTGCGCCTATGGCGTCGAGCGCGCAGCTCTCGCTGGCGACGACCCAGCCGCCGTCTATCTCGCCTATGCACAGCGGGCGGAAGCCTATGGGGTCGCGCACGGCTATGAGCTTGCGCGGGCTCATGACCGCGAGGGAATAGGCGCCCTTGAGGCTGTCCATCGCGCGGGAGACCGCCTCCTCGATGGAGCCGGCGCCTATGCGCTCGCGCGTGATGGCGTAGGCGATGACCTCGGAGTCCGAGGTGGTGCGGAAGATGGCGCCGTCGAGCTCGTAGCTCTCGCGCAGCTCGGCGGCGTTCGTGAGGTTGCCGTTGTGCGCGAGGGCCATGCCGCCCTTGATGTGGCGGATGACGAGGGGCTGGGCGTTCTCGCGGCTCTGGCAGCCGGTGGTGCCGTAGCGGCAGTGGGCGACGGCCATGCGCCCCTGGGGCAGCTTGCAGAGCACGTCCTCCGTGAAGACCTCGCTGACGAGGCCCGTGTCCGCGTGGCCGGTGATGACGCCGTCGTCGTTCACGGCGATGCCGCAGCTCTCCTGGCCGCGGTGCTGCAGGGCGTAGAGCGCGTGGTGCGTGATGCCCAGGACGTCCGCGCCCTCTTCCCTCATGTAGATGCCGAATACGCCGCACTCCTCGTGCAGCTTGCCGAAAATGTCTGCTCCCATGTTTCTCTCCCGGTTATTTAAAAAGTCTCATTCCCCAATGAGCCGCCGCATAACTTCCTGATAGGCGTCCTCGACGCCGCCGAGGTCGCGGCGGAAGCGGTCCTTGTCCAGCTTCTCGTGGGTCTCCACGTCCCAGAAGCGGCAGGTGTCGGGGCTTATCTCGTCGGCGAGGACGATGCTCCCGTCCGGCAGGCGGCCGAACTCCAGCTTGAAGTCCACGAGCTCGATGCCGTGGGAGAGCAGCAGGGCCTTGAGCAGCTCGTTCACGCGGAAGGCATAGCGCTTTATCGTCTCGATCTCCTCGGCCGTGGCGAGCTTCAGGGCCAGGGCGTGGTAGGAGTTTATGAGCGGGTCGCCCAGCGCGTCGTCCTTGTAGGAAAACTCGATGGTGGGCGCGTCGAAGACGATGCCCTCCGCCACGCCGTAGCGCTTGGCAAAGCTGCCCGCGGAGATGTTGCGGATGATGACCTCAAGCGGGACGATGGAGACCTTCTTCACCAGGGTCTCCCTGTCCGAGAGCTCCTGTACATAGTGCGTAGGCACGCCGTTTTGCTCCAGCATGCGCATGAAGCTGTTGGTCAGGCGGTTGTTTATGACGCCCTTGCCCAGGATGGTGCCGCGCTTTTCGCCGTTGAAGGCGGTGGCGTCGTCCTTGTAGGAGACGATGCACAGGGCGGGGTCGTCCGTGGCGTAGACCTTTTTGGCCTTGCCCTCGTAGAGCTGTTCGAGCTTTTCCATGTCAGTTCCTCTCCTTTTCGAGCTTTTCGCGCAGGGCGCGGTCCTTTTCCAGCGTGGCGGCTTCCATCTCGTGGCGCAGCTCGTCGAGCCGCGCGGCGAGCTCGCCGTCGTATATGGCCAGCATCTGGGCGGCCAGGAGCGCCGCGTTCTGCGCTCCGTCTATGGCCACGGTGGCGACGGGGATGCCGGATGGCATCTGCACGGTCGAGAGCAGGGCATCCAGCCCGTCCAGGGTGGAGCTCTTCACGGGGATGCCGATGACGGGCAGGGTGCTCGCCGCAGCGAGGGCCCCGGCCAGGTGCGCCGCCTTGCCCGCGGCCGCGATGATGGCCCCGAAGCCCGCCTCCCGCGCCGTGAGCGCGAAGTTCCGCGCCGCCTCCGGCGTCCGGTGCGCCGACATGACGCGGACCTCCGTCTCTATGCCCAGCGCCTCCAGCTGGCGCACGGCCTTCTCGACCACGGGCCAGTCGCTGTCGCTGCCCATCACGACGGCTATCTTCTTACTTACCATGCCCTCGCCTCCAAAAGTGATAAATAAAAATGTAACAAGGCCACGGCATACAGTCATGGCCTTGCTATTTACGCATTTATGCTCTTGTCCCCCAGGGGCGCTCCCCCGCCGGGGAGCCGCGGAAGGGCGCACTGGGCCCCGGCAGTTCCAAACAGAAGCCGAACCAAGGCCGCGCCACCCCCCTAGAGAAGATAGCTCAATGATATAGGTTTTCCCCCGAAAACTCAACGGCTTTTCCGGCCCCCGGCGCATTTTCATCCAAAGCGACAAGAATTTCTCCCGCCCGGCCCGGATTTTATGCTGATTTTACACGCTTCCCGCCCCGGACTTGTGAAATCCCGCCGGACGTGGTAAAATACCCCTGCCCAAGCGGGCAAATTCCTGAAAGACGTGATGAAATGACCATAGAAAACATGCGCCTCGCCGTCCTCATAGACGGGGACAACGCGCCGCGCGACTGCCTCAAGGGCATCATGGAGGAGATAGCCATCTACGGCACGCCCATGATAAAGCGTATCTACGGCGACTGGGCCTCCCAGGGCCTCGTGAGCTGGAAAAACAGCCTGCTGGAGAACGCCGTCACCCCCAAGCAGCAGTTCGCCTACACCAGCGGCAAAAACGCCACGGACTCGGCCATGATAATAGACGCCATGGACATCCTCTACACCGGCAAGACGGACGGCTACGTCCTCGTCTCCTCGGACTCGGACTTCACGCCCCTGGCCATCCGCCTGCGCGAGAGCGGGATGTACGTCATCGGCATAGGCGAGGAGAAGACGCCCAAGGCCTTCGTCCAGGCTTGCGACAAGTTCATCCGCGTCGAGGTCATCCGCGACAAGTACAAAAAGACCGCCAAGGCCGCCGCAAAGCCCGCAGCCAAGAAGACCGCGGCCAAATCCTCCGCCGCCAAGGCCGCCGAGAAGGCCGAAAAGCCCGCCTCCAAAACCGCCGCCAAAAAGGCCGAGGAGAAAAAGCCGCCCGTGCCTGAGGAGATCATCACCCTCATCGCGGACTCCGTCGCCGACCTCGCGGACGACGACGGCTACATCGACCTGTCAAACCTCGGCAACCTCATTATAAAGAAGCAACCCGACTTCGACCCGCGCACCTACGGCTTCGGCAAGCTCTCGAACATGCTCAAGAACCTGCCCCGCTTCGAGGTCCAGGTCCGCGAGACCTCGGACCCCAACGTGAAGCCCATCTACATCCGCGACCAGGAGGCCCAATGACTAAGCGGCGCTTGTTCACAGCCGCCCTGCTCGTCCTCATCGCCCTTTTCGCCGCGCTGTTGCTGCTGTCGAAGCATGGACTCTCCGTCACAAGGCTCACGCTGGAGTTTTCCGGCCTGCCCCGGGGCTTCGACGGTTTCAAAATAGTCCAGCTGAGCGACCTGCACGGCTCCGAGTTCGGGCAGGACAACGCGCGGCTCATAGAGGCCGTGGCGGCCGAGGAGCCGGAGCTTATCGCCCTCACCGGCGACTTTCTTGACGAGGGCGAGGCCGGGCGGGAGCTGCCCGGGGTCGAGGCCCTGGTGCGCGAGCTCGTGAAGCTCGCGCCCGTCTATTTCGTCAGCGGCAACCACGACTGGGCCTCCGGCGCGGAGCAGGAGCTCTTCGAGGCCCTGGAGGCCGCGGGCGCCGTCTGCCTGCGCAACGACTTCCTCAGCCTGGAGCGCGGGGGCGACAGCCTCATCCTCGCCGGCGTGGAGGACCCGAACGGCCCGGCGGACATGGAGACTCCGGAGGAGCTCGTCTCGCGCCTGCGCGAGGCGGCCCCCGCCGCCTTCGTCCTGCTGCTGGCCCACAGGGCCTACTGGGCGGAGCGCTATCCGGAGCTCGACGTGGACCTCATCCTCTGCGGCCACACCCACGGCGGCATAGTCCGCCTGCCCCTCCTGGGCGGCGTCGCGGGGACGAACTTCTCCCTCTTCCCGGAGTACGACGCGGGCCTCTTCGACACGGGGCGCTACAAGCTCTTCATCTCCCGCGGCCTCGGCAACTCCGTGCCGCTGCCCCGCTTCCTCAACACGCCGGAAATCGCCTCCGTCACCCTCAAATGCGCCTGAGCGCCCCCAAAAAGGGGCGCTCCTTTTTTGCCCCTTGACAGGCAAACTGTATTATGCCTATAATACAGTCAAGGAAACTGTATTACTCGACTGACACACTTTCCCCGGAGGAGGTGAGGGCATGATAGACTTCGGAGCCTTCCGGGCCGAGGATGGGACGCCCATCTATTTGCAGATAATAAAATATCTGAAGCAGGGCGTGGTCTCGGGCGCGGTGGCGGACGGGGATGAACTGCCCTCGCGCCGGGTGCTCTCGGCGCTTCTGGGGCTCAACCCGAACACGGTGCAGAAGGCCTGCCGGATGCTGGAGGAGGAGGGCCTGCTGGTCTCGCACGCCGGGGCGAAGAGCTGCGTGCGCGTGACGCCGGAGCTGCGGGAGCGGGTGCGCGCGGAGCTCATCCGCTCGGACGCGGTGGCAGCGGCCTCGGCCTTCCGGCGCATGGGAGTGCCGCTGGAGGAGGCCATTGAACTGGTGAAGAGGGCCTATGAGGAGGCGGAGGAATGAAAAAAGCATCTGTCCGTATTTGAACTGGCCGCGCGCGGCGCGGTGTACAAGACTCTCGCCGTGGGCCTCGCCGCAGCGGCGGCCATCTTCGCGCTGCTGCTGGCGGGCCTGGACGATGTGGAGAACCTCGCGGACGTGCTCACCGGCCTGACGCTCCCCTACGAGGGCGCGAACGGCCTGCCGAGCGCCGCCCTCGCGGGCGCGGCCTACGGTGCGGGCATGGTGCTGCTCTACTTCCTGCTGGCCCGCTCCCTCGCACCCAGGCGCGGCGTGAACCCGGACGCCACCTTCCGCCGCCTGCTCATACCGGAGCGCGAGGCGGCCTATATACAGGTTTTCGTCCACACGCTCTGCTTCGCCGTCTACCGGGCGCTGGCGCTGGCGGCCTACCTGGGCTTCTCGGCCTGGTTCGTCGCGCGCTCCGGGCCCTATGCCAACGACGGCATGAGCGTCTTTTTCGCGGCCTACAAGTCCCTGCCCCTTCACACGCTGCTGCCGCTCGGCTCGCTCTACGAGGGCGTCCACGCCGCGGCGAGCTGCCTCATGTGCGGGGTGGGCAGCGTGGCGCTCTCCTTCTGGCGGCGCAGGCGGATGGTCTCGGGCATAGGCGTGGCCGCGGGCTTCGTCCTCGCGCTGACGCATTTCCTGCGCACAGAGGGCGGCGAGCTGCACATGATATTCGTATTCCTGGAGCTGGTCCTCGTCGCCGCAGGCCTTGCCGGCTCCTTCCGCGACACGATCGCCGACGAGCGCGAGGCCGCCTCGGCCGCGGCGCTGGAGGCACAGGAAGGGGGCGGGGCGAATGCGACTGCGTGACATGGCCTCGCCGCCGGGCTTCGACCCCGCGGCGGAAATAAGGCGGGTGAAGGGCTGGCTGCTCACGTCCTGCGCCTGCTTCCTGCTGTTTTCACCTTCCCGTTCCTGGGCAATCTGTGCGTCCTGATGAGTGAGGATCTTGTGCGCTGGTCCAATAATGAGTACATGCCGCCCTTTTCGGAGCTCGTGGCCCTGCCCGGCCTGAGCTTCCTGCCCATGCCCTGCGCCCTTGTCTGGCTGCTTGTGCGGAACATCAGCTATTTCCGCAGCTCCAAGAGCTACTACACCATGAAGCGGCTTCCGAACCGCTGGGAGTACCCGCTGCGCTGCGCGCTGCTGCCGGTGGGCGGGGCGCTGGCGCTCTTTGTCTCGGTGAACCTGCTGCTGCTCCTGATGGGCGGGCTCTACCTCTGGGCAACGCCGGCGAACATGCTGGTGGCGGGCGCGAGCAGGACGTTTTGGAAACAGTTTTGGGAGGTATCTTCGCATGATAGAGCTGAAGAACGTCAAAAAATCCTACGGTACGCGCGAGGCCCTGCGCGGCGTCAGCTTCTCCCTAGGCCCGGGCGAGCTCGTCGGCCTCTTCGGTGAAAACGGCGCGGGAAAATCGACGCTCATGAAGTGCGTCCTCGGCCTTTTGAGATACGAGGGCGAGATAACGCTCGACGGCGAGCCAATAGGCCGCAAAAACATCGCCCGCCTCTCCTTTGCGACGAGCGAGCACTCCTTTTTCCCCGCCCTCTCGCCAGAGGGCCACGCGGATTTCTACGCGCGGCATTTCCCGAAGTTTGACCGCAAGCGCTTTGACGTGCTGATGGACTTTTTCGAGCTGCCCCTGCGCGGCGAGCCCGCGAAGTTTTCGACGGGGCAGAAAAACCAGTTCGAGGTCGTCCTCGCGCTCTCGCAGGGCGCGGACTACATCCTGATGGACGAGCCGTTTTCCGGAAACGACGTGTTCAACAGGGAGGATTTTTACAAGGTACTGCTGGGCATCCTGGGGCCGGAGGAGACAGTTTTGCTCTCGACGCACCTCATAGAGGAGGTCGAGGACTTCATAGGCCGGGCGCTGCTCATACACAAGGGCCAGCTCATGGGCGACGTGCATATGTCCGAGCTCGAGGAGACGGGTGAGGGCCTTGTGGACTACGTCAAGCGGAACTACAACTACCGGGCGGACAGGATAAAGCGCGCGATAAGCGAGCTGTCGGGGGAGGACTGACTGGGGGAAACCCCCGGCGAGGGTTTGCCCCTTGCCCCCCTTCCTGCGCTTTGGTGAGCGCAGGGGGTTCCGCCCGCTGCGGCGGGCGGCCAGGGGCGCGGCCCCTGGACCTCGCCCGCTTTTTTGTAAAAAAGCGGGACAAAAAACTTTTGGGCTTTGGGTCAGGAGGATGTTATGAAGAGGGCGGGTATCATCTTTTGCGTGCTGGCGGTTTTGGCGGTCGGGTGGATGACGGCGGCAAATATCGCGGTCGGAGCCGTGGCGGAGGACGTCCGCTTTGAGTCGGAGCTGCGCGCCGGCTCGCGCGAGGCGGCCGGCGGAGTCCGCATCCTCGGCGAGGGCGTGGACACGACGGTGAACGACGAATACATGTATTTCGACCTCGCCTACGACGCCGGCAACGGCGTCGGCTCCTGCGATTTCTCGCTTGAGGGCGGCAGCCGCCCGTCGCAGCGCCTGCACGCCTACGACCTGTACATCTTCGACCAGCTCAACAGCAGCGGCAGCAGCAACGGCGGCATATCGCTCTCGGACCTGCCCGCGCCCTGCGCCGCCGTCGCCGCGCGCGCCGACGCCGGCCAGACCCTGGAGGAGACGATGTATCTCTCCGAGGTCTGCGACTACTACCCCCTGCGTGTGAACAACTGGGGCGCGTCGCACCTGGACGAGGAGCTCCAGGCCGCCGTTGACGAGCACATCCGCCTGCCCGTCCCCGAGGACCTGCGCGTGACCGCCAGCGTCACCAAGGACGCGGCAGGCAACGTCTGCGAGTACGAATGCCGCACCCTCCAGGGCGGGAGGAGCGGAGTGGAAGTGCAGTGCTACAGCCTCATCAGCAGCTGCCTCGTCTCCGTCCGGCTCTGGCAGGAGGACGAGGAGGGCATAACGGTCTGGCAGCCCGGGCCACTCTACCACATGGACACGGTCTGGAACGAGGCCCGGAACGAGTATGAGCCCGTGCCGGAGAGCTTCCGGCTCCTGTCCGTTGAGGTCTGTCCCGACTCCGCGGTAGAGGCCCCGGGCGGCGGCGCGTTGCTGCTTGAGACGGGCGCGGAGTTCTGCCGCCTGACGCAGCTGTCGCCCTCGGGCGAGCTGCTGACGGAGCTGAGCTTTCCCCGCCTGAATGAGGACGAACGTGTATATTTTTACCTGTCCGAGGACGCGGACGCGGACTGGTTCCTCATTGAGCAGGGCAGCGAGGTGCGCAGCTTCGTGCGCGGCCCTGAGGGCCTGTTCGCGTCCGGGCCGGTCTACGACCTGTCCTCCGCCCCGGCGACTGAGTTCATACCCGGCAGCTGGCCGGACAGCGTGAGCTACGACTTCGACGGCGAGCGCCTGGCCTGCCTCACCGTGAGGGGCCTGCGTTTCACCGGCGCGCCGATAGTGGACGACCCCAACCCCACCGAGCCCCGCGACCGCATCCTCCAGCTGGCCGTAGTCTCCCCCGACGCCCTGCTGTTTGCGGAGGACCTGTACTGCACCCTGACCACCAACGGCGTGGACCCGCGCTTCAGTGTTGAGATGGGCTGAGGGGGCGCTCGCCCCGCAGGCCTGCTGAAGTCCCGCCAAATAAAAGTTTTTGCCCGCTTTTTACAAAAAGCGGGCGGGTCCAGGGGCGGAGCCCTGGCCGCGCGCCGCAGCGCGCGGAACTCTCCTGTGCTCACAAAGCGCAGGAGGGGGTCAAAGGGGGGACCCTCGCCGGGGTCCCCCCTTTGCGGGCGGCCCCCGCCGCCCGCAGCCCGTGCGCGTCGCCGTAGCGCAGGCGATAATCCGACGCCGGGCGGGGTGGAATTCCGCCCCTACAGGGGGTTGCGGAAACCTGCGACACGCGCCATTGAAAAATGTAAAAAACGCCCCTCTGGGGCGTTTTTACATTTTTCCGCGACGCTGAGCGCCCAAATCGATATACATTCGCGGCGGGCATCTCCGCAAGCGCCTGGGGACTACTCCTGCTCCACGCCCCCATCCCTCAGGCTGGCCTGAAAGGTGTTCATCACCACCAGCGTGCCGACGATGATGACGAGGGACACGGCTACGAGGGGCCAGGCCAGCCAGGCGTCGCCGGAGTCCAGGGGCAGGGGCAGGTGCATGAGCGTCGTGAAGACCACGTTCACCGTCCGGAGCACCAGCAGGCTGCTGCGCTGGGGACAGGCGAAGCGCTCCGCCGCGCCCGCGAGGTTCGTGAAGAGCTGGAAGTGCACGTACAGCGACACCGCCGCGGCGATGAGCCACAGGCCCCAGAGCTCCGTGGGCCTCCCCATGGCCTCCAGCGCCCAGCAAAGGCCCTCCCAGGCCGCGAGCAGCCAGCAGAGCGGACGCAAAAGCAACGCGGAGGGCTCCCCCGCCCCGGCGACGCCGGGCAGGGCCGAGCCGATGAGCAGCCAGCCCGCCCATTCGGGCAGCAGGTCCAGCGCATTTATATTGATGTTCAGGTAAATGAGCGCGTAGCCCCAGGCTATCCTGCCCAGAGATCTGTAAAGGCCCTTACGCTCCTCCATCCGTCTCGCCCCCTTCCATGACGAACTCGTCCACGACCTCGCTGCCCAACGTTATGCGCACGGCGGCGGCCTTCGCCTCCGGCTCCGGCAGCTGCGGCGCGTCGTAGCGGAACTCCTCGGAGAGCGCGCTGGCCTTCAAAGCCCCCTCGCAGGGGTCCAGGCCTATGCTCTCGTACTCCGTGCCGTCGAAGGCATACTCCTCGTCCGCGGAGCGGAGAGGCAGCATCTCCAGCTTCGCCCAGCTCTGCGGGAGCGCGTCCTCGCCGCTGGTATATTCGACGCAAAAGAGCTCCGCCATGGTGCGAAACACGGCCTCCGGCCTGTAAACGCTGTCGGAATAGCCCTGCGGCACGCCGGAGAGGCCGAAGCCCGCGTCCGCAGCCACGGCGTAGAGGTTCCGCCGGAGCGTCACCGTGCCGCACTCGCGCTCCACGCTCACGGTGTCGCGCCAGGGCAGGACATCGTTCCCCCCAGCGGGCGAGGGACACGGGGTCATACACCAGGCCGTCGGGGGCGATGAACTGCCGCTCGCCCGTCTCCTCCACGACCCAGCCCTCGGCCTCCCAGGCGCGCACGGGGACGACGTAGAGGCCCGTGAGAGTGTCGCCGTCCGCGTCCTTCAGCCAGCCGCCGTTGTCGAGGTCGGCCACATAGTTTACCGTGAGTATGAGCTCCGCCTCGCAGACGCCCTCCGAGCAGACGAGGTTATTTATAAGGTATCCCGAGCCGCTGTCGATGGCGTACTGCTCGGGCACGCTCTCGTAGTGATAGGCCACCCATCCCTCGGCGCGGCTCGCGCGCATGCCCTCGTAGAGCTCCCCGTGCTTTTCAAAGGGCGAAGCGGCGGCGAGGAAGACGCCGTTGTCGTAGATGAGCCCCTTGGCGTAGGTGTCGAGCGCCGCGGCGGGGGTCCGGCAGCGGGTGGTACGCGCGGCGGCGAGGCTGCGGTCGAGCCCGTCGAGCTCGTTGGGGTACATGTGCCCAATGTCCGTGCCCGCGGAGCCGAGCAGCAGGGGCGCCGCAAGCACGAGGACTATGCAGACCGAGGCCAGGGCCATGCCGCGCGGATAGAGCTTGAAGCGCACGATGGCCGCTATGCGCCGGGAGATGTTCTTCCCGCCGTTGGAGATGGAGCTCGTCCCCGGCGCGCGGGCATATTTCGCGTTTGCCATACCGAGCAGTATGCCGCCGTACTCGCGCCGCTCCTCACCCTCCAGGCGTTCCAGCACGCGCTGGTCGCAGAGGGATTCGAGGTCGTTGCCCACGCGGTCGAGGACATAGTGCATGAAGGGATCGCACCAGTGCAGCGCGCGGATGAGGCACCAGAAGATGCCCTGCGCCGCGTCGAAATATTTGAGGTGCAGCAGCTCGTGCAGCAGCACCTTGTCGTCCGCGCCGCCGCGCGGCAGGGCGAGGACGGGCCGGATGACACCGCAGACGAAGGCCGTGGGCAGGCCCTCGACCTCGACGGCGCGGCAGCTGCGCAGGCCGTATTTTTCGCACACGGCGGCGAGGCGCGCCGAGACCTCCGCCGAGGCGGGCGTCCCGCGGCGAAGTACTAGGCGCAGGCGCGCGTAGGCCGCCGCCTTCCAGAGCAGCCAGCCCAGGACGCCCAGGACGTAGACCAAAAACAGCCAATCCGTGAGGCTCCGGGGCGCGCCGGAGGGCAGGGGCAGGACGCTGCCCGCGTCCAGCGAAGACCAGGGCGAAGCGTAGGCGGAGCCGAGGCCGCGCTCCGCCGCCGTCTTCCACATGTCCACCCAGACGGGCAGAGGCAGCAGCACCTGCCGCGTCATCCCCGCCGGGATGAGCGCCCGCAGAGCCAGCAGGCCCCAGACGCCGTACTGCCAGCGCGGAGAGAGCTTGTCCGCGAGCAGGTATTTCACAATGAGCAGCACCGCCGCTACCAGCGAGACGGTGAGCGTTTGCAGCAGGAACTCCCAGATGTTCCCCACGGTTACACCTCCATCTCGTCGAGCAGCTTCCGGAGCCGCGCCGCCTCATCAGCGGAGATGTGCGTCTCCTTCAAAAACGCGGCGATGAGGTCCCCCGCCGCGCCGCCGTAGACCTTGTTGAGCAGCTCGTCCCTCTCCTTCCGGGCGCAGTCCTCCCGCGCCGCCCCCGCCGAATACGGCGCCGGAGAGCTGCGCTCTATCTTTACGAGGCCCTTGGCCTCCATGCGCTTCAGATAGGTGTGGACCGTGTTCTTGCTCCAGCCCTGCCCCGGGTAGAGCGCGCGAGTGAGCTCGCCCAGCGAAAAGCTCTCCCCCGCCCACAGCGCCTCCATCACGGCCCACTCGGCCTCCGTCAGCTTCATCGCGCCGCCTCCTACAAGTGTAGTATGCTTATATACTACATGTGTAGGACGCCCCCTGTCAAGGGCCAAAAAACGCCTTTTCGGATTAAAATAGAAAAGCGGCCCTCCCGGGCCGCTTTCCCTTCCATATCCCATATCGCAAGGCCCTACCCGACTTCGGGCATGGACCAGTTCACTCTGGTATAGGACTCTATCATGGCCGCATAGTCGCTCTGGCAGGCGGCGAAATCGCGGTCTTTTATGGATTCGTAGATGCAGTAGTGGATGTCGCGGTGCCTGTCGAGGCGGAAGTTGCGCACGAGCTCGGGCATCCACTTGGACAGGCAGAAGAGCATGTACTGGTGTATGGGCTCCCGCGCTACGGCGAAGGCATAGGCGTAGAGCGGGTTGTGCGAGATGCGGCAGACATGCTCGTGGAAGGCGAGGTCCGCGGCGGCGACGCGCTTGCACCACTCCTCGTGCGTGAGGCCCTCGGTCTCGGCCCAGGCCTCGCGGTGCCGCAGGGCCAGGCGCTCCAGCTCCGCGAGGTCCTCGGGCGTGGCGCGCTCCATGGCCAGGCGGGCGCACTCTATCTCGATGTGGTTGCGGAACTCCGTCACGTTCTGCATCATGCCGCTCTGCTCGAAAAAGCGGGAGGCTGTCTTGAGGTAGCCCTCAAAGTCGAACTCTATGACGAAGGTGCCGCTGCCCGTGCGCGTCTCGACGATGCCGAGGGCGTTGAGCTTCTGCAGGGCCATGCGCACGGTCAGGCGGTTGACGCCGAACTTCTGCGCCAGCTCGCTCTCCGAGGGGAGCTTGTCCCCGAGCGCCAGACGCCGCCGCTTATCTGCTCCTGTATCGCCTCGCAGACCTGCTCCGAGGCGGAGACTTTTTTGATGCGCATATTGTCTTCCACGGGCAGCCCTCCTGTACTTTTGGCCTTTAAATCCCCTCTCCCCTTTATTAGAGTATAAAACAAGCCCGCCGACTTTGCAAGGGGGATATTCGTGAAATTTTATATAGTAAGGCATGTTATGGCTATTGACTTTTAGAAATAATAAATATATTATGAATTTGACCGGACTACATAGCGAACAGGCCGCCCCCGCGGCGGCGCAACTTATAACTTGAAAGGGTGAGAACATGGCCAAAAACCTGATGACCGGCAACGAGGCCGTGGCCCGCGGCCTTTACGAGGCCGGAGTGGCCTTCGCCTCCGCGTATCCCGGCACGCCCAGCACGGAGATACTGGAAAACGTTGCCGAAAAGTACAAGGACAGCATAGCCTGCGAGTGGGCGCCCAACGAAAAGGTCGCCTTTGAGGCGGCGGTCGGCGCCTCCTTTGTCGGCGGCCGCTCCTTCGCGGCGATGAAGCACGTCGGCCTGAACGTCGCGGCGGACCCGCTGCTGACCTTCGCCTACACGGGTGTGAACGGCGGCATGGTCTTCGTCTCGGCGGACGACCCGGGGCTGCATTCCTCCCAGAATGAGCAGGACAACCGCTTCTACGCGCGCATGGGCAAGTTCATCATGCTTGAGCCCTCGGACTCCCAGGAGGCCAAGGACATGGCCGTCATGGGCTATGAGCTCAGCGAGCAGTTCGACTCGCCCGTCATGCTGCGCATGACCACCCGCGTCTGCCACAGCAAGAGCCTCGTCGAGTTCGGCGATGTCCAGGAGCAGCGCAAGAAGGAGTACGTTAAAAACCGCGCGAAGTACGACCCCGTCCCCGCCATGGCCAAGGGCATGCACACGGCCGTCGAAAAGCGCTGGAAGAGGCTTCTGGAGTACACGGAGGTATGTCCCCTCAACCGCGAGGAGTGGCATACGGACGAAATAGGCATAGTCTCGGCCGGCGCGGCATACCAGTACGCGCGCGAGGTGTTTGGAGACAACGCCTCCTATTTCAAGTGCGGCATGACGAGCCCGATGCCCCTCGAGAGCATCAGGAAATTCGCCGCCAAGGTGAAAAAGCTCTACGTCGTCGAGGAGCTTGAGCCCTACATGGAGGACCTGATGCGTGCAGCCGGCATAGACTGCGTGGGCAAGGCCCTCATCCCCATCGAGGGCGAGCTGAACCCCGACATCGTCCGCAAGAGCCTGACCGGCGAGGTCACGCCCACCATCGAGTACGACAAGAGCGTCGTCCCCGGCCGCCCGCCCATGCTCTGCGCCGGCTGCCCGCACGTCGGCCTCTTCTACGAGCTGGGCAAGATAAAGGACGTCATCGCCATAGGCGACATCGGCTGCTACGCCCTCTCCGGCAACCCGCCGCTGAACGCCAAGGACTTCGCCCTGTGCATGGGCTCCGGCTTCTCCATGGCCCACGGCGCGGCGAAGATCATGGAAAAGTTCGGGGACACGAAGAAGATCGTCGGCGTCGTCGGCGACTCGACCTTCTTCCACACCGGCATGAACAGCATGCTCGACGCCGTGTACAACCACTCGAACGTCACGCTCATCGTCGTTGACAACCGCATCACCGGCATGACCGGCCACCAGGAGAACCCCGGCTCCGGCTACACGATAACCGGCGAGCACGCCTGCCCCGCGGACATAGAGGGCGTCGCCCGGGCCTTCGGCATGACGGACATACACAAGGTGAACCCCATGGACCTTGAGGCCACGCGCAAGGCGCTCAAGGAGGCCATCGCCTTCGAGGGCCCCTCGCTGGTCATCACGCGCTACCCCTGCGCCCTCAAGAAGCGCAGCCCCGAGGACAACGCCGAGTTCGGCACGGAGAAGGCCAAGTACGCCGTCGATAACGACGCCTGCATCGGCTGCAAGAGCTGCCTGCGCCTCGGCTGCCCGGCCCTGAGCTTCGACGGCGGCGCGAAGAAGGCGGACATAGACCGCGTGGCCTGCGCCGGCTGCGGCGTCTGCGCCCAGGTCTGCCCGAAGAAAGCTATTGGAAAGGTGGGTGGCTGATATGTCAAACGTCAAGAACGTCGTCCTCTGCGGCGTCGGCGGCCAGGGCACCATCCTGGCCAGCAAGATCCTCAGCTATGCGCTCATCGAGGCCGGCTACGACGTCAAGATGAGCGAGATACACGGCATGAGCCAGCGCGGCGGCAGCGTCACGACCCAGGTGCGCTACGGCGACAAGGTCTACTCCGCCATCATCGGCAAGGGCTCGGCCGACGTGCTGGTCGCCTTCGAGAAGATGGAGGCCCTGCGCTACCTTGACGACGTCAAGGCCGACGGCGGGGTGGTCATCATAAACGACCACGCCATCCAGTCCCTGCCCACGCTGCAGGGCATGGCCGCCTACCCCGAGGACTGCATCGACAGGGTGAAAGAGAAGGCCGGGGACGTGCGCGTCATAAAGGCCACGAAGATAGCTGGGGAGCTCGGCAACGAGAAGGCCGCGAACGTCGTCCTGCTGGGCGCGGCGGTCAAGGCGCTGGGCCTTGAGGCCATGGACTGGGACGCCGCCCTCGCCGCCTGCGTCAAGCCCGCCTTCCTCGACATGAACCGCGCCGCCTTCAAGGCGGGTCTTGAGGCCGTCTGAAAAAGCCGTAAACATCGCCAAAGCGCGCCGCAAACTGCGGCGCGCTTTTTTGCGCTCTCCCACTGGTGCGGCGCGGGAGTTTGTGATAATATAGTGGAGTTTCAAATTTCTTGCGTTTTGGAGTGTCGCCCGTGAAAAAGGACAGGTACGAAAACCCGCTCTGCTCGCGCTACGCCTCGGAGCGGATGCAGCAGATCTTCTCCCCGGACTACAAGTTCACGACCTGGCACCGGCTCTGGCTCTCCCTGGCGGAGAACGAGCGGGCCCTGGGCCTTCCCGTCACGGCCGAGCAGGTGGCTGAGCTCCGGGAAAACCTCGCCGTCATCGACTATGAGGCCGCAGAGCGCTATGAAAGGGAGCTGCGGCACGACGTCATGGCCCACATCCGCGCCTGGGGCGAGCACTGCCCCCGTGCCCGCGGCATCATCCACCTGGGCGCCACGAGCTGCTTCGTGGACGACAACGGCGACCTCATCGCCTACCGGGACGCCATGGAGCAGATCCGCGGGCTGCTCCTGAACGTCATAGAGGCCCTCGCGGACTTCATCCGCGCGCAGAAGGACACGCCGGTGCTCGCCTACACGCACTATCAGGCCGCCCAGCCCACGACCCTGGGCAAGCGCGCCTGCATGTGGGCGCAGGACTTCGTCTTTGACCTTGAGCGCCTGGACTTTGAGCTGGAGCGCCTGCCCTTCTACGGCTGCAAGGGCGCGACAGGCACGGGCGCGAGCTTCCTCGCCCTCTTCGGCGGAGACGCGGAGCGGGCCGGCGAGCTGGAGCGGCGCATAGCCGCGGACATGGGCTTTGACCGCGTGCTGCCCATCACGGGCCAGACCTACACGCGGAAGATCGACTCCTTCCTTTTGAACGTCCTGTCCGGCATCGCCCAGAGCGCGGCGAAGATGGCGACGGACCTGCGCCTCATGGCCCACGAGAAGGAGTTTGACGAGCCCTTTACCGCCTCTCAGGTCGGCTCCTCGGCCATGGCCTACAAGCGCAACCCCATGCGCTGCGAGCGCATCTGCTCCCTTGCGCGGCACCTCGTCGCCCTGGCGCAGGACACGGCCATGACCGCCTCCAGCCAGTGGCTGGAGCGCACGCTGGACGACTCGGCCAACCGCCGCATCTCGATCCCGGAGGCCTTCCTGACCGCGGACGCCGTGCTCTCGCTCGCCGCGAACGTCCTGCGCGGGGCGCGGGTCTATCCGGGCATGATGGCCCGGCACCTGGCGGAGGAGCTGCCCTTCCTCGCCACGGAGAACATCCTCATGCGCGCCGTGTCCCTCGGCGGGGACAGGCAGGAGCTGCACGAGGCCATACGCGAATACTCCGTCGATACCGCCCGGCGTATGAAGGAGACCGGCTGCGGGAACGATCTGGCTGAGCGCCTGCTTGCGGATGCGCGCTTCAAGCTGGACGAGGCCGCGCTCGCGCAGCTCATGGACGTCGGCAAGTTCGTCGGCCTGGCCCCGGTCCAGGCTGCCGACTATGTGGAAAACACGCTTGCGCCCCTGCTTGAGGCAAACCGCGGCCGTTTCGCCTCCGGGCGTGAGATAAGCTGCTGAAGGCTGGTGTAGAGATGAGACTTTTCTTTGCCATATTGCTCTGCAAGCTGGTGCGCCTGGTGCTCCGGCTGGCCGGGAGGGGCGGCACGGCCCTGCCGGGCAAAATTGCCCTGCGCGTCTGCCCGGACATGCTCTCGCGGCTGGCCCGCGGCGTGACGACGGTTATGGTCACCGGCACGAACGGCAAGACCACCACCTGCCGCATGCTGGAGCAGATGGCCCGGGACGCGGGCCGGGACTGCTTCGCCAACCGCTCCGGCTCGAACCTGGAGCGCGGCATCGCCGCGGACTTCGCCGCGAACGCCAGCCTCTTCGGGAAGCCCCGCCGCCGCTTCGCCGTCATTGAGTGCGACGAGGCCGCCTTCCGCCGCGTCTGCGGGGAGGTGAAACCCGCAGTCGCCGTCGTGACGAACATCTTCCGTGACCAGCTGGACCGCTACGGCGAGGTGACTCACACCCTCGCCGGCATACGCGAGGGCCTGGCCCGTTCGCCCGAGACGCGGGTCTGCCTGAACGCGGACTGCTCGCTGACCTCCTCGCTCGCGCCGGACGCGCCGGACAGGGTGCGCTTTTTCGGCATGGACGCGGCCCTGGGCGAGGCCGCCGCGGTCTCGGACGCGCCCCGCTGCATCTTCTGCGGCGCTGAGTACGAGTACGACTACCACACCTTCGCCCACCTGGGCGGCTTCCGCTGCCCGCAGTGCGGCTACTCCCGCGCGGAGCCCGACGTCGCCATAGTCGAGGTGGACGCGCTTGAGCCGGACAGCAGCCTCGCCCAGCTGCGCGTGGACGGGGAGTTCCTCCCCGCCGCCGTCAGCCTGCCGGCGGCCTACAACCTCTACAACGCCGCGGCCGCCGTCGCCGCCGCCACGGCCCTGGGCGTAGACGCCAAATCCGCCGTGCGCTCCCTCGCGCACATCGAGAGCGGCTTCGGGCGCATGGAGCGCTTCGAGCTCGGCGAGGCCCGGGTGACGATGGTGCTCGTCAAAAACCCCGCGGGCTGCGACAGGGCCATAGACTACCTCGCCTCCCTGCCCGACGGCGTCACCGCCGTCTTCTGCCTCAACGACGAGATAGCCGACGGCACGGACGTCTCCTGGATCTGGGACGCCGCCTTCGAGCGCCTCTTCGAGCCGGAGCGCAAGCCCATGGACATCATCGTCTCCGGCATACGCGCCGAGGACATGCGCCTGCGGCTCAAGTACGCCGGCGCGGACGAGGAGAGCATCCGCCTCATCCACGGGGCCACGGAGCTCATAGACCTCCTCGCCGGGTGCAGGGGCGACGTGTGCATCCTGCCCACCTATACGGCCATGCTGCCCCTGAGGGCCGAGCTGGCCTCCCGCTGCGGCAGAAAGGAGTTCTGGAAGTGATGGAGCTGAGAGTCTGCCACCTCTACCCCGACGTGCTGAACCTCTACGGCGACCGGGGCAACGTGCTCTGCATAAAAAAGCGCCTGGAGTGGCGCGGCATAGGCTGCACTGTGACGGAGCTGCCCATAGGCGAGCGCCGCGGGCTGGGGAACTTCGACCTGTTCTTCGTCGGCGGCGGCCAGGACTTCGAGCAGGGGCTGCTGCTGGAGGACCTGCGCGGCGGCAAGGGCGCGGACATCCGCGCCGCGGCGGAGGACGGAGCGGCCTTTCTGTGCGTCTGCGGCGGCTACCAGCTCATGGGCCACCACTACGACACGGTCTCCGGCGCGCGCTGCGCGGGCCTGGACGTGCTCGACCTCGTCACCGAGGGCGCGGAAGAGCGCATGATAGGCAACTTTGCCTTCGAGACGGAGTTCGGCCCCGTCGTGGGCTTCGAGAACCACAGCGGACGCACCCGGCTCGGCCCCGGCGCGCAGCCCCTGGGCCGCGTGCTGCGCGGCTTCGGCAACAACGGCGAGGACGGCACGGAGGGCGCGCGGTACAAGAACGTCTTCGGCACCTACAGCCACGGCCCCGTGCTGCCGAAAAACCCCGGCTTCTGCGACGGCATACTCCTCGCGGCCCTGCGCCGCCGCTACGGGGACGCCGAGCTTGCGCCCCTGCCCGACCTCTCCGAGCGCGAGGCGCACGAGAGCGTCCTGGCAAAGCTGCTGGGCTGAAAAAATATTCGCCCCTTAATCTTCGTTTAATCTTCGGCGCATATACTGTAGCCATAACGAAGAAAGGAGGCGAAGGCATGAGCCTGCTCAGGATGAACGTAGGTATGGCGGTCACGATGGCCCGCGCGGCGGGCTCGCGCACGGCCTTTGCCATAGTCAGCGGCTCCCCCGCGCCCAAGGCGGCGGCGGAGAAGAAAAAGAGCAAATAAAAATTTAAGGCGGGTCCCGCGAGGGGACCCGCCCTTTTTTATTCCATCGGAGCCTCCTGCGCCCCGGCGTCCGGGAGCGCAGCGTCCGCCTGCCCCGCCTCCGGGGAGGCGCTCTCCTCGCCCTTGTGATACTCGGAGTAGTCCACGACGAGGTCCGGCCCGTCAAAGCTGCCGTCGAGCTTGGACATCGTGCGCTCATAGGCCTCCGAGCCCTCCTCGTAGGGCGTGGGCCGGTAGTCGTTGATGCCCTCCGTGCTTGATAGGCAGCAGGGGACGGCCTCGTAGCCCTCGACGCTGACCGTGCCGTCCAGGTCGCGCTTCACGGAAAAGCGCACGATGGCGGTGTCCCTGTCGCGCGGGGCGGTGTTGCCGCCGAAGCTCCAGTTGCCGAGGCTGTTGACGATGTAGCCGCCGTTATACTCGTCTATGCGCTGAAGAACGTGCGGGTGGGAGCCGTAGACTATGTCGGCCCCGGCGTCTATGGCGGCGCGTCCGAGCTGCTCCTGCCCGCCGGTTACCCGGTAGCTGCCCTCTATGCCCCAGTGCATAAGGCAGATGACGAGGTCTATGTCCTCCCTCTGCGCCAGGGCGGAGACGCCCTCGCGGATCTCCTGCTCGCCCGCCGTCCAGCGCGCGGCGTAGAGGCCGACGGTCAGCCCGTCGTCCCGCGAATAGACATAGCTCTCGTTCGGCCCGGCGTAGGCGACGCCCGCGCCGTCCAGGACGGCCTTGGTGTTGTCCAGGCCCGTCTGGCCGAAGTCAAGGGTGTGGTTGTTCGCCAGGGTGACGAAATCTATGCCGCCCTGGACGAGTATCTGCGCATTTTCCGCCGCGCCGCAGAACTGGAAAGTACCCGTGCCGGAAAGCGGCGTCTCCGAGAGGCTGCACTCAAGGTTCGCTATGCTGAGGTAGTCGTCCTCAAAGTATTGCAGCGTGCCGGAGAAGGGCCAGCTCATGTCCCCGTCGAGGATGCTCTCGAAGTGGTCGTTGTACTGGGAGGAACTGAGCGTGCAGTCGCCCACCATGGAGATGGTGAAATACTCCGGCTCCGGCGTTGGCGTCGGTGTGGGCGTCGGCGTGGGGGTCGGGGTGGGGGTCGGCGTCGGCGTGGGCGAGGCGCTGGGGCTGGGCGTCGGCGTGGGGGCCGGCGTCGGCTCCGGCGCCGCGGTGACGCGCAGGAAGAGCAGCCCGCCCAGCACCGCCGCGCAGATGAGGAATATTAAAATGAGAGTAAACTTCCTTGCAGTATTCATGGCCCTGCTGAGACTGCTGTGCCGGGGCGAAAGTTCCCGTCGCCGGGCTCAAGCGCGCTCTTTTCCGACAAAAAAGATTGAGATGAGCCCCGGACCGGTGTGCGCGCCTATGATGGGGCCTATGTGCGTGTAGAAGACGTCGCGGAAGCCGCACTCGCGCACGAGGGCCTCGCCGTACTCGCGGGCCTTCTCGGGCGCGTCGGCTTCGGAAACTATGAGGGTCTGGCCCGCGGCGTCCACGACCAGCTCCTGCACATCCTTTATTACCTTCTTGAAGCACTGCTTGTCGCCGCGCACCTTCTGCCAGACCTCAAGGTGGCCCTCGTAGTCGAGGTGCATGATGGGGACGATGTTGAGCGCCGTGCCGAAGGCCGCCGCGGTCTTGCTGACGCGGCCGCCGCGGTAGAGGTAGGTGAGGTCGTTCGTCGTGAAGATGGAGTTGGTGTTGTGTACCATGCTCTCAAGCTCGTCGGCGTTGTCCGCGAGGCTGAGGCCCTTGTCGCGGTTGTCCGCCGCGCGCAGGACGACGAGGCCGAAGCCGGCGGAGGCGTTGGTCGAATCCACGACGCGGCAGGTCCAGCCGGGATACTCCTCCATGAGCATGGCCGCGGCGGAACGGGCGTTGTCGCAGGAGCCGGAGATGGCCGCGGCGAGGGAGATGTGCAGCACGGGCGTGCCGGCCTCGGCCAGGGGCCTCCAGAACTCCGTGAACTCCCCGGGGTTTATCTGGCTGGTGCGGGCGATCCCGCCGGCGCGCATCAGGTCGTAGAACTCGCGGAAGCTCTCCTCCGTCATACCGTCCGTCATGGGCTTGCCGTCCATGGTGAAAGGCATCTTGTAGGGCATCACGCCGCGTTCGGCGCACTTTTCAAGCGAGAGGTCGCAGCCGGAATCGGCTGTTATCTGATAGGCATATACACTCATGGCATTCTAGACCTTTCTCAGTAATTGGCTGTATCATCATACCCCAAACGGAAGATTTATCAAGCACGAGTTTGCCGCAGCTTACCAAAACTGAAAAAAGTCCCCGCCGGGAGAGGCCCGGCGGGGCTGAGGCTTTGGGTTTCTCAGAAGGTCATCATGACCTTGAGAACGGGCTCGGGCCGCTTGTCGGCCATGTGCATGGCCTCGGCAAACTGCTCTATGGGGTAGCGCTGGGTGACGAAATGGCCGAGATCCATCTTCCCGGCGTCTATCGCCTCGGCAATGAGGCGAAAGTCCTCGTTGGTGTACATGTTGTAGGCCTTGAAGTCCAGCTCATGCTGCTGGTGCACGCGGTAGGGGAAGCCTATGCCGTCCTCCATGAGGGCGTGCTGGACGAGCTGGCCGCCCCGGCGGCAGATCTCAGCCGCCTGCTGGAGGGTCGGAGCGTCGCCGTAGGCGAGGAAGACGAGGTCCGCGCCCACGCCCCCCGTGAGCTCCATGACGCGCTCATAGAGGTTCTCGCTGCGGCTGTTGCAGGTGAGCTCGGCGCCCATCTCGCGGGCCTTCTGGAGGTTGAAGTCCGCCACGTCCACCATGAGGATGCTCCTGGGATCATAGAGCCTCGCGCAGAGGAAGTCGCCTATGCCTATGGGGCCGCAGCCGATGACGACGATGTTGGTGTAGCCGTCTATCCGGCTGTTGCGCACGGCGTACATGCCGTTGGCGATGGGCTCTATGAGCGCGCCCTCCTCGTAGCTGAGCTTTTCGGGGATGGGCACGACGGTCTGCTCGGGGACGACTATGTACTCGCCCAGGGCCCCGCTCCAGCCGCCGGCGCCGAGCACCTTCTTTGACGGGCAGACGTTGTAGAGCCCGTGACGGCAGTACCAGCACTCGCCGCAGCCGTAGTGCGGCTCGACGGTGACGCGGTCGCCCACGGCGAACTTTGTGACGCCCGCGCCGACCTCCACGACCTCGCCGGCGACCTCGTGGCCGGAGACGAGGGGCGGGATGCGGAAGGGGTGCAGCCCGTGCAGGGCGTGGACCTCGCTGCCGCAGATGCCGCAGTTGTGTACCTTTATTTTTACGTCGCTGGCCTTTTCGATTTGGGGCTCCGGCATATCGTCCCGGAACTCCGCCTGGCCGACGGCGGGCATATAACCTGCTCTCATATCTGGAATCCTCCTTACAAGCTGAATTGTGTTCCGCGCGTCAGGCCGCGAGGTTGTTGGCGACGAGGCCGGGCAGGAAGGTGGCGATGGGCTCGATGTAGGTGACGAGCAGCAGGGCGATGATGGACGCTATTATTAGCGGCATGACGCCCTTGCAGATCTCCTTGAGCTTTATGCCCGCGATGCCGCAGCCGACGTAGAGGTTCACGCCGACAGGCGGGGTCACGAGGCCGACGGCCAGGTTGAACACCATGACGCAGCCCAGGTGTACGAGGTCGATGCCCAGGGCCCTGGCGACGGGCAGCAGGATGGGCACGATGATGTACATGGCGCTGTTGGCGTCGATGAAGCAGCCGGCGATGAGCAGGATGACGTTCACGATGAGCAGGAAGATGAACCTGTTGCCGTTGGTCAGGCTGATGAGGGCCGAGCTGGCGTCGGCGGCGATGCCGGTGAGGGTCAGCGCGTAGGAGAAGAGGCTGGCCGTGCCGACGATGAGCATGACGACGGCCGTCTGGCTGACGGAATCGACGAGCAGGGGCCACATGTCCTTGAGCTTGAGCTTGCGGGTGGCGAAGCCAATGAGTATGCCGTAGATGGAGGCGACGGCCGCGGCCTCGGTCGGGGTGAAGAAGCCGCCGTAGATGCCGCCGAGGATGATGACGGGCATCAGCAGGCCGGGGATGGCGCGCACAAAGGCCCGCCAGCGCTCGCGCCCGCTGGCGCGGGGCAGCAGGGTGATCTCACGTCCGCGGTTGGTCCAGATCATGGCCAGGACCAGCAGCACGCCCATGAGGATGCCGGGGACGATGCCGGAGGCGAACAGCTCGCCGACGGGCTCGCCGGTGATGGAGCCGTAGATGACGAAGGGTGATGGCTGGGGGGGATGATGATGCCTATGGCGCCGGCGGCGGAGACGAGGGCGGCAGAGTCGTTCTTGCGGTAGCCCACGTTGGTCATGGCCGGGATGAGTATCATGCCGAGGGCCGCGACGGTTGCCGGGCCGGAGCCGGATATGGCCGCGAAGAAGCAGGCGACGATGACCGTGACGAGGGCCATGCCGCTGCGGCGGTGTCCGACGAGGGTGCGGGCAAAGTCTATGAGCTGGGTGGAGATGCCGCTCTTGTCCATGACGTTGCCGCCCAGGATGAAGAAGGGTATGGCCAGCAGCACGAACTTGCTCGTGGCCGCGTAGAGGTTCGAAGCGATGGGCATGAGCGGCAGGCCCTCAAACAGGATGACGGCCAGGCTCGAGATGCCGAGCGCGAAGGCTATGGGCATATTCATGAACAGCAGAAGGAAGAATATGCCGAAGAGTATTATGGCGGCCATCAGGCATTCTCCTCCTTTCCGCTGTGAAGAGACTTGGTGAAGTTGATGACGGCGAGCTGCACCTGGCGGATGAACAGCACGGCCGCGCCTATGGGCAGCCAGATGCCGTAGAGCCAGACGGGCCAGCTCATGCCCATGCTGAGGACGTTGTTGGTGAACTGGTTCTGGACGTACTGGTAGCCGAGGTAGATGATGGCGGCGCAGAAAGCGGCGCTCAGCAGGTCGCAGATGAGGGCGAGGACGCTCTGGGCGGTCTTGGGAAGCAGGTCGGTAAAGACGCTCAGGCCGAGGTGCGCGCCGCGCTTGGTGGCGGTGGCGGCGCCGAGTATGCTCAGGATCATCAGGCCAACGCAGGTCAGCTCCTCAATGAAGGGCATGGAGCCCAGGGACGGGTCTATCATGACCAGGAACTTCCGGGCTATGACGTTGACAAACGTGAGTATTAGCATGACAAACAGTATGATGGCGCAGACGCCGTCCTCAAATGAGTTGAGGAACTTTTTCATGCCTTTTCCTCCTTTTCGATCTCTTTTCTCAAAAAATCCAACAAAAAGCCCGCCGGAGGCCGGAGCCCCCGGCAGGCGTGATGCTGGGTCAGCGAAGGGAGTATTACTCCACGCCGAAGGCGGTGCAGGCTGCCTCGCCGTAGATGCCCTTGTACTCCTCGATGAGGTCGGAGATGACGGCGCGCCAGGTCTCGACGTCCTCTTCGGTGAAGCGGTAGAACTGGACGCCGTTCTCGGTCTCGCACTTGGCGATGAGCTCCTCTTCCTCGGCGACGAGCTCGGCGTTGACCTCCTTGCAGGCCTGCTCGACGCACTCGCGGACGAGCTGCTGGTCCTCGGCGCTCAGCTTGGCGTCGAAGTTGGCCTTGTTGGCCATCCAGGTAAAGGCCTCGTAGGTGTGGCGGGAGATGGTCATGTAGGGCTGGATCTCCTGTACGTTGTTGGAGACGATGGTGGAGATGGAGTTGTCGTGGCCGTCGATGGTGCCCTGCTGCAGGGCGGTAAAGACCTCGGACCAGCTCATGGCCTGGGGAGAGGCGCCGTAGGCGGAGTAGAAGTCCATGAAGAAGTCGCCGCCGGGGATGCGGATCTTGAGGCCGGCGAGGTCCTCAGGCTGCTCGATGGGGTGCTTGCTGTTGGTGATGAGCTTGAAGCCGTTGTGGACGGCGCCGAGGTAGGTGACGCCCTTGGGGCTCAGGATCTCCTCCATGTACTCGCCACCCGCGCCGAAGAAGGCGTCCTCGGCGGCCTGGTAGTCCTCGAACAGCCAGGGCATGGTGCAGACCATGGCCTCGGGGGCGATGCTGGAGACGATGGAGGTGGAGTGGATGTCGATGTCGGTGCTGCCGCCGGTCAGCAGCTCGATGGCGCTCGTCATATTGCTGCCCGCGAGCTGGTCGTTGTTGTAGATGTTAACGGTGATGCGGCCCTCGCTCTTCTCCTCGATGAGCTCCTTGAAGCGCTTGGCGGAGCGGGTGTCGTTGCCCTGATCGGTGCCGTTGCAGGTGAGGGTGAGCTCCACGGCCTCGCCGGAGGGGACGTCGTCGCCGGAGGGGGCGTCGCTGTTCGCAGCGGGCTCGCTGCCGCAGGCGGCCAGGGCGAAGACCATGGTGAGCGCGAGGATGAGCGCAAGCAACTTTTTCATTTTCGTGTCTCCCTTTCTTCTTGTTTCTTCTCTTCTTATTTTTTGCACCGTCACTGGATGGCTTTCGCCTGGGCGACGATGTTCTCCACGGTGATGCCGTTTTTGGCGAGCAGGCGCTCGTAGGGGGCGGACTCGCCGAACTTGTCCTGGATGGCCACGCGCCGCACTATGCCGCGGCCCGCTTCGGCCACGCACTCGCAGACCGCGCTGCCCAGGCCGTTTATCTTGTTGTGGTCCTCGACGGTCACGATCTTGCCGATGTCCGCGATGCAACCCTGCACCGCCTCCTCGTCCAGGGGCTTTATCGTGTGCATGTCGAGCACCCGGGCCTCTATGCCCTGCTCGTGCAGGACCTGCGCCGCCTCGATGGCCAGGCGCAGCGTGTCGCCCACGGCGATGAGCGCCACGTCCCTGCCCTCGCGCAGCTTGTTCGCCTTGCCGATGACGAACTGCGCGTCCTCGTCGTAGACCACCGGCACAGCGTCCCTCGTGAAGCGCAGGAACATCGGGCCGTAGGTCTCGCCCGCCGCGCGGACGAGCTTCCTGGCGGACACGTAGTCCGCCGGCTGGATGACGGTCATGTTGGGGATGGTGCGCAGGACGCCCATGTCCTCGATGGCCTGGTGGCTGGCGCCGTCGTTCGCGGGGGTCAGGCCGCCGTGGGAGCAGGCTATCTTCACGTTCAGGTTAGTATAGCAGATCTCCTGGCGGATCATCTCGCACATCCTGAGCGAGCCGAACACGGCGTAGGTGACGACGAAGGGTATTTTGCCCGTCGTGGCAAGGCCCGCGGCCAGGGCGGCGGCGTTCTGCTCGGCTATGCCCACGTTCACGTGCTGCTCCGGCAGAGCCTTGACAAACTTGCCCGTCTTGCAGCTCTTGCTTATGTCGGCGTCAACAACATATATGTTCCGGTTCTCGCGCCCGAGCTCGACTATCTCGTCCCCGAATCCGTCGCGCGTGGCTATCATATCACCGATGGCCATTCAGTTCAGCCCCCTTTCAAGCTGCGCCATGGCGCTCTCGTACTGCTCCTTGTTGGGAGCGTTCCCGTGCCAGTCAAGGTTGTTCTCCATGTAATCCACGCCCTTGCCCTTTACCGTGTGGGCGTTTATGAACTTGGGCTTGCCGTTCTTCGCAGCGCGTATCTTGTCGAAGACCTCCACGATCTGGCCCATGTCGTGGCCGTCTATCTCGTAGACCTCGAAGCCGAAGGCCTCTGCCTTCCTGTTCACGTCTATGAGGGGCATGATCACCTCGGAGGGACCGTCGAGCTGCAGGCCGTTGTTGTCGAGTATCATGATGAAGTTGTCGAGCTCATACTTGTGCGCTGTCATCATGGCCTCCCAGATGATGCCCTCGTCGAGCTCGCCGTCGCCCACCATGTCGAAGACGCGGTAGTCCCTGCCGTCGCGCTTGCCGGCGAGGGCCATGCCCACGGCGCAGGCTGTGCCCTGGCCCAGGGAGCCGGTGGAGATGTCTATGCCGGGGCATTTCAGCATGCTCGGGTGGCCCTGGAGCTTGGAACCCTCCTGGCGCAGCGTGTGCAGGTCCTCCTCGGGGAAAAAGCCCAGTTTGCCCAGCGCGGCATACTGGATGGGGCAGACGTGGCCCTTCGAGAGCACGAAGCGGTCCCGGTCCGGCCACTTGGGGTCCTTCGGGTCCACGTGCATCTCTGAAAAATACAGCGCGGCCACTATGTCCGCCGCCGAGAGCGAGCCGCCCGGATGCCCGGACTGCGCCTCGTATATCATCGTGACGGCAGTCTTGCGCAGCTCCTTCGCCCGCTCTTTGAGCTCTTTTATCTTCTCATCTGGCACTGAAATTTCCCCTTTCTGTGCCTGCCGCAGCACCGGCGACAGATTGTTTAATAATTGTCAAACGTCCAATGCTCAATGTTGGATGTTGTGGCTTAATTTTAAACATCCGCCCGGCAAAAAGTCAAGCGGATGTTATGTCGGTCGAATCGATTTGTGCAACGTTCACCAATTGTAAGAATCTTTCCAGTAATAATAACTATACCTCAGGGCCTCGTCCACATCGGAGCCGGGCTTTTTCTCGAGGGCGTCGAGAGCCATGCGGTGGGTCCTCACCAGGTACTCCCTGTCGTTTTCCTCAAAGACCTTTTCGATGGTGCGGTGGCGTGACTCGCTTGTCAAATCAGCGACGAAATCGTGTATCATGACGACAAGGGAATTGTGCGTCGTCTCGGCTATGGCCTTGTGGAAGGCCATGTCAGTATCTGAGATGTCCTCGATGTCATAGTCCTCGCGTCTGAGCTTAGTCTCAAGTTCGGCGTTGATGGACTCCAGCTGCTCAACCTCCTCGTCACTGAGCCCCTGGGCAAGGATCAGGCGGTAGATGCCGGACTCGATTATCTGACGGAGGCCCAGCAGGTCCTTATAAGAATCCTCTTTTTGGAGTATTATTCTGTACAGCAGGGGATTTATCATCTTGTTGGAGAAGCCGTCGCAGACGAAGGTACCCTCCGGGCGGCGTATCTCGACCACGCCGTAGGCGATAAGCGTGCGTATGGCCTCGCGCACCGTGTTCCGGCTGACCTGGAAGGCGGCAATGAGCTCCATCTCTGTGGGCAGCTTGTCGCCGGGTTTGAGCTCCCCGGCAATGATGGAGTCGGTTATTTTGTTGATGATGCGCTGCACGAGGGATTCGTTCTTGATGGGCGTCATGAATCGCTGAGACTCATTCACAGAAATCGTCCGCCTTCTGAGTGGATTTTTTGGGGGTACAAACGCCGATGTCCCCTTAAATATATTATTATAATTGCATTTTGCCAAACAGGCAAGCGGTATTTTTGAAGCTGCGCTCTGCGTCCGGCGGCGCCGTTTGAGTTGAAATGGCCTTTGGCGGATGGTATAATGATTTGAAGCTCGTAAGTCCCGATACCACGGGACACATTTTCTGATTCTGACTGGGAGGCAAGACCATGACAAACAGGGAGCTTGAGCTCATCGCCGCGCGCGGGCGGCGCTTGGGCATGGATATGGTGTTCCGCGCCGCGAGCGGGCATATTGGCGGCTCGCTTTCGGCGATGGACATATTGACGGAGCTGTATTTCGAAGAGCTCCGCATAGACCCCGCGCGCCCTCAGGCCCCGGAGCGGGACCGCTTAGTCATGAGCAAGGGCCACTGCACGCCCGCGCTCTATTCCGTCCTCGCCCTGCGCGGCTACTTCCCCGAGAAGGAGCTGGAGCTCTTCCGGAGCATTGAGGGCCACATGTCCGGCCACCCTGACATGGTCCACGTCCCGGGCGTGGATATGTCCACGGGCTCCCTGGGCCAGGGCCTCTCCGCCGCCGTGGGCATGGCGCTCGCCGCGAAGCTGGACGGCGCTGGCGGCTACCGCGTCTTCGCCCTCATGGGCGACGGCGAGATAGAGGAAGGCCAGATCTGGGAGGCGGCCATGTCCGCCGCCAAGTACGGGCTTTCCAACCTCTGCGGCATTGTGGACGTGAACGGCCTGCAGATAGACGGCCGCACCGCCGACGTCATGCCCTCCGAGCCGCTGGACGCCAAGTTCGCCGCCTTCGGCTGGAACGTGATAAAGGCTGACGGTCACGACTTCGACTCCCTGCGCGCCGCCTTTGCCGCCGCGCGTGCCGAGAAGGACCGCCCCAGCGTCATCCTCGCCAAAACCGTCAAGGGCAAGGGCGTCTCCTTCATGGAAAACGAGGCCGGCTGGCACGGCAAGGCCCCGAACGCAGAGCAGTATGAGCGCGCTGTGGCGGAGCTGGACGCCGCCATCGCAAGACTGGAGGTGGAGTAAATGTCTGAGAAGAAGGCGACCCGCGCGGCCTACGGCGAGATGCTCGTGGAGCTGGCGGACAAGTACCCCGAACTCGTCGTCCTGGACGCCGACCTGGCCGGCGCCACGATGACCAAGGGCTTCGCCCAGGCCTGCCCCGACAGGTTCTTCGACATGGGCATAGCCGAAGCCAACATGATAGGCGTCGCCGCGGGCCTGGCCGCCTGCGGGAAGAAGCCCTTTGCCAACTCCTTCGCCATGTTCACGGCCGGCCGTGCCTATGAGCAGGTGCGCAACTCCGTGGCTTACCCCGGCCTCAACGTCAAGTGCGTCGGCTCCCACGGCGGCATCTCCGTCGGCGAGGACGGCGCCACCCACCAGTGCATAGAGGATCTCGCCCTCATGAGCGCCATCCCCGGCATGCTGGTGCTGAACCCCTGCGACTCCCACGAGATGCGCCAGGCCGTGCAGGCCCTCATCGACTACCAGGGCCCCGCCTACCTGCGCCTGGGCCGCATGGCCGTCGAGACCGTCACCGACTCCGTCCCCGGCTACAAGTTCGAGCTGGGCCGCGCCGCCGCGCTGCGTGAGGGCTCCGACCTCACCATCTGCGCCACGGGCCTGATGGTCCAGCGCGCGCTGGCCGCCGCGGAGCTGCTCGCCGGCGAGGGCGTCAGCGCCCGCGTGCTCGACTTCCACACCATAAAGCCCCTGGACGGCGAGGCCCTGCTCGCCGCCGCGCGCGAGACCGGCTGCATAGTCACCACAGAGGAGCACAGCATCGTCGGCGGCCTCGGCGCCGCCGTCGCCTCCTTCCTCGCCGAGCGCTGCCCCGTCCCCGTCCTGCGCCACGGCGTGCGCGACGTGTTTGGCCGCTCCGGCAAGGCCGAGCAGGTGCTCGAGGCCTACGGCCTTACCCCGCCGGCGATCGTCGAGACCGCCCGCGCCGCCCTGGAGCTCAAGCGCTGAGCGTTTAAATTGGCAGTTCGTTAAAATTGCAACAATATCGCCATAAATATGCGCTTATTTTGTGTAATTTGACGTTTTTGTTGGACGAAATTCATTAAGTTCATGCATTGCATTTATAGCTTTATCAGGATAAGATAAAAGCAGATAAATACTGCACAAGAGATAGAGGTGCGAAATCGCGGGCGTTCCGCCCGTTATTTCGCACCGTTTTTTTATATCTGCACAGGAGAGGAAGAACATGAACAAACGGCTTCAATTTTTTGAGACCGAGCCGATAATCGCCGCGGTCAAAACAGAGGAGCAGCTTGAGCGCGCCCTGACTTCAGGGAGCAACATCATATTTTTCCTGTTCGGCAACATATGCAACATCCCGAAGCTCGTGGAGAGCGTCAAGGAGCGGGGGAAGTACGCCTTCGTACACCTGGACCTCATAAACGGGCTGGCGGCCAAGGAGATAGCCGCGGACTACATCCGCAGCTTCACGCGGGCGGACGGCGTGCTGAGCACCAAGCCGCCCATCCTGAGGCACGCCAAGGAGATCGGTCTCATCACGGTGCTGCGGGTCTTCGTGCTGGACTCGCTGGCGCTGGATAATATAGAGAAACTGCGCGCGGCCTGCAATCCGGACCTCATCGAGCTTGTGCCGGGCCTGATGCCGAAGATAATCAGGCAGGTACACTCCCTGCACAGGACGCCGCTCATCGCCGGTGGGCTCATACGTGACAAGGAGGACACGGTGAGCGCGCTCTCGGCCGGGGCGGTCAGCATCAGCACCTCCTGCGAGGAGGCCTGGCAGGAGCTGGATTCAGCGCAGACGCCGGCGCAAAGACAATTCAGGAAGGAAGGGATGTGAGACGGTGAAGTACATTATGGCCCTCGACCAGGGCACCACGAGCTCCAGGTGCATCATCTTCGACCACTCAGGCGCAATGCTCGCCTCGGCACAGAAGGAGTTTGCCCAGCACTACCCCAAGCCCGGCTGGGTGGAGCACGACGCCGCGGAGATTTGGGAGACGACCCTGGAGGTGGCCCGGGGGGCCATGGCAAAGGCGGGCCTGTCCGCCGCGGACATCGCGGCCATAGGCATCACGAACCAGCGTGAGACGACGGTGGTCTGGGACAAGGAGACCGGCGCGCCCGTCTGCCCCGCGATAGTCTGGCAGTGCCGGCGCACGGCGCCCATGGCGGACGCGCTGGCAGCCTCCGGTTGGGCTGAGAAGATAAGGCAGAGGACCGGCCTTGTGCCGGACGCCTATTTCTCCGGCACCAAGCTGCGCTGGATACTGGACAAGATCCCCGGCGCGCGCCGGGGCGCGGAGGAGGGCCGTCTGCTCTTCGGGACGATAGACAGCTGGCTCATCTGGAACCTCACGGGCGGCCGCGCACACGTGACGGACGTGACCAACGCCTCGCGCACGATGCTCTTCGACATCCGGCGGCTGCGCTGGGACCCCGAGCTGCTGGAGCTCTTCGGCATACCTGAGCAGATGCTGCCGAAGGTGCAGCCTTCGAGCTGCATCTACGGTGAGACGGAGCCTGCCCTCTTCGGCGGGAAGATACCCGTTGCGGGCGCGGCGGGAGACCAGCAGAGCGCGCTCTTTGGCCAGTGCTGCTTCGAGGCCGGCGACGTGAAGAACACCTACGGCACGGGCTGTTTTCTGCTGATGCACACGGGTTCGGAGCCTGTGTTCTCTAAAAACGGGCTCATCACGACCATTGCGGCCTCCGGCCCGGGGCGGATACGTTACGCGCTTGAGGGCAGCGTATTCACAGCGGGCGCGGCGGTCCAGTGGCTGCGGGACGAGATGGGGCTCATCTCGGACGCTGCGGCATCGGAGGCGGCGGCGCGCTCGGTGACGGACACCGGCGGGGTCTACGTTGTGCCGGCCTTCACGGGCCTGGGCGCACCCTATTGGAATCAATATGCCCGGGGTACGATAACGGGCATCACGCGGGGCTTCACGCGCGCCCAGCTTATAAGGGCGACGCTGGAGTCCATCGCCTACCAGACCTACGACATCTGCCGGGCAATGGAGAGCGACGCGGGCGTGGAGCTGACGCGCCTGCGCGTAGACGGCGGCGCTTCGGCCAACGACCTGCTGATGCAGTTCCAGAGCGACCTGCTGGGCGCCGAGGTACTCAGGCCGGCCTGCATAGAGACGACTGCGCTCGGCGCGGCGTATCTGGCGGGCCTCGCGGTGGGCTACTGGAAGGACACGGCGGACATAAAGCAGAACCGCCAGACGGGCCGAGTATTCCTGCCCGAGATGCAGGATACCACCCGTGCCAAGCTCCTGAAGGGCTGGAACCGAGCCCTGACCGCAGCCCTGACTTGGGCGGACATGGAAGATTAAACGATCATAGGGGAAACGGGGGAAATTATGAAAAAGACAGCCAAATCCATAGTGGCAATAATAGGTGTGATCATGCTGCTGGTCGGTTGCTTTGGCGCCTGGCTCGTGCGGAGCTCGGGAAACACCGTGCAGATATTTGAGGTCAACATCCCGGACCAGTCAGGCACTTACATCCACGCAACGGTCTTCAAGCCCAAGACCGCTACCGCCGAAAATCCCGCGCCTGTCGTGGTGACATGCAACGGCTACGCGGACACCGGCGAGAAGCAGGACTTTGCGGCCATTGAGCTCAGCAGGCGCGGGGTCGTCGTTTTTGAAATGGACGCGCTCAGCCACGGGCTTTCGAGCACCTCCACATACGACAGTTCGCCCGCCTCGACGATGGGCGAGGCCGTCGGCATGATCTCGCTCGTTGAGTTCATAAGCAATGCCGAGCTGGACTACATAGACCTCTCCAGGCTGGGTATCACCGGCCACTCCATGGGCGGCATCGCCACCCGTGTCACCTACGAACACTTCGGCGCGCTGGAGACCGCCGCGCTGGAGGCCGCCAGACTCCCGGAGTCTGACGGAGGCGAGGAGATAACGGACGCCGAGTTCGAGTACGCCGAATCCCTCAACGTCATCTCCGCCGCGTTCTTCCAGTCTGCCCTGCCCATGCCCGACGTCGGGGCCTACGGCAACTATTACCGCAACGCCGGCATCAACTACACCTACTACGACGAGGGCAACTACACGACCTCCAACGGCGACGGAGACCTGACCGACGCGCCCGAGGCCCTCGCCTTCATAAACTCCATGCTGGGCGAGGAAAACGCCATCGACACCGTGGAGATAGGCAAGTATTACGGCAGCGTCGAGGACAACAACCTGCGCGTCGTGTACAACGTCAAGACGACGCACACCTTTGAGTACATGACGCCGGCCAGCGCGACCTGCCTCATAGACTTCTTCACCGACTGCCTGAGCCTGGATACCGACCTGAGCTCTTCCAACCTGATATTCATGTATCGCTTCCTCTTCTCTACCATCGGCCTCATCGGGCTGGGCCTGCTCATCACGAGCTTTGTGTACGCGCTGCTCAGGACGAAGTTCTTCGGCACCATCTGCGTCCGCGTCCCGGAGCCCAAGGCCGTGCTCAAGAGCTCGTCCGACAAGGCGGTGTTCTGGGGCAGCTGGCTCGTTATCATTGTCATAACCGTATTCTGCCTAGTGCCTGTCATCAGGCTGGACGCCAAGATATTCCCTGTAGTGGCCGGGATGGGCTACGCGAAGGTCTACACCAGCACCAACGTGAACTCGTTTGCCATCTGGTGCGTGTTCATCGCCCTGGTGTCCCTGGTGCTCTTCCTCATAAACTACAACGTCAGGCTCAAGAAGCAGGGCTGGAGCATAGACGACCTGGGGCTCAAGATCGGCGGCAAGAACATCCTGAAGAGCCTGCTGCTGGCCGCCTGCGTGTACACGATATTCTATGTCATAGTCTTTGCCGCGAACTTCATCTTCCACTTTGACTTCCGCATCTGGAACATGTCGGCCAAGGTGTTCATAGCCGACAAGCTGGTGATGTTCATAGAGTATCTGCCCTGGTTCATGTTCTTCATGTTGATCCAGTCGCTTGTCACCAACACCTCGAACCGCATAGCGGGGCAGAAGCACAACCTGCTCATAAACGTGATCGGCAACACCCTGGGCCTGCTGATCATAGGCGTGTTCGCCTACACCTACCTGTTCACGACCGGCGTCTCCTTCCCCGCGTGGGCAAGCGCCTGGGACCGTGTCGCGCAGGTGTTCCCGTTCATGCTGTACACTCTTGCGACCATCATCATCAGCCGCAGGTGCTTTGAGAAGACGGGCAGCATCTGGACCGGCGCTTTTGTAAACTCGTTCATCGTCACCATGATGCTCGTCACGAACACGTCCAACTTCTATCTGCTCGGATGATGCAGAATCTTAGAGAAAAAGAATGGGGGAAAATATGAAAAAGCTGACACTGAAAACGAAAGAGGGCTGTTGGCGGCTGCTGGCGATCTTTATCGTAATAATACTTCTCAGCGGCTTTGTCGCGAGGATGATATCGTCCAGCGGCGGCAGCGTTAAGATCAGCCGAGTTACATATGATTCCCGCGGGGCAACTGCGAACGCTGACCTGTACTATCCCGCGGGCACCTCGGATAAGGACAGCCTGCCCGCCGTCCTGGTGGCTCACGGCGGCGGCGTATCCAAAGGTGTGGTACAGGGCATGGCCGAAGAGATTGCCAGGCGCGGCTATGTCGTCCTTTGCGTTGACGCCTATGGCTCTGGCATAAGCGAACAGCCCAAATACGACGAGGGCGGCCAGGGTATAGACGGCAACACCCCGGACGCTTCGCCCGGCGGCATGATCGATGCCCTCAACTTTGTCAGAACGCTCAATTTTGTTGACCAGGAGCGCATAGGCATGGTAGGCCACTCGATGGGCTCAAGGCGCACCGGCTATGCGGCCATTATGGACTGCGGCTACTACACCCTCAACGACCTTTTGATCAACGCCCTCTATGAAGAATTCGGCCAGACCTTCACGCTCGAAGAGATCTCTATGGACGCGGATGCCCTGGCTGCGGAGCGCCTGAACGCTGATCAGCTTGTGTATTACAATGCGATAAAAGAAGAGTGTGAGGAGTATTATAATACGCGGCTCAAGGCCGTATGCCTTGTCGGCAGCAACGCTCCCCTTATAGGCCTGCTCCAGACTGTTGAGGTAGGCGGACATGAGGTGCAGCGCAACTGCCAGGTGAACTTTGCGATCGTCAACGGCAGCTACGACTTCGGCTATAAGACCTATCCCGACACTGACACCACCAAGGAAGCCTGGTACACCGGCGAAGACAGCGTCGTCCCCGAGACCTGGTATATCATCGACGACTACAACGCCACAAGCACGCAGGTGGGAGCCTACACCGAAGTTTCCGTCCTGGACAATGCGGAGCTGAAGGCCGCCATCGACAATCGCAGCACACGGCTCATCTGCTTTAATCCTGAGACCCACTCCAAAAACTTTTTCTCCATACGGACCACGAGCGATATGCTCCGGTACTTCGAGCAGACCCTGGCCTACAACGGCGGCGAGCTCGGCAGCGCCGACGCCAACCCGGTGGATACCGGCAGCGTGATCTTCGTCTGGCGTGAGATGTTCAACCTCATAGCCATGCTGGCTATGGTCGGTCTTGTCATCAGCGCCGCCGCGCTGCTTGTCAGAAACAAGTTCTTCGTACCCTGCATAGGCAGCAACAAGCCCAACCCCAGTATTCCATTCAACAAGAAGAGGTACTGGCTCTTTAACGGCATAACCGTTGTCGTAGCATTCGCCACGATGTATTACATCAACGGCATGAACACCAGAGAGCTTCTCTGCAACAAGATCTTCCCCTTGTCTACGAGCTGGTGGATGACTCCGATCTATCTTGCGGTACTGGGCGTCATGTCCGGCGTCTTCCTCGTCGTGGAGCACGCCAGCGACAAGAAGCGCTTCGGCGCCAGCAACATGGCCAGCCTAAACTTCAACCAGAAGGTACCCGCGATCATCAAGAACATCTTCCTCTCCATAATACTCGTCACCATCGCATACGCTTCCCTCATGGTGCTGGAGTACCTCTTCAACGAGGACTACAGGTTCTGGATGGCCTCCTTCCAGGAGATGCGCGCCGAGCACTGGAGCAAGGTCTGGATACATGCTCTCTTCATGTTCCCGAGCTTCCTGCTCATCGGTGCCTCCGTAAACTACTCCGTGAGAACGGACATACCGGAGTGGAAGGATACGCTCATAACGGTCGTTATGAATTCCCTGGGCGTCTGGCTGCTCTGCGCGATCAACTTCATTCTCCTCAAGGCCGGCGCCACCAGCATATTCAGCGACTTCAAGCTGACCTACGGTTTCGTGTTCTTCGTCCCGCTGACGCTGTACCTCACCAGGAAGTGCTACAAAATCACCCACAACATCTGGCTCGGAGCCGCGCTCTGCTCGCTGATGCTCACCTGGGCGCTGTTCCCGTCGCAGGGCTATCACAGCTTCAGCTACATGGGCCAGACTTGGATAGGCAACTTCTTCAACATCTAATGCGATAATCGTTGCTTTTCCTCGGAACATATGATACAGTAACTGCAAGGATTGAGAGATGCAGGCGGCGCGGGACGCCGCCTGCTTTTTTGAAGGGAGGAAACTTATGATCCTTGACTGCGCAAAATACTCCGGCCCCTGCTCCTGCGGGCGGGAGCATCCCCTCGAAACCAAAATGGTCGCCGTCGAGTACGGCGCGCTCAATAATTTCGACGAGTACATGGACCGCTGCGGCCTCACCGGCAGGCGCACCGTCCTATACGACACCAACACCTACAACCTTCCCGGCATGGTCCACGTCCGCGCCGACAAGGAGATCGTCCTTGAAGCCAAGGGCCTCCACTCCGAAAAGAGCCTCATCGAGGCCGTCATCCCCCAGCTCGACGACCCCGATGTCATCATCACCGTCGGCAGCGGCACACTCATGGACTTCGCCCGCTACCCCGCCTTTAAGCTCGGCAAGCCCTTCGTCGCCATCCCAACCCTCGCCTCCTCCGACGGCTTCACCGCCAATATCTGCTCCGTCGTCATCGACGGGCACAAGCGCTCCATCCCCATGTCCGCCCCAGCCCTCGTCGTCGCGGACCTCAACATCATCTCCGGCGCGCCCATGTTCCTCACCGTCAGCGGCATCGCGGACATCCTCTCCAAGCACATCTCCCTCGCGGACTGGAAGATCGCCCGTCTCGTCGCCGGGGAATACTACTGCGAGCGCGTGGCCGCCCTCGCCCAGGAGGCCCTGGACATGATGATCTCCTGCGCCGACACGCTGCGCCGCGGCGGCGCGCCCGACTTCGAGGCCATGACCATGGCGCAGATGCTCTCCGGCCTGACGATGCAGCTGCTGGGCAACTCCCGCGCCGCCTCCGGCGCGGAGCACCTCATCGCCCACCTCGTCGAGATGAAGCCCCCGCGCTTTGAAAACGCGCATGGCATCCACGGCGAGTGCGTCGGCGTCGGAACCGTCCTCTGCGCCGCGGAGTACCGCCGCATGGCCCGCAAAACCCCGAAGGCCAGGCTCTTCGAGCCCCTGTCCGAGGGCTGGATACGCGAAAAATTCGGCTATCTCGCCGAGGGCATCATAGAGGAAAACAAAAACGACGTCCTCGCCTCCTTCGAGCCACAGAACATCGTGGACAACTGGCAGGCCATCCGGGACATCGTATCCGCCATTCCCCCTGCTGAAGAGCTGGCCGCCCTCTTCAAGGACCTGGGCGGGAAATACCGCCTGCCCGACATAGGCATAGACGAGGCGCTGGAGCCCGAGATCCTCGACATCTCCGCCGCCATAAGGAACCGCCTCACCCTCGCGCGGATGCGCCGGGTGCTGGATTTTGAGGAGTGATTTAGAACCGTGAAGATCTGCGTTTTCGGCGCGTCGAGCCGCGAGCTCGCGCAGGGCTACTACGACGCGGCCTATGAGCTGGGCGCCCAGCTTGCCCGGCGCGGACACGAGCTGGTTTTCGGCGGCGGGACGAGCGGGCTCATGGGCGCCGCCGCCCGGGGCGTCGTGAGCGAGGGCGGCCGCCTCACCGGCGTGGCCCCCCGCTTCTTTGACGAGCCCGGCATCCTCTTTGAGGGCTGCACGGACTTCGTCTTCACCGAGACGATGTCCAAGCGCAAGAAGGCCATGGAGGACATGTCGGACGCCTTTGTCACCCTGCCGGGCGGCATCGGCACCTTTGAGGAGTTCTTCGAGGCCCTGACGCTGAAGCAGCTGGGCCGTCACGCCAAGGCCATGGCCGTCCTCAACACCCTCGGCTACTACGACGCCATGGAGGCCATGCTCGTGAGGGCCGTGGAGGAGCGCTTCTTCCCCGAGGACGGGCACGCGCTCTACGCCGTCTTCACGGACGCCGCCGCCCTGCTCGACTATGTCGAGAGCTACGAGGCCGAGCCCGAGGACGTCTGGAAAGAAAAGATCCTGGGCAAGTACAACGCAGAGAAATAAAAAAGCGCCCCGGTAAGATGACCGGGGGCGCTCTGCATGTCTGGGCCGCCTCAGGATACGCTGCGCCTGATCTGGAGCAGCAGAAGCACCAGGCTGACGCCCAGCAGGATATGCCCTATCCCGGCGACGCCGGAGACAGCCGCGCTCATGCCTGAGGAGAGCTCCGTCCCCAGCACCTGGGTCACGCCCCGCGCCACAAACATGGCGGCCGTCAGGTTCAGGCCGCAGTGGTAGACGGCGAGCACCCGCCCGGTCTTTGCGCCGGTGAAGGAAAAGCTCCGCTCCAGCAGGAGCAGCAGCAGGAAAAACACCATGCCCAGCAGGAAATAATGGGTGTGGACCACGCCCAGGGTGGTTTTGGCGCTGAAGCCGTTGAATTTGGTGAACTCCCGGTAAAACACCCCGCCTGCCATGGCGAGCACGGCGTAAAGGAAAGCCGCGTTCACATATCGCTTCATTTTCTATCCTCCTCTATCGACATTCTTTTTTCATTGCAAAGTATCCGATGAGCACCGTCCACACATAGGCGCAGGTTTTGGGGATCATCAGCATGCCTATAAGGGGATGGGCGTCGGCCCACAGCACCACGGGTATGTAGAAGCCGAAGCTCAGCACGATGGTCAGCCACATCCAGCGGAAGGCCCTGTCCCCGCGCTCCCTTGCGCTGCGGTAAAACAGCACTATCACCAGCAGGCCCAGCAGAGCGAAGGGGATGTTGCGCCAGATGCCCCAGGAGAGGGGCGCCTCGGCGCTGAGCCATTGGTTCTGCGGCAGCATGCACAGCACGATCCTCGCGCCGGCCAGGCCGTACACCGCGGCCGTAAGCCCGCCCCGGCCGCTGATCTTGTATCGCTGCCGCCAGACGTAGTAGAGCAGCACATAAAATACGGTCATGGTGACCGAGGTTATCCACTTCCCAAGGCCCAGGGCGACGGTGTAGCTTTCAAGGCCGGTGGTACACAGGGCCAGGGCGCGGGGGATGAGGTGGAAGGAATCTCCCGCCCCCAGGACTACCGCCATCCAGCCGAACAGCCGGAACTGCTGCGCCTGCCCGCTCCCCCTTATCATCAGGATGCCGATGGTAACTACGGAAATCAGGTATACTGCGTCAAACAGGGTCTCCGCGATAGCTTGCATGGTTCATTCTCCTTCGTGCTCAGTTTTATTTTGAAGCTCGGCGGCGGCATGGAGCGCTCTGCCGAAGTTGCGGCCGAACAGCAGCCCGGCCAGCAGCAGCGAGGCGCCCAGGCCGGTGTAGAACACCGCGATGAACCTCTCCGGCGCGAGACCGCTCGACCGCAGGCCGATGCCTCCGGTCATCATCACCGCCATGATGGCAAAGGACTTCCCGTCAAAGAACTTCCAAAAGAAATGCCGCTCTTCCAGATAGGCGCCGATCCTCGCGCTGTGCTTTTTCACCAGTCTTCCGAAGATGAAGATTTGGAACACGCTGAATACCAGTATGGACAGCAGGAAATTCAGCGCGCTGCGGTAGGCGGGATAGGCCGCGAGGCCGATGCGGAGAATGTTGAAGCCCGCCGCGCCCCACACCAGGCATGCCAGAAGCAACAGGGTGTTCCGCTTGACTTTCATGGTTTCCCCCCCCTATGAACGCTGTTCAATTTGCAGGATAAAGAATTCCCACGGTCTGTGGGAATTCTAATACAGTGTGCGGCGGACGATCTCCAGCACGGCGTCCGGCTCATAGTCCTGGCGCAGCATGGCGGACAGCATCAGGGAAAACAGGACCCCGGCAAACTTCTCTGCCGTAAACTCTTCCGTGAAGGCGTCGGGCCGCACCCCGGCGTCCCGCTTCAGGACGGAGCAGAGCCCGTCGAGAATGTGCCGCCAGGTCTGCTGCATCCGCCGCTTCCCGTCCGGCTTGTCCTCCCGCATGAAGCCCAGGGAGTGGAGGTTGAAAAAGCCGGGGTACTGCCTGCAGCCCTGCTCCATCCGCTCATACATCCAGGCGACGCAGGCCTGCGTGTCCCGAAACACGGTCCCGTCCTCCGGCAGGTGAAATATCTCGCGCCAGACGCTCTCGACCGCGGCCCCCACCAGGTCCGCTTTGGAATCGAAGTAGTTGTAAATCGAGCCCACGGACACGCCGCAGGCGGCGGCTACGGCGCGGATGCTGAGCCCCTGCCAGCCCTGCCGCTGTATGAGCTCGCGGCTGGCCTTCAAAATGTCCTCCCTCGAAGTCACGACGGTGTTCATTCAATCACCTCAACATGAACGGTGTTCATTATAGCCCGGCTCTTGCCGGATGTCAAGCAGAGATCCGCCGGCGCGCAGAGTTCCCCCGCCTGGGCTCAGGCGGGGGAACTTTTCCAGCTATACCTCCTCGGGGACGAGGAGCTCTTTTATGTTGAACTCCTCACCGCAGAGGACGTCCTTCCTGTCGGAGCCGCACTTGGGGCAGCGGCCCTTCTCCTGCACGATGTTGTAGACCTCGCCGCAGTCGAGGCAGATGCCGTTGCCCGGCACCGTGTCTATGCGGAGCCTGGAGTTTGCCAGCATGGTGCGCGGCACGGCGGCGTACCAGGCCTCCTCCATGTACTCCGGCACAACGAGCGAGAGCTCGCCGATTTCGAGCACGACGGTGTCTATCTCCTCTATCCCGTTTTCCTCAGCGAACTCGACGACGCTTTTTATCGCCTGTATCGCCAGCGTCATCTCGTGCATATCACTTCCCGGCGGGGCGGCTTATCTTGCGCACGGCGATGTTCTTCACGCGCTTGGCGACGTTCTTGCCGCTCTCGATGAGGAGCTTCTCGTATTTCTCGCCCGCGGCGTCGGTGACGCGGCGGAGCTTGATGGCGTCGAACTTGCACATGGTGGTGCAGACGCCGCAGCCGACGCAGGCGGCCTGGTCCACGACCGTCGCGCCGCAGCCGAGGCAGCGCTCCGTCTCCTTGAGCACCTGCTTTTCCGTGAAGGTGCCGCGCAGGTCGCGGAAGGTCTCCTTCTGCTCCTTGGCGGAGGGGTTCTTGACCTTCTGCCTGGGGGCGTTGTCGTAGCTGTAGATCCTGGCGCCGGCCTTGTCGAACTCGGCGTAGTCCTTCTTGCGGCGGCCCAGGGTCAGGCTCTGGCCCGGCTGGACGAAACGGTGGATGGAGATGGCGCCCTCCTTGCCGGCCGCGATGGCGTCGATGACGAACTTCGGCCCGGTCATGACGTCGCCGCCGACGAAGACGTCGGGCTGCGCGGTCTGGAAGGTGGTGCTGTCCGCGATGGCGGTGCCGCCGCGGCCGGTCTCGACCTTGGAGCCCTCCAGCAGGCCGCCCCACTCGACGCTCTGGCCGATGGCGGCGATGACGGTCTCGGCCTTCAGCGTCTCGAACTCGCCCTCGACGGGGACGGGCTTCCTGCGGCCGGAGGCGTCCGGCTCGCCCAGCTCCATGAGCTGGAGCTTCAGGGCGGCGGCCTTGCCGTCCTTGCCCTCTATCTGCGCGGGGGCGGCGAGGAACTTGAACTTCACGCCCTCGGCCTTCGCCTCCGCGACCTCCTCGGCGTCCGCGGGCATCTCGGCCTCGGTGCGGCGGTAGACCACGGTGACGCTCTTCGCGCCCAGGCGAACGGCGGAGCGGGCCACGTCTATGGCCACGTTGCCGCCGCCGATGACGGCGACGTTCTCGCCTATCGCCGGCTTGCGGGAGGAGTTCGTGCGGCGCAGGAAGTCTATGCCCGCCATCACGCCCTTGAGCTTCTCGCCGGGCACGCCGATGGGCGTGCTCTTCCAGGCGCCGATGGCGATGTAGAAGGCCTCGTAGCCGTCCTTTCGCAGCCCGTCGAGCGTCACGTCCTTGCCGACCTCGACGCCGGTGCGGAACTCGACGCCCAGATCCTTGAGGATCTCGATCTCGGCCTCGACGACGTCCTTCTCCAGGCGGAAGGAAGGTATGCCCATGGTGAGCATGCCGCCGAGGGTCTTCTGCTTCTCGAAGACGGTGACGGGGTAGCCCTGGAGGGCGAGGTAATAGGCGCAGGAAAGGCCCGCGGGGCCGGCGCCGATGACGGCGATCTGGTTCTTGTAGGGCTTGCCGGTGGTGTTGAGCATCTTGGGCTTCACGCGGGTGGCGGGATCGAGCTCGCGCTGGGCGAGGAACTTCTTGACCTCGTCGATGGCGACGGGGGCGTCAACGTCGCCGCGGGTGCAGGCCTCCTCGCAGAAGCGGGGGCAGACGCGGCCGCAGACGGCCGGGAAGGGGTTCTCGCGGCGGATGAGCTCCAGCGCCTCGTCGAAGCGGCCCTGGGAGGCGAGCTTTATGTAGCCCTGGACGGGGATGTGGGCGGGACACTTGGTCTTGCAGGGGGCGGTGCCGTCGGAGGCGGTGTAGCCGCGGTTCGTGCGGTAGTCGGTGTTGTAGTTCTTCTCGCCGAACCAGAGCAGCTTCTCGTGCGGGGTCTCGTACTTCGGCGGGTGCGAGGGCGAGGCGCAGAGCTTCTGGCCGAGCTTCAGCGCGCCGAGGTTGCAGTTTTCAACGCACAGGCCGCAGGCGACGCACTTTTGCGTGTCCACCTCGGCGACGTAGTTGGAGCGGATGACGTCCGGGGTCTTGAAGTACTGGGCTATGCGAAGGGAGAAGCAGGAGCAGCCGCAGCAGTTGCAGATGGCCGCCGCTCCGTCGGGCGGGTCGAGGTTCGAAATTTCGTGCACGAGGCCGTTCTCCTCGCAGCGCTTGAGTATCTCGTAGCACTCCTCACGGTCTATCTCGCGGCCGTGGCCGGTGCGGATGTGGTACTCGGCGGACTCGTTGAAGAAGAGGCAGACGTCCGTCTCCAGGTGGCCGCAGCCCTCGCCCATGAGGCGGCGCGTCCGGCGGCAGGAGCAGTCCGTGACGGCGATGGCGTAGGCGTTGTCCACGATGCGGTGGATCTCCTCGTAGGTGCCGCGGCGCGCGTCGTTGTGTATGGCCATCTCGACGGGGATGACGCGCATCATGCCCTGGCCGACGGGGACGAAGGGGGCCAGCGGGGCAATGCGCTTGCGCGTGTACTCCTCGAAGCACTCGGCTATGACGGGGTACTTCTCGCACATCTCCTTGTTGCCGACCATCATCTCCATGATGCCCGGCACCCAGATGGGCATGTTAAACTTGTCCACGCCGTCCTTTTTGGCGAAGCGGCAGACGCCGAGCTGGGCCAGCTCGTAGAGCACCTCCGTGACCCTGTCGAGCGGCTTTTTGACCTTCTTGGCGACCTCCTCGGGCGTCACGTAGTGGCGGACGCGCAGGCCCATGGCGATCTCGGCCATCTCGTCCGTCAGCACGGGGTCGAGGATCTTGTATTCGGGGTCGTTCGGCGTGACGCCGGTGTAGGTGCCGCATTCGAGGCTTATTTTCGTCGCAAGCTTCAGGATAATAGGTCTCATCTTGTGGAATTCCCCCTCTTTTTCGTTTTTCGCTATGTGTAACAACAACTCTTACGCAAATTCTATGGCCGTGACCTCGCTCCACAGCGCCGCTGCGCTCTCGCGGAGCAGCTCCGTGTCCTGCCTGTCCGCCGGGGAGAAAAGCTCTATGGAAAGCCTGCGGCCCCTGCGCTTCCACCTTCCGGCGACGCGGCCGCGCAGAAGCACAGCCGGCATGACTATCCCAGCCAGGCTGAATATGGCGCGCAGGTGCTCCGGCGGCAGGAAGAGGCTATCCCGTTTCTCGTAGCCCAGCATGAGCGGGTCGAAGCCCGCGAGAAATATGCAGCGCGGCACCTCTCCCTCAGGCTCCGCCTCTCCGAGGCTGAAATACGTCCTGCCCTCGCACACGGCAGTTTCCACGGGCAGCCTCGGCAGGAGCTTCTTCACTTCGGCCTGCGTCGTGCCGAAAAAATACGCCGCGTCCTTCACCGTAGCCGGGCCGTAGTTTCTAAAATACCGCCTCGCGAGCTCCAGCCTCGCCTCGTCCTCCGGCATGGGCTCGAATACGGGCGAGGGGCGAAATTCCTTTTTCTCCTCCGCCGCGTAGTGCATGAAGCCGCGCTCACAGAGCTGGCGCAGGCCGCCGCCCCAGGTATGGAACATGCTGTGCTCCTCCTCCGGCGTCATGCCCTCCGCCCGGCAGAGCTCGCGGAGCTCCTCGCGCGTGCGCGGGCCATTTTCCAGCGCCTCCAGGACGGCCTGCGAAAAATACCGCTGCCGCTCCGGAGAAAGCGCCCAGTCGGGACGGGAGTTCCACCAGTTCGGGGCGTCCCACTCGTTTTTGCGATAGTCCCCGGCGCGGATGTAGAGGGGCAGGTCGCTCTCGGGAAAGACATGGACCGTGCCGCGCAGGCTCCAGTTCTTCACAAGGCCCGCGCCGCCCGCGGCCCAGTCCGTGCAGCGGATGCGCAGCGCGTGCATGGCGTTCGACATGAACTGCGCCTGCACCCCGCACAGGGCGCGCGCGGTGCTCAGCCTCTCCGCCGCTTTGAGGAGGCGATGGCCCGCCAGGCGGCGGAGGAGCAGCTCTTCAAGCTCCATGCGCTGGGCTTATTCGCCCTTCCAGGCCTTCACCTGGGCGCGCAGCCAGTCGGCCCACTTCTCCACGCCCTCGCCGGTCTTGGCGGAGATGGGGATTATCTCGATGTTGGGATTGAGCTTCTTAGCCCGCTCGCACATGGCGTCGAAGTCGAAGTCGAAGTAGGGCAGGACGTCTATCTTGTTGACAATGAGGCAGTCGCAGACCGTGAACATCAGAGGGTACTTGAGGGGCTTGTCGTCGCCCTCGGGGACGGAGAGTATCATGGCGCTCTTGGAGGCGCCGGTGTCGAACTCCGCGGGGCAGACGAGGTTGCCGACGTTCTCCAGGATGGCGATATCGACGTCCTCGGTGCCGAGGGCCTCAAGGCCCTGGCGGGTCATGTCCGCCGTCAGGTGGCACATGCCGCCGGTGTGGAGCTGCACGGCCTTCGCGCCCGCGTTCTGGACGGTGTGCGCGTCCACGTCCGAGTCGATGTCCGCCTCCATGATGCCTATGCGCAGCTCGTCGCGCAGAGCTTCTATCGTGCGCACCAGAGTCGTCGTCTTCCCGCTGCCGGGGGAGGACATGAGGTTCAGGAGGAAGAGGCCCTTCCCTTTCAGCTCTGCACGGAGGGAATCGGCCTCCCGGTTGTTGTCCGCGAAGACGCTCTGCTTTATCTCGATAGTCCTGAGCATAACTCTGCCCCTTTCGATGTTTTGTACAAAATTTTTGAGCTTATCAGCCCGATGTTGTCCGTTTCCGAACGTATTTTCGTTTACAGTTTAACACACCGCAGGCCCATAGTCAAACCTCAATTCGCTCCCCGGCGCAGGCGCGGGTTAGCAGGGAAAAACTTCTTTGACAAGCGGAAAAAACGTGGTAGAATCCTTGTAACAAGGGTATTGAAAGGGGTAATCGGAGTTGCTGAGCTTTCTCAGGCGCGAGGGCGTGAACGAGGAGATAGTCTCCGGTATAGAGGCCTTCCGGGCGGCGCACGGCGTCAGTCCCGAGGCGGAGCACAGGCTCATACAAAAACCCAGGTACGAGTATTACGGAAAAGAGGTCTGGGAGGCCGCGGCGACGGCGCTGCTGTGCGGGGAGAACCTGCTGCTGGTGGGTCCCAAGGCCACGGGCAAGAACGTCCTGGCCGAGTGCCTGGCCTGCGCCTTCGGCCGTCCGAGCTGGGACGTCTCCTTCTATATCAACACGGACGCCGCCTCCCTCATCGGCACGGACACCTTCACGGGCGGCGAGGTGAGCTTCCGCCAGGGCCCCATCACGAAATGCGCCCGGCTCGGCGGCTTCGGCATCCTGGACGAGATAAACATGGCAAAGAACGAGTCCCTCGCCGTCCTGCACGCGAGTCTGGACTTCCGCCGCATCATAGACGTGCCTGGCTATGACAGGATAGTCATGGACGAGGCCACGCGCTTCATCGCCACGATGAACTACGGCTACGCCGGCACAAGGGAGCTGAACGAGGCCCTCGTCTCCCGCTTTGCGGTCATCGACATGCCGCCCATCAGCGCGGAGAACCTTAAGAAGCTCTTAAAGCGCGAGTACCCCAGCCTGCGGGACGAGTGGGCCGACCAGCTTTCCGGCCTCTTCGAGGACATCCGCAAGAAGTGCGACAGCGCGGAGATCTCGACCAAGGCGCTGGACCTGCGCGGGCTCATGAGCTCCGTGCGGCTCATGCACCGCGGCCTCACGGCGGGCGAGGCGCTGAAGCTCGGCGTAGTGAACAAGGCCTTCGACCCCTTTGAGCGCAGGCTGGTCGAGGACGTCATCACCGCCCGCATCCCCTCGAACCTCGGGCGGGACAAGCTCTTTGACGAGTGATGCAGCTCAGCCAGCGCGAGGCCGAGCGCCAGGAGCGCCGGGCCACCAACCTCATCTGGAACGCGGCGAGGGATTATTCCCTCGCCCCGGTCGTCCGCGCCTATGACACGGAGGGCTTTGCGGACGTCTATATGAACAGCATCATAGGCGCGGTCTACAGCTTCTACGAGTTCCCGAAGATAAAGGAAGTCCTTGACAGCTTCGAGCGCACGCCGAAGGGGGACGAGTTCGAGGAGCTCGCCTGGATAGCGCTTGAAAACTGCGCCTTCGAGCGCGCGGCCGCGGAGCGGCCCGCCCTGCGTGAACTGCGCCTGGCCTACGCCATGAGGGTGGAGGCCGAGGCGAAGCGCAAGGGCGGCGCGCGTGAGCTGGACGAGGCCTACCGCATAAAGCTCTTCCACTACGAGCGCGCCCTGGGCCTCGAACCCGAGATGCCGGAGCGGGACAGGAAGATCCTCGCGGCCCTGGAGCTGCCCGGCGGCCTCACGACGGACGAGGTCGTGCAGCGCATCCGCGCCGTGCTGCGGGAATACTACATGTTCGTGGCCACGACCTCCGCCGGGCGCGGCGGAGGCCTGCCGACGCTCATAAACTTCCTGCGCCGCCGCAGGGGCGGCATAGGCGCCGCCGTGCGCAACGGCGAGGAGGGCAGTGCCGCCGCCAAAAATGCCCGGCGCATAAAGGACCGCCTGGCTGGCGAGCGCAGCGAGGGCGAGATGCGCGAGTATGTCTCGGACTGCTTCGGCCTGTCTATGTACGCCCCGGGGGAGCTGAAGCGCATAGAAGAGCGGCTGTGCTCCGGCGCGCACTGGGACAGCATCCTCCACTTCACGCGCGGCGAGCTGGCGCCCCTGGAGCGCAACAACCGCGAGGCGATAGTCCAGCGCAGCTCCGCAAAGCGCCAGTCGGGGCAAAACCGCAAATACTTCACGGACGACATCGTCCGCAACCGTCTCACCATCTCCCGCCTTGCGGAGAAGATACGCAACTGCATGCTCGTCCACCTGGACGACGCGCGGATAAAGTCCCGCGCGGGCGCGCTGGCCCCGGAGAAGGTCTGGCGCGGCGTCGTCCTGGGCGACGAGAGCGTTTTTACCAGGCCCGAGCGCGGGAACGACACGGAGCTTTCCGTGGACATCCTGCTGGACGCCTCGGCCTCGCAGATAGAAAGGCAGGAGAGCGTCTCCACCCAGGCCTACATGATAGCCGAGAGCCTCACCCGCTGCGGCATCCCCACGCGGGTCTATTCCTTCTGCACGCTCAGCGGCTGCACGGTGCTCCGGCTCTACCGCGACTATGAGGAGCCGGGGAAAAACGAGAACATCTTCGACTACTGCGCCGCGGGCTGGAACCGGGACGGCCTGGCCTTCCGCGCCGCGGGCTGGCTCATGCGCTCCAGCCACTGTGAGCGGCGGCTGCTCATGATACTCTCCGACGCCAGCCCCAATGACGACAGGAAGATAACGGACAGGGACACGGGCCGGCAGGAGCTCTACCGCGGGCAGGCCGGCGTCATAGACTCCGCCGAGGAGGTGGAAAAGCTCCGGCGCGAGGGCATCTCGGTCATGTGCATCTTCACCGGCGAGGACGCGGACCTGCCCGCCGCCCGCCGCATCTACGGGCGGGACCTCGTCAGGATACGCTCGATAGAACAGTTTGCCGACGCCGTCGGCGGCGTCATAGTACAGCTCATAGGAAATATGTAGGAGTGAAATTATGTCCAACATCTGGCACGACATCGACCCCAAGCGCATACGCCCCGAGGAATTCATCGCCGTCATCGAGATAACGAAGGGCAGCAAGAAGAAATACGAGCTCGACAAGGAGACCGGCCTCATCATCCTGGACCGCATCCTCTACACGGCGACGCATTACCCCGCCAACTACGGCTTTATCCCCCGCACCTACGGCGACGACGGGGACCCGCTGGACGTGCTGGTCATCTGCTCCGAGCCCATAGAGCCCATGACCCTCGTGCGCTGCCGGCCGATAGGCGTCATCGCGATGAAGGACAGCGGCAAGATGGACGAGAAGATAATCGCCGTCTGCAAGGACGACCCCAACTACAACATGTACGACGACATCGCCCAGCTGCCCAGCCACACCTTCGAGGAGATGCGCCACTTCTTCTCCGTCTACAAGACCCTGGAGGTCAAGGAGACCGTCGTGGACGAGGTCCAGGGCCGCGACGCCGCGGTGGAGATCATCGAGCACTGCATAGACAACTATATAAATTGCTTCTGCAAATGAGAAAGGGCCCGCCTGTCGGCGGGCCCTTTTGCGCTCCCAATTATGGATGATATCACAGGCGCGGTGCTCTTGTAAAGGGGGAAAGGCTCGGAACGCTATATTTCGTTAAATTGACAAAACTGTGAAACAAGTATATTTTTAGTTGACAATTCGGCGCAGTAGTAGTATATTATAGCCAAAGGATGAGAGCTAAGGCCAAAGGCCAACGCCTTACCCCATCGGAATGCCGACCGCGTCGGTGAGCCGGGCCGCACATTTGATATATATCGTTATATCCACACTTTGCTAAGCCGAGAATGCCAACGCAGCTTTGCTAAAAGCAGCCGGAAAATCAATTCAAGCAACATTACACAGCACACAATATAAAAACGCGGAAATTGATGCAGGCAAATGAGGCATACCGGAAGGAAATGAAAAAGCGGCTTACGGCACATCACAGGCTCGGATTTTTCCGAAATCTGCAGAAAGAGAGGTTAAATTGATGTTAGATACCAAGAACCACGGCATCTGACCCCTGTGCGGATCCTGAGAGCAGGAAATCCCCTGAAATTCAAAAAACCGGTCTGAAAGTGTCAGAGGTTTTGAGGGGAAGGCTCAAAGGAAAACAGGGGTCAGATGCTTTTTTTATGCCCATTCGTGCGCCCCGGAGGGGGCGTTATTTTTTTGCCCTCAGCGCATTACTTGCGTCGACCAATAAATAATTTGCTATATTATTTATATAACACTCTTGACAAGTTTCCTGTGTGGGTGTATGATATCGGCGTAAAGGAAGGAAAGGCGGTGCACGCATGAAAAAGACACTTTACAGCCTCATGCTCTCGGAGGAGGTCGTGCGCGAGGTGGACGCCCTGGCGCACAGGCTGGGGACGAACCGCTCGAATCTCATAAATCAGATCCTGGCGGATTACGTCTCCGTCACGACTCCGGAGCGGAGGATAAACGATATATTCCGGGCCGTGGAGCAGATGCTGGCGCCCTCGCGGGAGCTGGTGCCCTTCTTCGCGCCGAACGCGCTGACGATGTCGCTCAAGTCCAGCCTGGAGTACAAATACCGGCCCACGGTGAAGTACGAGGTGCAGCTCTTCCGCTCCGGCGAGGGCTCGCTGGGCGAGCTGAGCGTAGTCTTCCGCACGCAGTCGGCGGCGCTCATCGAGGCGATGACGGGCTTCTTCCGGCTCTGGAAATACGTCGAAGACAAGCTCCTGGCCCCGCTGCTGGCGGAGAACCTGGATTATGCGCTCTACGACGGCAAATTCGTCCGCAGCATCGCAGTCCCGCGCGGGCGGGACTGCACGGCGGAGGACGTGGCCGAAGCGCTCTCCGAGTACATCAAGCTCTTCGACCGGCTCATGAAGGCCTATCTCAGCGGCCGTGCCGACTCGCGCACGGTCGAGGCCGAGTACTACGCCGACCTCGGCCGGCGCAAAATACTCATCTGAGAGCACACTCTCACCTAAAGGAAGGTGAACGTTTATGATGAACGCCGAAAAATTCACTCAGAAAACCATAGAGACCATAAACACCGCTCAGGCCATGGCCCAGGAGAACGGGAACCCGTACCTGACCCCGGCCCATCTGCTCTACGCCCTCATCGACCAGGACGGGGGCCTCATCGGCTCCCTGCTCACGAAGATGGGCGCGGACTGCGACGCCATGCTGGGCGAGCTGGACGCCGAGATAGCAAAGCTGCCCCGCGTCTCCGGCGGGAGCGGCGAAACTTACGCCTCGCCCGAGACCTCGAAGCTCCTGCGCTTTGCCGAGAAGGCGGCGGAGAAGCTGGGGGACGAGTATATCTCTGTCGAGCATCTGATGCTCGGCATGTTCTCCGAGGGCGGCCCGGCCGTGCGGAAGATACTCTCCGACCACGGCGTCACGCGCGAGGGCTTCAACACGGCCCTCGCCAAGGTCAAGACCGGCCCCGTCACGAGCGACAACCCCGAGGGCAGCTACGACGCCCTGACGAAATACGGCACGGACCTCGTCCAGCGCGCCCGCGAGCAGAAGCTCGACCCCGTCATCGGCCGCGACGCTGAGATACGCAACGTCATCCGCATCCTCTCGCGCAAGACTAAGAACAACCCCGTGCTGATAGGCGAGCCGGGCGTCGGCAAGACCGCCATCGCGGAGGGTCTGGCGCAGCGCATAGTGCGCGGCGACGTGCCGGAGGGCCTGCGCGACAAGACCATCTTCTCCCTCGACATGGGCGCGCTCATCGCGGGCGCGAAGTACCGCGGCGAGTTTGAGGAGAGGCTCAAGGCCGTGCTGGAGGAGATCCGCCGCTCCGAGGGCGGCATCATCCTCTTCATAGACGAGCTGCACACCATAGTCGGCGCGGGCAAGACCGAGGGCAGCATGGACGCGGGCAACCTCTTAAAGCCCATGCTTGCGCGCGGCGAGCTGCACTGCATCGGCGCGACGACCCTGGACGAATACCGCAAGTACATCGAAAAGGACGCCGCCCTGGAGCGCCGCTTCCAGCCCGTCATGGTGAATGAACCGACCGTCGAGGACACGATAAGCATCCTCCGCGGCCTGAAGGAGCGCTACGAGATCTTCCACGGCGTGCGCATCCACGACAACGCCCTGGTGGCCGCCGCGACGCTCTCGAACCGCTATATAACGGACCGCTTCCTGCCCGACAAGGCCATAGACCTCGTGGACGAGGCCTGCGCACTCATCCGCACGGAGATAGACTCCATGCCCTCGGAGCTGGACGACCTGCGGCGCAAGATCATGCAGCTTGAAATAGAGGAGATGGCGCTCAAGAAGGAGGACGACCAGCTCTCGAAGGACCGCCTTGCGAAGCTCTCGCAGGAGCTGGCGGAGCTGAAGGACAAATTCAACGCCATGAAGTCCCGCTGGGAGGCCGAGCGCGGCAGCGTGGACGAGGTGAAGAAGATAAAGGGCGACATAGAGCGCGTCCACGGCGAGATCGAGGCCGCGCAGATGGCGCTCGAATACGAGAAGGCCGCGCGCCTGCAATACTCCGACCTGCCCGCGCTGGAAAAGCAGCTGGCCGAGGCCGAGCAGCGCGCCGAAAAGCGCTCCGGCGAGAACACGCTGGTGCACGACACCGTGACGGAGGAGGAGATAGCCGGCATCGTCGCCAAATGGACCGGCATCCCCGTCTCGAAGCTCGTCGAGGGCGAGCGCGAGAAGCTGCTGCACCTGGACGAGGTCATCCACAAGCGCGTCGTGGGCCAGGACGAGGCCGTGAGGCTCGTGACCGAGGCCATCCAGCGCTCGCGCGCCGGCATCTCCGACCCTAACAGGCCGATAGGCAGCTTCCTCTTCCTGGGCCCGACGGGCGTGGGCAAGACGGAGCTGGCGAAGTCGCTGGCCGAGTGCCTCTTTGACGACGAGCGCAACATGGTCCGCATAGACATGACCGAGTACATGGAGAAGTTCTCCGTCTCGCGCCTCATCGGCGCGCCTCCCGGCTACGTCGGCTACGACGAGGGCGGCCAGCTCACGGAGGCCGTGCGCCGCAGGCCCTACTCCGTCGTGCTCTTCGACGAGGTGGAGAAGGCGCATCCGGACGTGTTCAACATCCTGCTGCAGATCCTGGACGACGGCCGCATAACGGACAGCCAGGGCCGCACGGTGGACTTCAAAAACACTATCATCATCCTGACGAGCAACCTGGGCAGCCAGTATCTGCTGGAGGGCATCAGGCCGGACGGGAGCATCTCGCCCGAGGCGCAGGCCGAGGTCATGCGCGAGCTCAAGGGCGCGTTCAGGCCGGAGTTCCTCAACAGGCTGGACGAGGTCATCATGTTCAAGCCCCTGACGCGCGAGAACCTGGGCGGCATCATCGACATCATGGTCGAGGGCCTCAAAAAGCGCCTTGCGGACAAGACGCTCTCTCTGGAGCTCACCGACGCTGCCAAGGACCTCATAATCGAGCGCGGCTACGACCCGCTCTACGGCGCGCGCCCCCTGCGCCGCTGCCTGCAATCCGGCGCGGAGACGCTCATCGCGAAGAAGCTGCTCTCCGGCGACCTCGGCTCCGGCTCCACCCTCGTGCTGGACGCCGAAAACGGTGAGCTCGTCTGCCACGTGAAACAATAAACTCAAAATGCCGCCCTGTGGGGCGGCATTTTTTATTCTCCTCTCCGCGCTGGCTCCGGCGGGATACGCACGTCCTGGATGGGGACGTTGTATTTCGTTGTTTACGTTTGGTGTACCTAGCCAGCCAACGCCACGCGCCTGCCCCGTAGGGTTCGGCGTCCCGCAAATAAGACCAAAACGCCGCCGGTGGCGGCATTTTCACCATTTCCCCCGCCGCGACCCGCACCCGGTAAATCCCGCGGCACGCGGCCCGGCCTTGCCGCGACCCGTAGGGGTCGGCGTCCTCGACGACCCGAACGTTCGTCCGCCGCCCACCTCGCCACGTTCCGCCGACCCCTCGTAGGGGCGGGGTTCCACCCCCGCCCGGACGCCGGGATGACCGCAGACCCCGTGTCGCCGCACCAGCCCTGTAGGGGTCGCGTCCTCGACGACCCTTACCTTCGTTCACCGCCAGCCCCACGGCGGCGCAGGGACTGCGGGCGGCGGGGCCGCCCGCAAAGGGGGAACCCCCGGCGAGGGTTCCCCCCTTTTAAACCCCCCCTCCTGCGCTTTTGTGAGCACAAGGAGAGTTCCGCGCGCTGCGGCGCGCGTCCAGGGGCGCCGCCCCT
>ENA-OQCL01000057-OQCL01000057.1-human-gut-metagenome-genome-assembly--contig:-NODE-57-length-59623-cov-12.970116_pt1 | contig 59623 bp, 53 predicted proteins | sample MGYA00242502_ERZ504586 | MGnify/ENA primary metagenome ERZ504586 (study PRJEB26092, sample SAMD00036316) | human gut metagenome | host: Homo sapiens | study: EMG produced TPA metagenomics assembly of... | reverse complement strand
GGCGCCAGGCCGCGGGAGGACAGGTCGTTCCGCTCGCAGGGGCGCTTTTCTGCGTTCCGGCCGCCCTGACGGGACGGCCGGACCTGCCGACGCCGCGGCGTCCGGCGGCGCCCGGCCTCCGCCCTTGTGCGGGCTCGGCGCGGCGCGGAGGCCGCTCGGACCCGAGGCGGGCAATTCCGGCGCCCGTCGGACCCTCGCCGACTTCCCCGGGCGAACCTGTGCGACAAAACTATATTATTATTTGGACGCCCATGCGGGCGTCATTTTTGATTTTTGTGCGCCCTTAACCGTGAAATGGGAACGGCTTCTTTCTTTGAAAATATAAGGACGCGTATAATGTTTTCTGGAAAACTGGCGTCGATGACAGAGCCGAAGGGCTCGTCAGGAAAGGGAGGTTTCCCTTGAGTTCAGAGACCCTGAAGATAAGAAGCGCGTTGAGGAGGCGCTGAAGGATTCGGCGAAGCTGAAGGAGTTGGTGGAGGCTCTTTCCGATGGGAGCCGCCGCGGCCGCCAGCAGGCAGCGAAGGTCATTGCGGGCGTGGCTGCTGAGAATCCTGAAATACTCGTGCCTTTCGCGTCCGATCTCGTCGACGCATTGGAGCGCCCCGAGGCTCAGACGCGTTGGGAATGTCTTGATGCGCTGACTTACGTCGTGCCCTTCGACTCTCGGCCCTGCGACAAGGCCATCCCGGCGCCGAGGCGGCCCTGTTCGACGAGGACAGCGGTCCTTTGCGTTTGGCCGCCATGCGCTTTCTGTGCAAGCTGGGTGCGACGACCGAGAAGCGCTCGGAAAAGGTATGGCCTCTCATTGACGAGGGCATCCAGTGCTATCACGGCGATTTGGAATTCCAGGATATGCTTCTGGCGGTCATCGACTTCTCCCAGGGGAAGCTGGACGGGTCTGTGAAAAGCGCCCTGGCCGATCGTATGCGCTTCGATGCCGAGAACGGCAAGGGCATGCTCAAGCGCCGTGCCGCTCAGATCATCGAAAATGTAGCTTAGTTCCAAGGAGATTGACACATGAGCTTTGAAGCTTCTTTGAAGGTGGGCGATGGGGCCTACACCTATTATCCGGTGAGCGAGATAGAGGGGGCGGCGCAGCTGCCTTACTCCCTTACCGTGCTTTTGGAGAATGCGCTGCGCTGCGGGCGCACGCCCGAAGAGGCCCAGGCCATGGCCGAGCGCATCGTAACTGCCGGCTTGGCGGGCCAGACGGGCGAGGAAGTGGAGTTCTCGCCGGCGCGCGTGTTGTTCCAGGACTTCACGGGTGTGCCGGTGTTTGTCGATTTCGCCGTCATGCGCGAGGCCTGCGCCGATCTGGGCGGCGATCCGAAGAAGATTAATCCCCAAGTGCCGTGCGATTTGGTCATCGACCATTCGGTCATCGCGGATGTGGCCGGGTGTGACGGCTGCATGGATTTTCCGCAGCAGCTTCTTATATTGCGGGCGGTCAAAATCCTTGCCGGATTTCTTGTCCACATAGATGTTTTTCTCCGGGACACCCACTTCCCGCAGAGCCACAAGCTGCCTGTCTTCGTTCTGATCTCTGCTTGATACACGGATATAGCCGTAAGTAGTTCCTGCGATATTACCTCACCTCCCGACGCTTGACCCATACAAGATCATAGCCCAGCACATCGGCCAGCTCCACCGCCTCAGTGTACCGCAGGGAGCCGCGCCGCAGCTTGCCAGACAGGTTGGGGACGCTGCTGCTCCAGCCGTGTTCATCGGCCAGTAGCTCCACCACCTCCGTCATGGTCATGCCCTCCCGGGTGATGTAGGATTTCACTTCGTTGCGGCAGTTTTCTGCCTTGTTTCTGCTCATATTTACAATTCCTTTCCCTTTTTGGATTCGCTCTGTGGTATAATGGATGTGCTGAATGGCGGCACCCATTTGCCGCAGAGCGTTGTTTGATTATGAACGGCCATCCGCTGGAATTGCCGCCCGTGTACCCCTGTTCACAAGGGACACCTATTGATTTTGCTGTTCCGCTTGACTTTTCGTGATTCAGTGAAAGCGCACGCGAAACGGCGTACTGTGTGCGCTGTCCGGCGTATCGCTGAATGATATGGGCAGCACCACAAAAACAGCGGTTTCTTCGCTGTTTTCACATGGTTTGAAAATAGCTGTGGTTTTTTGCCGCTTTTCCCGAATGTCGTTCCTGCCCGGAGGATCGCTCCCGGCGTTTCCGTCCCCTTTGGTGCGCCGGATGCGTCACTTCGCCGGGGGACATATCCCATTCGGACGGTCATTCAATTTTCAAGGTTCAGGTGTTGTTACAAGAACAGTTTAGCGAAAAAATGCGCTCTTTCCCGTATATCCAAGAGGTCGGAAAAGAGCGCAAAACAGGGTGGATTTCCACGCTTAGAGACAGAAAGAAGGAGGGATACGCCATGCAGATAAAACTCACCATACAGGAACGGTTGAAGGATTTGCGAGTGGACCGGGGCCTGACGCTGGAACAGCTTGCGGATCAGACCGGGCTTTCCAAGTCCGCTCTCGGCAAATATGAGGCAGACGATTTCAAGGACATCAGCCCATTCAGCATTATCACGCTGGCGAAGTTCTACGGCGTGTCCACGGACTATCTGCTGGGTATGACAGAAACAAAAAATCACCCGGACACAGAGCTGGACGCTCTGCATCTGAGTGACGATGCCATAGAAGTATTAAAGGCGGGAAAGTTCAATCATCGGCTGCTGTCTGAAATGCTGTGCCACAAGGATTTCCAACGTATGATGCTGGATGCGGAGATATATGTGGATCGGATCGCGGATATGCGGATTAACGATATGAACGCCATGCTGGAAGCAGTTCGGAAAATGGCCTTGATGAAGCAGGACGGGCAGGACGATCTTTCCACCCGGACATTGGAGCTGGCCCAGGTGCGGGAGGATGATTATTTCGGTCATGTGCTTGCCGATGATCTGAAAGCGATCCTCCGTGGTATTCGGGAGGAACACAGCAACGACACCACAACGGCAGACACCCCCTCCATCGCAGAGGAAGTGCAGGCCCAGTTGCAGGATGCCATGAACTTTGAGGGCAGCGACGCCGAAAAACAGGCAAGGATCTACCTTGCAACATTCGGCATTGACTACGACGCCATTACCAAGGAGCAGTTTGTCAATATCATTGATGTTTTGAAACTGTCCAAGTACATGAAAAGCTCAATTAACCAGCGTGGCAAGGCGAGGCCATACCAGCCGCATGGAAAAGGAAAACGGAAACGCAAATAAGCAGAAAAACACGCCATACTCAGCCTTTGAAGCTGAATATGGCGTGTTTTTTCGTTGACCAATCCCGTCTGACAGATGCTCATTCCGTGTTATTTGGTTAGCACTGTTTTATGAACACCTGCCGTAGCCCGCGATTTTTACATAATACGATATCTTTCTGCGATATACTATGCGTTTACACTGTCCGCCAGCTGCATGGCCATGCGCTCCAGTTCCTCCTGCTGGCCCTGGCGCAGGGCGGAACGCAGGGTCACGGTATCTGCGGCCTGCTCCCATTTCAGAGGCTCCAGGAGCTTCTGCATGCCCCGGGCACTGGTGGGAGCCCAGGACCCGTTCTCGATATACGCCACCCGGCGGTTCTTCAGCGTATGGGCCGTCAGGTCGTGCAGCAGGTTCTCCATGGTGACGAACACACCGGCGTTATAGGTGGGCGCGGCCAGCACCACATGGCTGAACCGGAACGCCGCCGCCAGAATGTAGGACGCCGAGGTAACGGAGGTGTCGTACATGGCCACCTGCACCCCCTGCTCCCGCAGACGGCAGGCCAGGATGTTGGCGGCATTCTCCGTCCCGCCGTACACCGACGCATAGGCGATGACCACGCCCCGCTCCTCCGGCTCATACCGGCTCCACAGGTCGTATTTGCCCAGGATGTACCCCAGGTCCTGCCGCCACACGAAGCCGTGCAGGGGCAGCAGCATCTGAATGTCCAGTCCCCCGGCCTTTTTCAGCACCGCCTGGACCTGTGCGCCGTACTTGCCCACAATATTGGTGTAATACCGCCGGGCCTCGTCCAGATAGTCCCGGTGGAAGTCTACCTCGTCGGCGAACAGCGCGCCGTTCAAAGCGCCAAAGGTGCCGAAGGCGTCCGCCGTCAGCAGGAGCTTGTCCGTCTCGTCATAGGTCATCAGCACCTCCGGCCAGTGGACCATAGGCGCGGCCACAAAGTGCAGGGTGTGCCGCCCGGTGCAGAGGGTGTCCCCCTCCTTCACCACGCTGATGCGCCCCTCGTACCCGGGGCCGAAGAACTGGGCCAGCATATTCTTGGCGGCGGCGGAGCACACCACGGTGGTCTCCGGGTGCCGCACCAGCAGGTCCCGGATATCGGCGGCGTGGTCCGGCTCCATGTGCTGCACCACCAGGTAATCCAGGGCCCGGCCATTGAGCCCGTGGGCCACGTTTTCCAGAAATACCCGGCACACGGAGGCATCGGCGGTGTCAAACAGCACCGTTTTCCCGTCGGTCAGCAGATAGCTGTTGAAGGATACGCCCCGGGGCACGTCATAGACCCCCTCGAACATAGCCAGGCGGCGTCCGTCGGCCCCCACCCAGGTATAATCGTCATTGACCTTTCTCGTGCAGAACATAAGGATACCTTCTTTCCCCTAAAATCTCGATTATATTATATCCTTTTTATGGCAAAAAATCTGTGCTATATGCAACACTTGCGAAAAAATGCGCCCCGGCCGGGGCGCATTTTCTCTTATTGGCTGTTACTGATACAGATCCACCACCGTGTGACACGCCTCCAGCAGGAGACCGTCGAAATAGTCCACGGCATCCTGGGGAATCATCTCCTCCGGCGGGGCCATCATCCCCATGCTGTAGGTATAGCTGTGGCCGTCGATCACAAAAAACAGCCGCAGTCCATCCTCACTGCACTCCCGGTAAATGGGCACATGCTTGTAATTCTCTCTCAGCGGCGGATATTCCTGGCGTTTCTCCGTATTTCGCAGCGCCAGGATATACACCGGGTATGTGGTCCCGTCATAGATAACCTTCCCGGCCATATCCCAGCCGGTGGGCCGGGCGAAGCGCCCGGTGCTGGACAGATAGATGCTGTACTCCTCCTGCTTCCAGGGCAGGATATCCTCCGGCGGAGCCAGGACCCCCAGCTTTTTCGCCGTCTGGCTCAGCTGCTTATAGCTCTCCGCCGGTTTCTGTAAGGACGGGTGCACCGGCCAGCAAAACACCAGGTCGTATAGGACGACTCCCGCCACAATGGCCAGAATCACCAACAGGACGATTTTCCGAACCTTTTTCCCGTTTTTACGTTTCATTACAGCAATCCCCCCATCACTGATACAGATCCACCACCGTGTGGCACGCCTCCAGCAGGAGACCGTCGAAATAGTCCACGGCATCCTGGGGCATCTTCCCGTCGGCGTACACCTGGACGGTGTATATATGGCCGTCAATGCTCAAGAAATACAGCACCGAATCTTCCCACGCGTCCCGGTAAATGGGCGTCATCCGATAGTTTTCCCGCAGCGAGATCTCCGCGCGCCACTCGAAGCTCCATTTCTGAGACTCGAAGATCTCCGCCCTGTATGACGCACCGCCGTATTCCACGGTCCCCGACATCAGAAAAGCCATAGGCTTACTCAGCCGGTCCCGGCCATCCAGCTCTTGACTGTAGAATGTTTCCACCCATGGCAGGACGTTCTCCGGAGGGACCAGCACACCCGTCTTTTCCATATCCTGCCGCAGCTGCGCGTAGCTATCCACGTTTTTTCCGGGGTTGGGGATATATCGGCCAGGTCAGCACGGTATACACGATACCGCCCACAAGAGCCAGCAGCACCGCCAGCAGAATAATTTTCTTCCCGGTTCCTCGCTTCATGGCACGTCTCCTTTCCTGTTACTGATACAGATCCACCACCGTGTGGCACGCCGTCCGCAGCGCGTCCTCCACATATGCCGCGTCCTCCTCCGACAGGGTCGTGCTCTCCGGATACATCACCCGGATGATGTATTCATTCCCGTCTATGTAAAGCTGGGTCATGTAAAACCCCCGGTCCTGGAACAGGTAAATGGGCACATAGCGGTACACGTCCCAGCAGGGCGGCAGATCCCCCACAACGCCGGTGACTCCCACGGAGACCTCTGCGTTGAAGGTAACGCCGCCGCGCTCCATGGTGCCGGATATGGCAAAGCCGCTGACCTTGGCCATCCGGGAGGGACTGTCCATCCGGAGCTGACGCTCCGTCACCGTCCACGGCAGCAGGTTTTCCCCGGGGACCCGGATATCCGTTTTCTTTTCCACCGTGTCCCGCAGCTGCTCATAGCTTTTCGCCGGTTTCATCCGGGTGGGATTCACCGGACAGACCATGACGGCGTACACGATCACGCCCACCATGGCCAGCAGCACCACCAGCAGGACGATTTTCCCGATTTTCTTCCCGGTTCCTCGCTTCATATGGCGTCGCCTCCCTCGCCTTTTTGTCATTTTACCACATTTTCGTCCAATGTGCAAGCACAATTTTCCGTTTGACAACACAGTATCGCTTATCCATCTGTTTTGCCGCTCACGTCCCGTCAAATTCGCCCAATCTGACGCTTGGTTTGACTTCTCCGGCGGACAATGCTATAATAAAGTGTTGAGTTTTTTCATAGGAGGTGCGGGATATGCGGCAGGAGGACAATCGGCAGCCCATGGGCTCGGAGTCTCTGGGGACCCTGGTCAGCAGATGGCGGGACGGCACGTTTTCCGAGATCTGGGCCGACTGGAAGTGGATCTGGGGCTATACCAAGCGCTACCGGCGGGCGGTGTGGTTCTATACCGTCCTGGGCGTGGCCAGCTCCACCCTGGGCCTGGTGTCCGCCGTGGCCAGCAAATACTCCATCGACATCATCACCGGCTACGACAGCGACCACCTGTGGTTCATCGTCACCGTGATGGTGGCCTCGGCCCTGGTGGGTCTGCTGCTGCGCAGCGTCACCTCCCGCATTTCCACGAAAATCTCCCTCCGGGTGAACAACGATATCCAGGCCCAGGTGTTCGACCGCCTGCTGGGGGCCGACTGGCGGTCCCTGAACGCGTTTGCCAGCGGCGACCTGCTCAGCCGCCTGTCCACCGACGTGGGCTCCGTATCCTCCAGCGCCATCCGCTGGCTGCCGGACCTGATCGTCACGGCGTACACCTTCGCCGCCACCCTGGCGGTGATCCTGCACTATGACTGGGTCATGGCCCTGTTGGCCCTGGCCAGCGCCCCCTTCCTGCTGCTGACGTCCCGCCGCCTGATCCGGAGCATGCGCACCCACCAGCAGGAGGTCCGCCAGGTGGGCAGCCGCCTGATGTCCTACGAGACGGAGACGCTGCACAATCTGGACGCCATCAAGGGCTTCGGCATCACCGGCCGCTATGGCCGGGGCTTCCGCCGCCGGCAGGAGGAGTTCCGCCGGGCCAGCCTGGATTATAATCTGTTCAGCATCCGCACGGAAATTCTCCTGTCTCTTCTGGGCTCCGCCGTCCAGATGGCGGCCTTCGGCTACTGCCTGTATCTGCTGTGGTCCGGCAAAATTCTATACGGCACCATGACGCTGTTCCTGTCCCAGGGGGCCAAGCTCAGCTCCGCCTTCAACGCTCTGGTGCGGACGGTGCCGTCGTTCCTCAGCGCGTCGGTGTCCGCCCGCCGTATCCGGGACCTGTACGCCCTGGAGCCGGAGCCGGTGCTGCCGGACGATGGGCTGGACAGCCTGGCCTCCCAGGGCTTCACCGTGGCCGTGGAGGACGCGGGCTACGCCTATGTTCCCCATCAGCCGGTGCTGACCCATGCCGATTTCCGGGCCGCTCCCGGGGAGACCGTGGCTCTGGTGGGCCCCTCCGGCGGCGGCAAGACCACCATGATCCGCCTGCTGCTGGGCCTGATCCGCCCGGCGGAGGGCTGCGCTTACCTCCAGGCCGCCGACGGGCGGCAGGTGGAGATGAACGCCGGACTCCGCCGCTATTTCTCCTATGTGCCCCAGGGCAACACCCTCCTCTCCGGCACCATCGCCGACAATCTGCGGATGGTGAAGCCCGACGCCTCCGACGCCCAGCTGCAGGCGGCGCTGGAGGCCGCCTGCGCCTGGGACTTCGTCTCCGCCATGGACGGCGGGCTGGACGCCTCCGTGGGGGAGCACGGCCACGGCCTGTCCGAGGGGCAGGCCCAGCGCATCGCCATTGCCCGGGCCCTGCTGCGGGACGCCCCGGTGCTGCTGCTGGACGAGGCCACCAGCGCCCTGGATGTGGCCACCGAGCGCACCATCCTGCGGAATCTGGCAGCCCGCTACCCCCACAAGACCTGCATCGTCACCACCCACCGGCCCACGGTGATCTCCCTGTGCCGCCGAGTGTACCAGGTGTCCTCCGGCTGCCTCCGCCTGCTGGACTCCGACGAGGCCCAGCGCCTGGCCATGGATTTCTGACCCTTTCCCCGGAACCTGCTGGGTTCCGGGGCAGAGCTTGTCAAAAAAGGGCGGCGCCCTTTTTTGACAAAAGGGATTTCGCTCCGACCCGCGCGTCCGTGTGCGCAAGCGCCCACGAACACACTCTCTCCGCGCAAAGTATTTTTCGCGACGTACACGCCCAACGGAAGTCCCCTTGGGGGGCGCCGCCGCGAAAAATGGATCAAACCTTATTCGCGGCCTGTGGGCCGCGAACTCTGCGAGGCTCTTTTGACAGACTGTGCCCCGGAACCTGCTGGGTTCCGGGGCATTTTTGCCTTTTTTCTTTCGTTAGGCTAAGGAAAAAATCGGGAGTTTGTAACGGTTTCGTTAATAATTGCCCGGCCCTCTTGCGCGCGGCGCTTTAGAATGTTAAAATTCTTTAAAATGTTTTTTACAGTTGTGTAACAACTGGCTTATAACGCGCAAGGAGCGATACGATTATGCCCAAATTCAGCGTAAAGAAGCCGCTGACGGTGTTCGTGGCGGTGCTGGCCATTGTGGTGCTGGGTGTGGTGGCCTATCTGAAGATGACCCCCGACCTGATGCCCAATATGGATTTCCCTTATGTGATCCTGGTGACCACCGACCCCGGGGCCAGCCCCGAAACTGTGGAGGCCGACATCACCAAGCCCCTGGAGCAGTCCATGGCCACCCTGGACCGCATCAAGAACGTCACCTCCAGCTCCATGGACAGCGTGTCCATGGTGGTGCTGGAGTTTGAAGACGGCGTGAATATGGACACCGTCAGCGTGGATATCCAGCAGAAGATCAACCAGCTGAAGGGCTCCTGGTCCGACACCGTGGGCGATCCCTATGTGCTGAAAATGAACCCCTCCATGCTGCCGGTGCAGGTGGCGGCCCTGTCCTATGACGGCAAGGACATCACCCAGCTGTCGGACTTCGTCAACGACACCCTGTCCCCCAAGCTGGAGGGTATCACCGGCGTAGCCAGCGTCACCGTCAGCGGCACGGTGGAGCGTCAGCTCCATGTGATCCTCAGCCAGAAGAAGCTGGATGCGCTGTCCCAGCGGCTGTCCGATGCCATTGCGAAGCATCTGGACGACGCGGCGGGGCAGCTGGCCTCCGCCCGGGGCCAGGTCAACAGCGCCAAGGCTGCTATCCGCAGCGCCGAGGAATCCGCCGTCCGGGACGCCGTGACCCAGGCCCTTACCACCATTCAGGACAGTCTGAAAACCCTGCGGGACAGCCGGGACCAGCTCCAGGACAACCTCCGGGAGCTGGCGGATATTCAGCGGGAGAAGGCCCGGCTGGAGGCGGAAAACGCCCCGTATCAGGCGAAGATCGAGGCCATCCGCCAGAACCCCTCCATGACGGAGGAGGAAAAGCAGGCAGCCATCGCCGAAATTGAAAGTGACCCCGAATACGTCCGCATCCAGGCGGAGCTGGCGGCGCTGGACCTGCGTATGGCGGCCCTGGGCGTCAAGTGGGACGAGGCCGTCCAACGGGCCAAGGAGTGGCAGAAGCAGCTGGAGGAGCTGGAAAAGCAGCTGCGGGACCTGGAAACCGACGAGGGCGTGGCCAAGCTGGCGGACCAGGTGACCGCCGGGACCCTGACCATGGCCGACGCCGTGACCCAGATCATCTCCGCCAACATCCAGCTGGACAGCGCCCTGAGACAGATCGACCAGGGCCTCCAGACCCTGGAGGAATCCCGTTCCGCCGCCCTGAGCCAGGCGGACCTGTCCTCCAGCCTGAGCCTACCCACCATCACCGCCCTGCTGACGGCCCAGAACTTCTCCATGCCCGCCGGGTATCTGAAGGAGGACGGCGTGAACTACATGGTCTCCGTGGGCGACGCCATCGACACCCGGCAGGACCTGGAGGACCTGGTGCTCTTTGACCTGGGGATGGACGGCATCGACCCCATCCGCATGAAGGACGTGGCCGACGTGGCCATCACCGACAACTCCTCGGAGATCTACGACAAGCTCAACGGCAAGGACGGCGTCATCGTCTCCCTCAACAAGCAGTCCACCTACGCCACGGCGGAGGTGTCCAACAACATCAACAGCCGCTTCCGGGAGCTGGAGGCGGAGTACGAGGGGCTTTCCTTCGTGCCCCTGATGGACCAGGGGGACTACATATACCTCATTATTAACTCCATTCTGTCGTCTCTGGGCTGGGGCGCACTGTTCGCGGTGCTGATCCTGTACCTGTTCCTGCGGGACCTGCGGCCCACGGTGATTACCCTGTGCTCCATCCCCATCAGCGTGATCTTCGCCGTGGTGCTGATGTACTTCTCCGGCGTTACCATCAACATGATCTCCCTGTCGGGCCTGGCCGTGGCGGTGGGCATGCTGGTGGATAACTCCGTGGTGGTCATTGAGAATATCTACCGTCTGCGCTCCAAGGGAGCCACCTTCATCCAGGCGGCGGTATCCGGTGCCCGGCAGGTGCTGGGCGCCATCGTGGCCTCCACCCTGACCACCGTGTGCGTGTTCCTGCCCATCGTATTCGTGGAGGGCATCACCAAGCAGCTGTTCACAGACCTGGCCCTGACCATGACCTATTCCCTGCTGGCCAGCCTCATTGTGGCCCTGACCCTGGTGCCCGCCATGGCCGCCGGTATGCTCCGCAAGGAGAAGCCCCAGAAGCCGGGACTGCTGGATAAGGTCTATCCCGCTTATCGCAAGGCCGTGTCCTGGTCCATCCACCACAAGCTGGTGGTGCTGGGAGTGTCCCTGCTGCTGCTGGTGGGCTCCGCCGGAGCCGCTCTGGCCCGGGGCTTCGCCTTTATGCCCAATATCGACATGAACACCGTGAACCTGACCATCTCCATGCCTGAGGGCTGCACCCGGGAGCAGGCGGTGGCCCTGGCGGACGAGGCCCTGCAGCGCATCGCCGCCGTGGACAACGTGGAAACCGTGGGCGCGATGATGTCCTCCGCCTCCGGCACCGGGAGCATGGACATGACCAGTATGATGACCGCCGGCGGCGGGGAATACGACGTCACCGCCTACATCACCCTGCCGGAGGGGGCCTCCGGTGCGGAGGCCGGCAAGCAGATGGAGGCCGCCTGCGCGGACCTTGCGTGCACCGTCACCGCCTCCGGCGCCATGGACACCTATATGTCCTACCTCACCGGCAGCGGCATCACCCTGAACGTCTATGGCGACGACATGGAGCAGATGCAGTCCGCCGCCCGTGACCTGGCGGCAAAGCTGGCCACCGTCCCCGGCACGGAAAACGTGTCCGACGGCCTGGAGCAGGCGGCCGCCGCCCTGCACCTGTCCGTGGACCGCAACGCCGCCATGGAGAAGGGCCTCACCGTGGCCCAGGTGTACTTGGCCGTGGCCTCCGCCCTGACGGACACCGACAGCTCCCTGTCCCTGACCCTGGACGGGCTGGACGTCAGCGTGTCCATCCAGTCCCCGGAGGAAAGCCGCATGACCCGGGAAAAGCTCATGGACCTGGAGATCGACCCCTCCGCCATGAGCGCCATGAGCAGCATGATGAGCGCCGCCTCCGGCAGCGGCTCCATGAGCGGCATGAGCGGCATGTCCTCCGGCAGCGGCTCCATGAGCGGCATGTCCGGCATGTCCTCCGGCAGCACCTCCGCCGTCCAGGCGGCGGAGCCCGTCCGTCTGGGCGATATTGCCAAGCTGGAGGAGACCGTCAGCCTGAACACCATCAACCGGGACCAGCAGCGGCGGTATATCACCGTGTCCGCCGACGTGGCCGACGGCTATAACGTCACCAAGGTCACCTCCGCCGCCGAAAAGGTCATCGGCCAGGCGGAGCTGCCCCAGGGCGTCACCGCCGCCTTCCAGGGGGAGAACGAGGCCATTATGGACGCCATCCGGCAGCTGCTGCTGATGCTGCTGCTGGGCATCGTGCTGGTGTATCTGGTGATGGTGGCCCAGTTCCAGTCCCTGCGCTCGCCGCTGATCGTCATGTTCACCATTCCCCTGGCCTTCACCGGCGGCTTCCTGGCCCTGCTGCTGGCGGGCATCGAGGTCAGCGTGGTGTCTCTGGTGGGCTTTGTGATGCTGGTGGGCGTCATCGTCAACAACGGCATTGTCCTGGTGGACTACATCAACCAGCTGCGGCTGGAGGGTATGGGCCGCCGGGAGGCCATCATCGAGGCCGGCGTCACCCGCCTGCGGCCCATTCTTATGACGTCCCTGACCACGATCCTGGGCCTGGTGGTCATGGCCTTCGGCAAGGATGTGGGAACGGCCCTGATGCAGCCGGTGGCCCTGGTGTGCATCGGCGGTCTGCTGTACGCCACGCTGATGACCCTGCTGGTGGTGCCCTGCATGTATGACATTCTCAGCCGCCGGGACCTGCGGAAGGTCAACGAGGAGGAGCTGCAGCTCCTGGACCTGTAACATTGCAAAAGAGCCTCCCCGGGTGGGGAGGCTCTTTTGTGCGGAATTTCGTCGGCATTTTAGCTTGTTGAAACAGAGTCCATTTTATAAGGTTCATTTTATCATTTTTTCTTGACAACTCGCGCTCTCTATGTTAATATTTCATCAAGGTCGACCGGATATTTTACTTCTATTACCCATTTATGTGTCCAAAAGGAGGTTATCATGCATCGTAAAAGAATCGCGCCCCTTTTATTTTCCGTGCTTCTTTCGCTTACCATCCTAACCCCCGCATATGCGGCGGAGGCCTTTACAGGCAATTCCGGCACAACCGAGGTCAATGTCTACAATGAGTATGATTACATTATGGCCTTGAAAAATGCTCCCTCGCAGCAAGCTCTTACGCAAAATAATACCAATGCCGTCGAGGAAATCCGCGCATTTGAAGAAGCATTTGCAGCACGTGCCGCTATGCCCGATGACACGCTGGAGCAGTTAGGTTATTCCCCGGATGAGATTCGCCTCCTTCGCAGATATGCCAGTGGAGAAACGCTCACCGATAGTGAAATGCGAGCCGTTTCCGCCACCTGCACAGGCGAAATCACAAAACAGGGCTTCAGTGGGAAGTTGGTAATGTTTACTTATACCTGGACTTGGAACAAAAGTCCCACCATTAGGAAGCAAGACTCCTATGCGCTTGTTTGGTGCGCATTTGATTCAAATATTCACGCTATGGACGGCATCGAGCCTACTGCCAAAGAAGCAAAAATCAAGTATTATGTCGGCCAAACATACCAAGAGACGTTGAGTGGAACATTTCAGGAAAGTTTGGCGGTTAATGCAACGAACGTTCAATTTAATGTCACTCGACCCGCCTATTACGATTCAACGGGAGCATTAGTCAATTCTTATGCAAAAACAGGGTATGTCAAAGTGACTGTTGGTATACCCAAGCCGACAGGCAATGAGATTTACTATATGCACGTTTCTGCGGCTTACGCCCATACAACTATCGGTTACACTTTCCCGTCCCTCTCCATAGGATATCCTCCGTCGATTGCAATTTCATTTACCGGAAATCTTTCCATTGAAAACATTGCAGGTCACAAGGTTCGGATTGATCGTTCCCCCGGTTGCACTACGATTCCATAATATCAGTTAAGGAGCCGGAAATATGAAACTTAAAGCAAAGCTGCTGCTCCTGGGAGCAGGCGTCCTCTTGATGCTCCTTTTGGGCCCCAACTCCGCCTTCTTGGGTCTTGGGCTTCTGTCGTCGGATCCCCTGTTTGGAGCGGTTTTATATTGCACACTTCTGCTGACAGCGGTCATGCTGTGCTGCACCGCTATCATCGTCTCCTATCTGAAAAAGCGGGACAAAAATGACCCGGGCGACAAGGACGCAGACGACAAGTGATCCTCGCTTTTCACGCAAAAACTTCCCTCCGCCCCGCGGCGGAGGGAAGTTTCTCTTTTTATATCCTTTTGTATCGTTTACCCGTAGTACGCCATCAGCATATCCACCACGGTGCCGTAGCTCTGGGTGCCCCGGGGGTCGCCGCTGCTTTTCAGGAAGGAATCGTACACCTTCTGGGCCGCATCGTTGACGGGCCCCTCAAAGGCCGCCCAATAGGCGGAGTTATCCCGCAGGTCCGCCACCACCGTGTCGGGCAGCAGCACCCGCACGGCCTGCCACGCCTCCGGATCCGTCCGGTACAGGGCGTTGGAGAGATAGGTAAAGCCCATGAGCCAGCCGGAGTAGCGATAAGCGGCGCTGTCCGCCGTGGTGGAGGCGGCGATGGCAATGAAGTTGCACTCCTGCTCCGAGGCGATACCCCGCTGGTGAGCCATCTCGTGGGCAATGGTGCTGGGCAGATAGCAGGCGGGGCTGTCGATGTTCAGGTTGGCCTCGCCGGTAAAGGGAAAATAGAACCCCGTAAAGTCCATGGCGCTGAGGGCCGTGGAAAACCGCACCCCCTTGGGCACATGTTCCTCCATCACCAGGCACGGAAACTCGTCGTATATCCCGTCGAACACCCGCACGCTGTCGGCAAAGATGTCGTCCCGGCTCTCGGCAAACAGGCCGTTCTCGTCCCGCCGCACCTGACCGGCGCAGTCCGCCAGCTGCCGGGCGAAGTATTCCGTCACCTGAGCCAGCTCCTCCGGGGTGGACTCCCGGGCATACACGCCGGACTGCTGCTGGAAGGACTCCGCATAGTAGTTGACGCCCCACAGCAGGCTGAACCCGGCGTACACCGTCAGCACCGCGCACACCGCCGTCAGCGCAAAGCGATACAGCACCCGGCCCCGGCGGCCCTGATCCGTGATCAGCCGCCGGACGGTGGCCCCCATCCACAGCAGGACCACTCCCGCCGCTATGGCGTACAGCAGCTCCGCCACGGAGAAGGACGCCCGGTAGCACACCGACGCCACCGCCCGCTCCAGAGGCATCACCACCTGGCGGCTGACCCAGTTCATCAGCCCCGGCACAGTCCGCAGGGCAAAATACAGACACAGCACCCCGCACACCGCCAGAAACCAGATGTGCAGGCCCCGGTGCCGCCTGAAAAAGGCCCTCATAGCTCCAGGGGCCGCCCGGTCAGATACATCACCGTCCGCAGGGCAGCAATGAGCCTGCCGCTCTCGTCCCGGATGTCCGTGCGGCTGAAGCCCATGTGGCCGCCCATCTTCTCCACGGCGCCCACGGCGGTGAGCTTCCCCGTTCCCGGGGCGGCGGACAGGTATTCGATGCTGGAGGACACCGTGAAGGTCACCTCCTGCCGCAGGGTCAGCAGGGCCATCCCCGCCGCCACGTCGGCCATGGTGAACAGCGCGCCGCCATGAGGGGTGCCCCAGCAGTTCAGGCTGTCCGGGTGCAGCTCCAGCTCCACGGTGGCGGTGCCGTCGTCCACGGCGGTGACCTTCATATGATTATACTGGCTGAAGGGCTCTGCCCCGGGGCCCTCCGCCGAATGCAGCAATTTCTGCCTCAGTTCTTCGGTCATAGGTCGCTCACTCCGCCGCTGCCAGCAGCTGGCGGGTATATTCCTCCTTCGGATGGTCAAATATGTCCTCCACCGGCCCCTGCTCCACGATGCGGCCATGGTGCATCACCAGACACCGGTCGCAGATCTCGTAGACCACATTCAGATCGTGGGAGATAAACAGATACGATATGCCCAGCTCCCGGCGCAGCCGGGCGATGAGCTGCAAAATCTGCGCCTGGATGGTCACATCCAGGGCCGACACGGCCTCATCGGCCACGATGAGCTGGGGGTGCACGATCAGGGCTGCCCCGATGCACACCCGCTGCCGCTGTCCGCCGGACAGCTGATGGGGCAGCCGGTCCCGGCACTCCGGGTCCAGGCCCACCAGCTCCATGGTGCGCTCCACCCGGCGGGCGATCTCCTCCTTGCCGTACTTCCCGTAAATGCGCAGAGGCTCCGCCAGGATCCAGCCCACGGTGCGGCTGGGGTTCAGGCTCTGGCCGGGTCCTGAAATACCATCTGCGGGCGCTTGGTGTAGTGGGTGATGGTGCCGGTATAGTCCGGCACAAAGCCCAGAATCGTCCGGCCAGGTGTCTTGCGCTGCGGATTCCCCACCAAACCCAGGATTTCGCCCCGGTGCAGCTCAAAGCTCACATCGTGCAGCACCTGCTGCCGCTTTCTGCGGCCCACGGTGCCGGAGGGCCGGTACCACACGTTCAGGTCACGGACCTGTAAAACCAGATCATCGCTCATAGCTTCCTCCTTGTGGGGATGGCGGCAATGAGCCGCTGGGTATAGGGGGCCTGGGGGTGGAAGAATATCTGGTCCACCGGGCCGGACTCCACGATGTGCCCCTTCTCCATCACCGCCACCCGGGTGCACAGCTTCCGCACCACAGCCAGGTTGTGGGAAATAAACAGAATGGACATACCCAGCTCCCGGTTCAGCCGCCGCAGCAGCTCCAGGATCTGGGCCTGGATGGTCACGTCCAGGGCCGTGGTGGGCTCGTCCGCCAGCAGGAGTTTCGGCCGGGGCAGGATGGCCGCCGCGATCATGGCCCGCTGCAGCATGCCGCCGGACAGCTCGTGGGGATACTTCCGGTATACCTCCTCCGCCTCCGGCAGGTCCACGTCCCGCAGGGCCTGCAGGGCCAGCTCCCGCCGCTTTCCCGGCGGCAGGTCCGTGTGTACCCGCAGGCACTCCTCCACCTGGGGGCCGATACGCATGGTGGGGTCCATGGCGCTCATGGGCTCCTGAAACACCACACAGATGTCCCGGCCCTGGATGCTGCGCAGGGTGTCGCCGCTGCTGGTCAGCAGGTCCCGCCCGTCCAGCAGGATCTGCCCCCGGAACGACGCCTGCTCCGGCCGCAGCAGGCCGGAGATCATCATGGCGGTAACGGTTTTGCCGCTGCCGGACTCGCCCACCAGCCCCACGATCTCACCGTCGCCCACCGTCAGGTCGATGCCCCGCACCGCCTCGTGGTCCGACCCGTGGAACTGCACATGCAGATCGCGGATTTCCAGCATACCGTCACCTCCCCCATTGCTTTCGCTGGAGCCCCTCGCCCAGCAGGCTGACGCCTAAGATCAGCAGCACGATGACGCCGCCCACCGTCAGCATATACCAGGGGGCCCTGGCCATATAGCTCTGGGACTCGGACAGCATATACCCCAGGGACACGTCCGGGGGCTTCACGCCGATGCCCAGATAGCTCATGCTGGCCTCCGCCAGCACGGCGTTGTTAAACCCAATGACCAGGGTAGGCAGAAGCACCTGCCGGGTATTGGGCAGAATATGCAGAAACATAATGCGCAGGTGCCCCGCTCCCATGAGCCGGGCGCTTTTCACATAATTCATCTCCCGGTGCCGGGCAAACTCGCTGCGGATGACCCGGGCATAGCTGGGCACAAAGGCAACGCCCAGCGCCAGAATGACGTTGTACTTGCCGAAGCCCAGCAGGGAGATGAACACCAGAGCCAGCAGGATGCTGGGAAACGCCGTCACCGCGTCGTTGATGCGCATCAGCGCCTCGTCCAGCCAGCCGCCGAAATATCCGGTGAAGGCCCCCACCAGCGTTCCCACCGCCGCGCCGATCACCACGGTGGCGGCACTGATGAGGAAGGTGGTGCCGGCGCCGGCCAGCACCCGGCTGAAAATATCCCGGCCGAAGTTGTCTGTGCCGAACAGGTGCCGCAGGCATGGGGCCGCGAACTTTTCGCTGCCGGACATGGCCGTGGGGGGATAGGGGGTCCACACGCAGCCCAGCAGCGCCAGAGCCGCCATAAGCCCCGTCAGGACCAGACCCGCCCGCAGATAGTGATTCTTTTTTTCGTTCAGAAGCAAGGTAGGTCCCTCCCCTCTATTGCAGCCGCAGTCTCGGGTCCAGCCGCTGGTTGATCAGGTCCGCCAGCAGATTCACCAGCACCACCCAGAACGCCACGATCACCACCACCGCCTGCACCACGGGATAGTCCCGGTTGGCGATGGACGTCAGCAGCATGCGGCCCAGGCCCGGCAGGGAAAACACCTGCTCGATAACCACAGAGCCCGCCACAATATCCGCCACGGTCATGGCCAGAAATGACACCACCGGCCCCATGGCGTTGCGCAGCACATGGCGGTACAGGGTAGCCCGGTCGCTGTTGCCCCGGCTGTGAGACGTGCGGACATAGTCCTTTTCCATCTCCGACAGAATGGATGAGCGCAGCATCTTCACGGTCATGGCCACCCTGGGCAGGGCGATGGACACGGCCGGGAACAGAAAATACCACAGGCTGGCACCGAAGTTGTCGCCGGGAGAAACGTAGTTTCCCGGCACGAACCACCGCAGCACCAGACCAAACACATACGTCAGCAGGATGCCCGTCACAAAGGCCGGGATGGCCATGAGCACCTGGTTCACGCTGGTCAGGGCCTTGTCCATCCGTCCCCCGGCGTGGCGGGCGGTGAAAATGCCCAGGGGGATGGAAAAGACCAGGATCAGCACAAAGGACATCCCCGTCAGAAGCCCCGTCACCGGCAGCTTTCCGGCCAGCATGCCGGATACCGGCATTTTATAGCTGTACGACGTGCCGAAGTCCCCGTGCAGGGCCCCCAGCACCCACTGAACGTACCGCTCCAGGAACGGACGGTCCAGTCCCATTTCCGCCCGCAGGGCGGTGATGCGCTCCGGCGTGGCCTCGGTGCCCAGCAGCTTCACCGCCGGGTCCCCGGGGATCACCTGAAACGCCAGAAAAGCCAGAAAAGAGACGATGACCATGGTCAGCAGCATCAGTCCGATCTTCTTGGCCGCATATTTCATGGTCATCGCCTCTTTCAATTCAGTATAACGTTACTGCTGGGTCAGGTACACGGTGGACAGGTCCAGCACATAAATGGGATAGAACTTCAGGCCGCCCAGGTCCTGGCGCATAGCCACCAGGTCGCTGAGGTCCTGGATATACACGTTGGCGGCAGTGTCTGCCAGCATGGTCTCCATCTGCTTGTACAGATCCGTCTGGGCGGCCTCGTCCGTGGCGTTGATGGCCTGCTGGAACAGGGCGTCATAGGCGGGGCTGCTGTAGTTGATGAAGTTCTTGGCATAGTCGGAGGTGAAGCGCTCCAGCATGGCCCGGGCGGTCATGTTGGCTGCGTCCACGCCCACCACAGTGGCCTGGAACTGGCGGCCATTATAAATGGTATCCAGCCAGGTGCTCCACTCCACAGGCTGAATGGTCACCCTGATGCCCGCCTCCCGCAGCTGCTCGGCCACCACCTCGGCGGTGTCCATGTGGGGCTGATAGTTATTGGGCACGGAGATGGTCATGTCGAACCCGTTGGGATAACCGGCCTGGGCCAGGAGCTCCTTGGCCTTTTCCACGCTGTGGGGATACTTATCCACCAGCTCCGGCAGGAAATACTTGGTAAACGCGGGATAGATGCTGCTGCCCACGGCGGTGCCGTGGCCGTCGGCCACCATATCCATGATGCCCTGCCGGTCGATGGCATAGCACAGGGCCTGGCGCACCAGCTGGTTGTCAAAGGGCTTGGCCTGGTTGTTCAGATAGATGGCCTGCACCAGGTTCATGGTGCCCTCCAGCACCTTGAAATTGCTGTTGAGCTGGGCCGCCTGGGCAGAGGTCAGGTGGGCGCACAGGTCGATGGACGAGCCGTTGAGGTTCATCACCAGGGCGTCGGCGTTCTCGCAGATCTTATAGGTGACCTTGTCCAGCCACGCGGGGGTGCCCCAGTAATCCTCAAAGCGCTCCATGATGAAGTTCTCCTGGGGGGTGCGGGACACGAACCTGAACGGGCCGGTGCCCACAGGGGCGGTGGCCTGGTCGGCATAGCCGGCGGGAATGATGGCCACCGTCATATAGCTGATGAACTCCAGGTCGCGCTGCGCGATGGTAACGGTGACGGTCTTTTCGTCCAGGGCCTCCACGCTCCGGACAGCAGAAAACGCCGCTACCAGAGGCTTTTCCTGACCCTCCGGCACAGCGGCGCAGCGATTGATAGAGTATACAACATCCTCTGCGGTCGCTGTCTGGCCGTTGTGGAACTTCACACCGTCACGAAGGGTGAAGGTGTACGTGGTCCCATCCTCGGACAGCTCATATTTCTCCGCCACAGCGGGGATCATTTCGCCGTCAGAATTGGGCTTTACCAAGCCCTCGAAGATGTTGAACAAGACCTCTCTGGTTCCTGCGGCCACCGTCTGGTGGGGGTCAAGACTGTCGTCCAGGTCCTGGGCGATGCCAACGGTGATCTCACCACCCTTGACCGGTTCGCCCGTCTCGCCGTTATTTCCTTGTCCGCCGGGGTCCTTGCTGCCGTCTCCGCATCCCGGGAGTACGGCGCCGACCATTACCAGCGCCAGGAAAAGAGCCAATAGTTTCTTCTTCATAGCTTTCTCCTTTTTCCTTGCCGCGACCTTGGCGGCAAGCCAGAAATAATGGTGTCGGACAGCGGCGCGGACAAGCGCGGCTGTCCCTATTCAATTGTCGAAGTGGACTGTACCACATTTTCCCGGCAATTGCAAGGGCTTTTTCCCACTTTTTTGCGGGAATGTGAAATATTTATCCATCGCTGTCCGCACTCGGCAGGCGGATGTATCTCTCGGGCAGTTCGGCTTCGGGGCGGAAAATCTCCGGGAGGGGCAAATTCCCCCTTGTCCGGCTTGACCTTTTTCCGGGAATATGATATGATGCATTGCCAATAGTCCTCCAAAAATGCACGGATGGCTTTTGAAAACGATAACAAAGGAGTATTTACCCATGAAAAAGTTTCTCACTATGCTGCTGGCCCTGGTGATGGTCCTGTCCCTGGCGGCCTGCTCCTCCCAGAAGGGCGGCGACGTCAACGGCGGCTCCCCCGTCAGCGCCGTGGACCTGCTGACCGCCGTGTGGAACGCCTATCCCGAAAGCGAGAAGTTCCCCGTGGTGGGCGGCAGCCTGGATAAGCCCGTGGACGATGCCCCCGGCACTTTCCCGGTGGACGATGCCGACAATCTGGACTATATGCTGCACTTCCCCGCCGACAAGGCCGATCTTATTGACGACGCCGCGTCGCTGACCCACATGATGAACGCCAACAGCTTTACCTGCGGCGCGTTCCATGTGAAAAACAGCGCCGACGTCTCTGTCGTGACCGACGCTCTGCGCCAGAATGTCCAGAACACCCAGTGGATGTGCGGCTTCCCTGACAAGCTGGTGGTCCTCACCTATGGCGAGTATGTGGTGGCCCTGTTCGGCGCCGACGACCTGGTGGACGACTTTGTCAACACCATGACCGCCACCTACACCGGCGTCCAGACCGCCTGCGACGAGCCCATCCAGTAACCCACCGCGGTCATGCTGTTTTCCAGTCTGCCGTTTCTCTTCTATTTTCTTCCCTGCGCCCTGGGGCTTTATTTTCTGGCCCCAAGGCGGCTGAAAAATGCCGCTCTGCTGCTGTGCAGCCTGGTGTTCTACGCCTGGGGCGAGCCTCGGTTCGTGCTGTTCATGGCTGCCGCCATTTTACAGGGCTATGCCGCCGCCCGGCTTATGGAGCGGTATCCTGCCCGCAGGCGGCTGCTGCTGACCCTGTCCGCCGTGCTGAGCCTGGGGCTTCTGGGCTACTGCAAATACGCCGACTTTCTGATCTCCGGCTTCAACGCCGTCACCGGCCTGTCGGTGCCCCTGCTGCGGATCACCCTGCCCATCGGCATCAGCTTCTATACCTTTCAGATCCTCAGCTATGTCATCGACGTGTACCGGGGCGACGCCCCGGCCCAGCGGAGCCTCATCGACCTGGCGGCGTATATCGCCATGTTCCCCCAGCTGGTGGCCGGGCCCATCGTCCGCTATACCGATGTGGCTCCCCAACTGCAAAGCCGCACTCACACGGTGCAGGATGCAGCCCTGGGCGCCCGGCGGTTCGTGCTGGGCCTGGGCAAAAAAGTGCTGCTGGCCAACGTCCTGTACGAGCTGGTGACGGTGTATCAGCAGAGCGGGCAGAAAACCGTGCTGCTGACGTGGATGTACGCCGGGGCGTATATGATGCACGTTTACTTCGACTTCTCCGGCTACAGCGACATGGCCATCGGCCTGGGCCGGATCATGGGCTTCCGCTTCGCCGAGAACTTCAACTATCCCTTTATCTCCGGGAGTCTCACGGAGTTCTGGCGGCGCTGGCACATCAGTCTGGGGTCCTGGTTCCGGGACTATGTGTATATCCCCCTGGGCGGCAGCCGGGTGCGGCTGGGACGCTGGGTGCTGAACCTGCTGGTGGTATGGGGCCTGACGGGTCTGTGGCACGGAGCCGCCTGGACCTTTGTGCTGTGGGGCCTGTATTTCGCCGTATTTCTGCTGCTGGAAAAGCTGTTTCTGGGCCGGTTGCTCCGGCGGCTGCCGGTGCTGCGGCACGTTTATGTGCTGACGGCGGCGTTGTTCAGCTTTGTGCTGTTCGACGCATCCTCCCTGTCCGCCGCCATAGGCGCCGCCGGGGCCATGCTGGGCCTGGGGCACCTGCCCATGTGGGACGGCGGCACCCTGTACTACCTGCACAGCTACGCCCCGGTGCTGCTGGCAGCTGCCGTGGGGTCCACGCCGCTGCCTGCCGTCCTGTGCCGCCGCATGGCCGCCGGACGGGCAGGCCGTGTGCTGGACGCTCTGGAGCCCATAGCGCTGCTGGCCCTGCTGGCCGTGTGCACGGCGTTCCTGGTCAGCGGCTCTGCCAACCCCTTCCTGTATTTCCGGTTCTGAGGAGGTGCACATGAAGACCAAGCAAATCATCACCGTGTGCCTGCTGGCGGCGTTTCTGGCGGGCTTTGGCCTGTGGTCCGTTCTGCGGACGCCGGATGCCGTGTCCCAGGCGGAGCGCCGCCCCCTGGCCCAGCGGCCGGCGTTCACCGCGGCGGGCTTTCTGTCCGGCAAGTTCTCCGACGCTTTGGACGATTTCGCCGCCGACCAGTTCCCTCTGCGGGAGCAGCTGCGGACCCTGCGCTCTCTGGTGTCCTATGACGTGATGGGGCAGCGGGACGTAAACGGCGTGTACCTGTCTCAGGGCTACGCCGCCAAGCTGGATTTCCCCCTGAATACCGCCTCCGTGGAACGAGCGGCGGACCGGTTCCGGTATGTGTACGACACATACCTCTCCGGCACCGACACCAAGGTCTATCTGTCGGTGATCCCGGACAAGGGATATTTCATGGCCCCGTCCTCGGGACGGCCCTCTATGGACTATGACGCCCTGGTGTCACAGCTGCGGGAGAGCACGCCGTATATGACGTATATCGACCTGTTTGACCTGCTGACCATCGACGACTACTACCGCACCGACGCCCACTGGCGGCAGGAGCGGCTGGAGCCGGTGGCCCGGCGTATCGCCGCCGCCATGGGGACGGACGCCGGCGCCTCCTATCGGGAGGTAACGCTGGAGCGTCCCTTCTACGGGGTGTACTCCGGCTATGCGGCCCTGCCTCTGGCAGGCGAGAGCCTGAGCTATCTCACCAACGACACCATCGACGCCTGCCGGGTCACCAATTACGAGACCGGCAAAACCGGCCCTGTGTACAACCTGGATAAGGCCGCAGGCAGCGACCCCTATGAGCTGTTCCTGTCCGGGTCCGTGTCCTTGCTGACGGTGGACAACCCCAACGCCCGGACGGATCGGGAGCTGGTGATCTTCCGGGACTCCTTCGGGTCCAGCCTGGCCCCTCTGCTGCTGGAGGGATACAGCCGGGTGACCCTGGTGGATATCCGCTATCTCTCCCCGTCCCAGCTGGGAAATTTCCTGACCTTTGACCGCCAGGACGTATGGTTTCTCTACAGCACCTCCGTGCTGAACAACAGCAGCACGCTGAAATAATTTTGTATGGGAGGTCTTTGACATGTCCATCCAAACCAACCCCGATCTGCGGCGCAGCGTCATCTATGAGCTCTACGTCCGCAGCCACACCCCCCAGGGCACCTTCCGGGCCGTGGAGCCGGATCTGCCCCGGATCCGCGCCCTGGGCACGGACATTCTGTGGCTGATGCCCATCCACCCCATTGGCCAGGAGAACCGCAAGGGCTCCATGGGCTGCCCCTACGCCAACCGGGACTATCGCACCGTGAACCCGGAATACGGCACCCTGGAGGATTTCCTGCACCTGGTGGACGCCATTCACGACAACGGCATGAAGTGCATCATCGATGTGGTATACAATCATACGTCCCCAGACTCCACCCTGGTCCACCGGCACCCGGAGTATTTCTACCGCAGGCCCGACGGCAAGCGCGGCAACAAGGTGGGCGACTGGACCGACGTGGTGGACCTGGACTATGACGTCCCCGAACTGTGGGACTATCAGATCGAGTCCCTGTGCTACTGGGCCCAGTATGTGGACGGGTTCCGCTGCGACGTAGCCAGCACTGTCCCCGTGGCCTTCTGGAAGAAGGCCCGCCAGGCGGTGGAGCGGGTACGTCCCGGGGCTATCTGGCTGGGCGAGAGCGTTCATCTGGACCACATTCTGGCCTTCCGCCGCCAGGGGTTCTATGCCGCCACGGATAACGAGCTGTACGATGCCTTCGACGTGCTGTACCCCTACGATATCTGGCCCCTGTATGAGGGAGCCACCGGCGGTGCCCTGCCCCTGAGCCGGTATTTCTCCGCCCTGAATTTCCAGGAGCTCAGCTTCCCCACCTGGTACAACAAGCTCAGCTGCCTGGAAAACCATGACCAGCGCCGTGCGGCGGAACGATTCCCCAACCGGGACAGCCTGCTGGCCTGGACGGCCCTGTGCTACTTCCAGAAGGGCACCACGCTGCTCTACGCCGGGCAGGAGGTCTCCGCCGCTCACACGCCCTCGCTGTTTGAGCGGGAGCCCATCGACTGGACCGCCGGGGAGGACCTGTCGCCCCTGCTGCGGCGGCTGTACGACATCAAAAAGCGCCTGCCCACGGACGCGGTGTTCCATGTGGACGCCGACGACGCCCAGGGCATAGCCGTAGCCTTCTATCAGGATGGGCAGCACCTGGCCGTGGGCGTGTTCCCCCTGGCGGGCCGTCCGGGTACCGTGTCCGTCCCTCTGGCCGACGGCAGCTATGAAAACGCCCTGACCGGCGAGGCCGTCCCGGTGCAAAACGGCCGCCTGACCGTCTCCGCCTCCGTGATCATCCTGTAAATGCATTTCCCCAACAAAAAAACCCGGAACGGCCTGGCCGTCCCGGGTTTTTTCGCTTATTCCTCGTCTATATACTCCATCACGTCCTCCACGCGGCATTGCAGCAGGCGACAGAGCTGGTTGATGGTGTGGGTCGATACGTTGTCGCCGTGCTTCATGGCATAGAAGTTGGACAGCGGGAAGCCCAGCTTCCCCAGCCGGTACGAGGTCACGCCCTTTTCCTTCATGGTCCGGAACAGCGGTTCGTAGCTTATCATTGGCAGACACCCCTTTCGTACCAAACAGTATAAAAACTATGTACGGATTCTGATATCTGCTATAATTCATATATACGGATATTGACACATATCGAATTGATATGATATACTACGAGCAGTCTATTTCACGCGATTCTGAGAGAAAAGGGGGATGTTTTGTGAATGAATACATACAGGCTCTGCCGGGTATTCTTTTTTGGGTAGTGCTCTTTGTAGTGATTAAGTCCGTAAGAGCAAAACGGGATGAGGAAAGCAAGCATCCCAAAAACGCCGCACAGCGGGAACTCGTGGATGATGTCATCGCCACCATTGAGCGAACGGCCCCTGACTTTGACGGGGCCGCTGTGTATCACTCCAGCAGCAAGGAAAGATCAGCAAGCGGTTCGTATGGTGGACATATTGCTTTTCAGTCCCTATGCGGAGGACGATTTGAATACAATTTTGAATCTCATGGCTATAGTGTCAGCAGGGAAATGGCGCTAACACTGGCCGCTGCAATCGCAAAGCGCTTCGGAAGCGAATACCGTCCCATTACCCGCTATATATATGACGGTGATTATATTACCATCGGATACGCTGTTATCAGCCCTCGCCAGCTTGCCGAGGAGCGGGAAAAGCAGCGCCGCAAAGACAGCCTGAAACGGCTTTAAGGGGGAAATACAATGCAGCTGATTCAAATAGATTCTGTAATTAAGATGTATATAGGCTCAGGATATATCCCGCAAAATTATCCGCTTCCAGTACTCGTTTTCGTGGACGCGGAAACCGGCGTCGTCTATTTCAACGGCATGTATCCCCGCTACGACGCCAACGGCAGGATCATGGTGATTCCCAAGGACCAGCTTCCGGCTATCATCGCCCAGGCCAAAGCTCGGGCTGCCGACGCGGCAGGTGTGGGAAGAACGTCCGATATCACCCAGGTCTGACACTCACTCCCGGCGTGCAGCACCCGGGAAAGACTTGGCTCTTTTTTTGACAAGCTGAGCGCCGCGAAGCATTTGCTTCGCGGCGCTTTTTGCTTATTCGGATGGCCGGCGTGCTCAGGGCAGCATAAAGCCGCGCAGATACTCCAGGAAGGAGGCATAGCCGGTGAAGAACTCATTCATGGTGCGCTTGAAGGCGCCGTACTGGTTGAACTCGGAGACCTGCAGGCCGTCCTCAAAGTAAACGGCCCGATACTCCGGCAGCTTGTCCAGCAGCTCGTCCACGATGTACTGGGGGACCTCTTCGTTGATGGTTTCGTGGATGGGCAGCCTGGCGCCGTTCATCCGCCGCCACCACAGGGGGTTGATGGTCATCAGAATATCGCCGCCCAGGAAACGGCTCCACAGGAAGTGGCTGTTGTTGTTGGCCACCAGCAGCTTCAGGCGATAGCCCCGCTGCTTGTACAGCTTGTAGACCTTCTTGAACAGGGCCTCGCCGCAGCAATCCAGATATTCCTGGGTGATGGGCACCTCCCGCTCAGCCACCAGGGCCTTCATATAGTCGTCCAGGCGGCCGGTCATGATGGTGCAGCTGCAATGCACGTTGTCAATGGGCTTGCCCTCGGCCTCCCGGCGCTTCAGGCCGCGCTCCACGGCCTCGGCCACGGCCACGGCCTGGGGGATGCCGAAGCAGACGGTACCGTTGACGGAGATGCCCCGATAGGCGCACTCCTCCAGAGCGGGAATGTCGGCGGTGGACACGGGCATCTTGATGAGAATATTCTCATTCAGCGCGGACAGCTCGGCGGCGTGGGCCACGGTCTTTTCCGTGCTGCGGTAGAAGCGGGGGTTTACCTGCATGGCCTGCCAGCCCTTGACGCCGCTGCTCTCCCGGAACATGGGCAGCAGCATGTTGGAGCCCTTCAGGGCGGCCTCCTTGGACAGGGCCCAGCAGATCTCCTCATCCGTGGCGTCGGGCATTTCCACATGGATCAGGGCATTGAGCCGATCCTTCCAATCGGCCATCTCCTTGCGCAGAACGTTGCCCACGATGACGGGGTTGGAGGTGGCGCCGGTGGCGCCGTGACGCAGGGCCAGATTCAGATCCGCCACGCCGCAGGAGTCGTTCCAGAGCAGCGTCTGGGGGAAGCGCTCCGCCGCCTCCTGCAGCGGGCTTTCATAGGTTTTCATGATGTGTGCTCTCCTTTTCCATAAAAAATGCCGGTGGCGGTGTCTGGCCGCCTTTTCTAACACAAAAATAACATCATCGCATCCTCTTTGCAAGAAGAAACAATAAATAGCTCAAAATACTGTTATATATACCAGAATATTTGATCTATTTTTGTGATAAAGGCACAGAAAAGCAGCCGCCCCTGCACAGGGGCGGCTGCTTGATTTGATTGCATATGTGCGCTTACAGCACGGTGACACCACCCTGGCGGGCGGCGGCCATCACGTCGGGCTCCGGTTCCTGTTCGCAGATCAGCACGTCGATATCCTCCATGCGGGCGAAGGTATAGGGCAGATTGCGGCCCACCTTGTCGCTGCTCATCAGCATGATGACCTTGTGCGCCTTGCGGACGATCTCGGTTTTGATGCTGGACCTCATAGGGGTTGCCGGACGAAAAGCCATTTTCCACCGAATAGCCGGAGGTGGCCATGAACGCCACGTCGATATTGATGGAGCGCAGGTATTCCAGGGTCAGATGCCCGGAACAGGAGATGGTATTGCGGGACAGGTTGCCGCCCAGCAGAGACACCTGGGGCATGGTGGTGCGCATGACGATCTCCATGGCGATGTTGGGGGCGGAGGTGAACACCACCAGATCCTGATCGGGGATCCTGCGCACCAGGGTCATCAGCGTGGTGCCCGCATCGAAGAAGATGGAGCGCTTTTCCTCCAGAAAGGGCAGCGCCTTCTCGCAGATGATGGTCTTGGCCTCTACGTTGGAGATCTCGCGCCGGCTGTAAAGGTCCTCTGCCTGGGTGGCAGGGGGGGTGCTGTTGATGTAGGCGCCGCCGCGGACGCGGACCAGGAAGCCCTCCTCCTCCAGCGCAGCCAGGTCGCGGCGCAGAGTCATCAGGGACACATCGGGATTCTGCTTGGCCAGATCCTCAATGCGGGCGCTCTTGTGTTCGGAAATATAAGCCTTGATCTGGCTTCGTCGTTCGTTTTTCATGATTGTTGCACTCCTGCCTCCGGAGAAACGGCTGCTGCGCCGGACCTCGCGGACATTCTTTCTATCCCAACAGATGCCCGTTCGGACAAGACCCGAGAAACAGGGCAAAATGTTCATTTGTTATTTTATTCCATTGACGTTATTTTGTCAAGAAAAAAAGGCAAGAAACCGTTTGATTGTTCGCCTATATGAAAATTGCATACTTTTTTCGGCAAAACACCGGGCATCCAGGGGTCGGCTCCCAAATCTGCCCGGCGGTTCCGTTCCGGCGAGTTCTGCCAGGATACGCCGCTTTGTTCGAATGAAGCAAATTTCATGTTATTTTGCGTCTGAAAAATGTCCGAACATGTTATTTACAAATTTATTATGCACATTTAACAAAAGCATTTTCATTTTTTAGCGAATACTCCATGTTGACTCTGAGACACTTCATTGCTAAAATCAAATTATGATAAAAGAGTGTTCCAAGGCGTTTGAAAATGTTTTATAACGATGTGAAAATGTTTATTTCTTAACAAAATGAACGCGCCTGTGCTCCGGCCCGGCCGGATCGAACCAGTCATACCTTTATTCAATATAGAACCATATTTGAAAAGGAGAATTCATCATGAGTGAGTATGCAACCCTGAAGCGCCGTCCGATCCTGTTCCCTGACTCTGTCAGCAGCTTCCATGACAGCATCTTCTCTCTGAAGGAAGAACTGAAGGCCCTGGTTGCCGATGATCTTCAGAATAAGGACGCCTATGTGCAGACCGCCGTGGAGATCGCCATTGATCTGCGCTCTGCCCTGGCTGATTGGACCCTGACAAAGCTGGTGGACGACGACACCCGCGTGGCCGCCTCCGAGGACCTGCTGGCCTTTGCCGAGGGCTTTGGCTGCGGCGAGGCCGTCAAGGCTGCCCGCCAGGAGATCGAATCCATCGCCAACAGCTCCATGCGCAAGATGGGCGACCTGTACCGCCAGGGCAAGCTGAACACCGTCTGGGGCCATGACTACGCCTCCGGCCTGGATCACTCCCTGCGCCGCGGCGCCCGCTGGTGCACCAGCAACCCCTGCAAGATCCAGGGCTATAAGAAGGACTTCCCCGAGAAGTACGCTTCCCTGGTGGAGCAGATCAAGCGCGAGAATCCCGGCGCCTCTACCGCCGACATGGCATCCCAGATGTTCACCAAGGTCTGCGCCATCAGCGCCCGGGCCCTGGCTCCCATTTATGAGGCCACCAACGGCCAGTACGGCTTTGTGTGCCTGCAGGTCGACCCCCGCGAGATCCGCAACACCCAGGCCATGATCGACCAGGTCCACTTCTGGAACCGGGCCATGGCCAAGGAGCTGAACATGGACAAGCCCAACGTGGTGTACAAGCTGCCTGCCGTTGAGGCATCCCTGCCCGCCGTGAAGGTGCTGCTGGAGGAGGGTTATCGCCTGTGCATGACCCTGAACTTCTCCATCACCCAGCACATGGCCTTCGCCGAGCTGCTGAGCAAGGGCCGCGACCAGGAGTATCTGGTGCTGATGGCCGGCCAGCTGGACGACAAGATCGCCGCCGAGCTGGAGTCCAAGGGCGTGGCAGACGCCAAGGTCATCGCCCGCCACGGCTCCGAGGCCGTTATGCGCAAGTCCTATCGCATGCTGGCCCAGCGCGGCTATAAGAACCTGTCCATTATGTCCGCCGCTGTCCGCGGCCCCTGGCACATCCAGAACTCCATGGCTCCTGTGGACGGCGCGCCCTTCCTGATCACCACCGTCACCGGCAAGGTGGAGGAATTCGACGCCAACCCCACTCCGCTGGCTTCCATCATTGACCAGCCCACCGAGGAGAAGTACATGGAGGTCCTGAAGCAGAGCAAGGTGTTCAACCAGGCTTACTCCGATCCCGAGGAGGGTCTGCTGACCTGGGAGGACCTGTTCTCCTATCCCCCGTTCGTGGGCTTCTTCAACAACTTCACCGCCGCCTATCAGGAGATCGAGGACGATTTCAAGGCGTAAAAGGAGGAACGCGCTACTATGGCTTCATTGATTCGTATGCCTCAGAAGGGCCTGTCCGAGGACAGCGCCATCCTGAGCAAATGGTATGTCAAGGAAGGCGATACCGTGAAAAAGGGCGACTTTGTGTTCGCCATCGAGACCGGCAAGGCCACCTTCGACGTGGAGAGCGAGCAGGACGGCACCGTCCTCAAGTGCATCGGTGAGGAGGGGGACGAGGTCCCCGTGAAGGCGCTGGTGTGCGTGGTGGGTCAGCCCGGCGAGAGCTTCCAGACGGACGATGCCCCCGCCGCTGCCGCCCCTGCGGCGGCTCCCGCTCCTGCTGCTGCCCCTGCGGCTCCTGCCGCCGAGACTGCGCCCTCCGGCAACGTGCTGTTCGTCCGCATGCCCCAGAAGGGCCTGTCTGAGGACAGCGCCATCCTGAGCAAGTGGTACGTCAAGGAGGGCGACACCGTCAAGACCGGCGACTATCTGTTTGCCATCGAGACCGGCAAGGCCACCTTCGACGTGGAGAGCGAGCAGGAGGGCACCGTCCTCAAGTGCATCGGCGAGGAGGGCGACGAGATCGCCGTCAAGGAGATCGTCTGCGTGGTGGGCAAGCCCGGCGAGCCCTTCTCCCTGGGCGGCAAGGCCGCTCCCGCTGCTGAGGCTGCCCCTGCGGCTGCTGCCGCTCCTGCGGCCGCCTCTGCCGCGGCTCCCACCATGGTCAACCATGGCGAAGCCATCCGCATTTCTCCCCGGGCCCGCAGAATGGCCGAGGAAAAGGGCATCGACATCCGTTACGCCAAGGGCACCGGCCCCAATGGCCGCATCATCGAGCGGGACATCGCCGCTATGGCGCTGACCGGGCCCTTCATCACCGACGCCGCCCGTCCCTATGCCACCGGCAGCGAGGCCGGTACCGGTCTCAGCGGCGCCGTTACCACCGCCGATCTGGGCGCCAAGGCCGCCGCTCCCGCAGCGGAGACTGCCGCGGCTCCTGCCGCTGCCGCCGCTCCTGCCGCCGAGGCGGAGTTTGAGACCGTCAAGAACACCCACCTGCGCAAGCTCATCGCCCGGAACATGCACGACTCCCTGTCCAACATGGCCCAGCTGACCCACAACAGCTTCGCGGACGTCACCGCCATGCAGAAGCTGCGGGCCCGCATCAAGGCTCAGGGCGAAAAGGCCGGTCTGCCCGGCATCAGCCTCAACGACATGGTGATCTTCGCCGTGTCCCGGACCATCCTGGATTTCCCCGCCCTGAACGCCCACTACAGCGACAATGAGATGAAGCTGTTCAAGCACGCCAATATCGGCGTGGCCGTGGATACCGACCGGGGCCTGCTGGTGCCCACCATCATGCACGCTGACGAGATGAGCCTGGCCGAGATCAGCCTGAAGATGAAGGAGCTGGCCGCCGAGTGCCGCAGCGGCTCCATCTCTCCCGATAAGCTCACCGGCGCTTCCTTCACCGTGTCCAACCTGGGCGCCTTCGGCGTGACCACCTTCACCCCCATCATCAATCCTCCTCAGACGGGTATCCTGGGCGTGTGCAACATCGAGACCCGTATCCGGATGAAGAATGGTCAGCCTGAGTTCTATCCCACCATGAACCTGTCCCTGACCTATGACCACCGCGCTTTGGACGGCGCTCCCGCTTCCCGCTTCCTGCAGGCCCTGGCCAACAACATTGCCAACTTTGACCTGCTGCTGGCGAAATAAGGACGCGGCACACGCTGCCAGATTTGATTTGGAGGAAATATCACCATGAGCTATGACGTTATTGTCCTGGGCGGCGGCCCCGGCGGCTATGTGGCCGCAGAGCGCGCCGGTCAGGCCGGTCTGAAGACCCTGCTGATCGAGCAGCGCGCCCTGGGCGGCACCTGCCTCAACGAGGGCTGCATCCCCAGCAAGGTCCTGCTGAATTCCGCAAAGATCTATCACTATACCACCGAGTACGGCCGCAAGTTCGGCGTGGTGTGCCAGGGGTCCCATGTGGACCAGCCTGCCGTGGTGGCCCGCAAGGAAAAGGTCATCCACACCCTGGTCTCCGGCGTGGGCGCGGCCATGAAGGCCAGCCACGTGGAGGTGGTCAATGCCTCCGGCATGATCCGCGGCCGCGGCGACGAGGGCATCCAGGTGGAGGCCGACGGTAAGGTCTACACCGGCAAGAACCTGATCATTGCCACCGGCTCCCGGGCCTTCGTCCCCCCCATCCCCGGGGTGAAGGAGGGCCTGGCCTCCGGCTTCGTGATGACCAACCGCGAGGCTCTGGCACTGAAGGAGCTGCCCCGGCGCCTGGCCGTCATCGGCGGCGGCGTTATCGGCCTGGAGCTGGCCGCCTACTACGGCGTGGTGGGCTGCGAGACCACCGTCATCGAGATGATGCCCAAGATCGCCGGGCCCATCGACGACGAGATCTCCGCCCTGCTGCAGAAGGGCTATGAGAAGGACGGCATGAAGTTCTGCCTGAAGTCCAAGGTGGTCCGCATCGACGCCGACGGCGTCGTGTACGAGAAGGACGGCAGGGAGGAGAAGGTCCTGTGCGACAAGGTGCTGCTGGCCATCGGCCGCAAGCCCGTGGCGGACACCTGCGGCGTGGAGAACCTGAACCTGGTGGTGGAGCGCGGCGCCATCAAGGTGGACGAGTGCTGCCGCACCAACGCCGTCAACGTCTACGCCGTGGGTGACTGCAACGGCACCTCCATGCTGGCCCATTCCGCCTACCGCATGGGTGAGGTGGCTGTGAACACCATCCTGGGCAAGAAGGACCGGATGCGCTACAAGGCCATCCCCAGCGTGCTGTACACCAACCCCGAGGTGGCCTGCGTGGGCATGACCGAGGAGCAGGCCAAGGCCGCCGGCATCGACGCCGTTACCGTGAAGCTGCCCATGGCCTATGCCGGCCGCTATGTGGCCGAGAACGAGGGCCCTGTGGGCATCGCCAAGTTCGTGTTCGACAAGAAATACCGCACCCTGGTGGGCGCGCACGTCATGAGCAATTATTCCTCCGAGTTCATCCTGGCCTGTGCCGTGATGATCGAGAAGGAGATGACCGTGGACGCCATCCGGGAGATCGTGTATCCCCACCCCTCCGTCAGCGAGATCATCCGCGAGGCGGCCTTCGCCGTGAAGCTCTGATTTCACCCGTTCCAACCGATATACTTTTATTTAGAAATATAGGAGTGTTGCACCATGTCCAAAGCACAATTCTATGATCCCAAACAGCTGCGTGCCCCCGGCGAGATCCACTTCCAGGATATCGACGTCTGCAAGTATCAGAAGACCGTGGCCGACGAGCTGAAGGGTGACAGCTTCACCAAGGAAGATATGCTGCGTATCTATCGCGATATGGAGTATATCCGCGAGTTTGAGTCCATGCTGAAGTCCGTCCGCCTGACCAAGGCCTACAACGGCGTGGAGTATACCTACACCGGCCCCGCCCACCTGTACACCGGCGAGGAGTCTGCGGCCGTGGGCCAGAGCTATCTGCTGGACAGCAATGACTTTATCTTCGGCACCCACCGCAGCCACGGCGAGGTGCTGGCCAAGGGCCTGTCCGCCATCACCAAGATGTCCGACGAGGAGCTGCTCCACATCATGGAGACCACCTTCGACGGCAAGCCCTATGAGGTGGTGAAGAAGCACCTGCCCGAAAAGAGTGTCAAGGAGCAGGCCATCGTCTTCTTCCTGTACGGCCTGACCTGCGAGCTGTTCGGCCGCGAGAACGGCTTTGCCCGGGGTCTGGGCAACTCCATGCACCTGTTCTTCCTGCCCTTCGGCATTTATCCCAACAACGCCATCGTGGGCGGCTCCCCCTGCATCGCCGCCGGCGCTGCCCTGTATAAGAAGAATATGAAGGCGCCCGGCGTGGTCATCGCCAACGGCGGCGACGGTTCCCTGGGCTGCGGCCCCGTGTGGGAGGCGCTGAACTTCTCCGCCATGGATCAGCTGAAGACCCTGTGGCCCGACGAGTACAAGGGCGGCCTGCCTGTGATCTTCAACTTCATGGACAACGGCTACGGCATGGGCGGCCGCACCAACGGCGAGACCATGGCCTATGGCCAGCTGGCCCGGGTGGGCGCCGGCATCACCGAGAACCAGATGAATGCCGAGCGCGTGGACGGCGTGAACCCCCTGGCCGTTATCGACGCCTATCGCCGCAAGCTGCAGCTTATCAAGGAGAACAAGGGTCCCGTGCTGCTGGACGTGCTGACCTATCGTCTGGGCGGCCACTCCACCTCCGACCAGAACGCCTATCGCTCCAAGGAGGAGATCGAGTCCTGGGAGCAGAACGACTGCATCCTGCTGTTCCGCAAGCAGCTCATTGAGGCCGGTGTGGCCACCGATGCCGACATCGACAAGATCAACGAGGACATCAAGACCCGCATCACCGAGGTCATGAAGCTGTCCAAGGATCTGGAGATCTCCCCCCGTCTGGACTTTATCAAGGATCCCGATGCCATCTCCCGCTTCACCTTCAACAACGGTCACCAGGTCAGCATGGCCCAGGGCACTCCCTTCGTGCTGACGCCCAAGTCCGAGAACCCCCGGGTCCAGAAGATCGCCAAGAAGGAGCGCGCCGCCGTTGTGGACGGCAAGCCCGTGTCCAAGCTGAAGCAGTACACCATCCGCGACGCCATCTTCGAGGCCATTATCGACAAGTATTACGAGGATCCCACCCTGGTCTCCTACGGTGAGGATGTCCGCGAATGGGGCGGCGCCTTCGGCGTGTATCAGGGCCTCAGCGATTCCATCCCCTTCAACCGTCTGTTCAACTCCCCCATCTCCGAGTCCTGCATCGTGGCCAGCGCCGTTGGTTACGGCATGTGCGGCGGCCGCAGCGTCACCGAGCTGATGTACTGCGACTTCATGGGCCGCGCCGGCGACGAGATCTTCAACCAGATGGCCAAGTGGCAGGCTATGTCCGCCGGCCAGCTGAAGCTGCCTATGGTCCTGCGGGTTTCCGTGGGCCGCAAGTACGGCGCTCAGCATTCTCAGGACTGGACCGCTCTGCCCGCCCATGTGCCCGGCCTGAAGGTTGTGTACCCCATCACTCCCTATGACGCCAAGGGCATGATGACCACCGCCCTGAACGGCACCGACCCCGTGATCTTCATGGAGAGCCAGCCCATGTACGACAAGGGCGAGGAGTTCCACCTGGAGGGCGTGCCCACCGAGTCCTATGAGATCCCCTTCGGCGAGCCCGACATCAAGCGCCAGGGCAAGGATATCACCATCCTGACCATCGGCCCCACCCTGTACAAGGCCCTGAAGGCTGCCGACATTCTGAAGGAGCAGTTCGGCCTGGAGGCTGAGGTCATCGACGCCCGCAGCGTGGTGCCCTTCAACTATGAGAAGGTCCTGGCCTCCGTGAAAAAGACCGGCAGGATCATCCTGGCCTCCGACGCCTGCGTCCGCGGCAGCATCATCAACGACATGGCCACCCATATCAACGAGCTGGCCTTCGACGATCTGGACGCTCCCGCCGTGGTGCTGGGCGCCCGCAACTGGATCACTCCCTGCCCCGAAATGGAGGAGCAGTTCTTCCCCAATGAGCACTGGTTCATCGACGCCATCCATGAGAAGCTGATGCCTCTGCCCGGCTACACGCCCAAGAGCAACTTCACCCGCGAGGAGGAGCTGCGCATCGAGCGCCTGGGCCTGTAAAGGACCCGGTTTTTCCCGGCAAAATAGGCGATACCCGTTTATCATTGCACTTATATAAAAATTTTATGGAGGTACATTACAATGGAAGCTGCCAAGTATGTAAGCGAACTGGTTGAGAAGGCACGCGTTGCCCAGGCCGTTATCGAGAACTACACCCAGGAGCAGGTGGATGCCCTGTGCAAGGCCATGGCCAAGGCCATCTTTGACAACGCCGAGCCTCTGGCCCGCATGGCCGTGGACGAGACCGGCATGGGCGTTTATGAGGACAAGGTCAACAAGAACAAGGGTAAGGCCCGCGTGATCTGGAGCGACATGAAGGGCGGCAAGAGCGTTGGTATCATCCGCCAGCTGCCTGAGCTGGGCCTGACCGAGGTGGCCAAGCCCATGGGCGTTGTGGGCGCCATCACCCCCACCACCAACCCCATCGTCACCCCCATGTGCAACGCCATGTTCGCCCTGAAGGGCCGCAATGCCATCATCGTTGGGCCTCACCCCCGGTCCAAGAAGTGCTCCACCCGGGCCTGCGAGCTGATGCAGGAGGCCATCGTGAAGCTGGGTGCTCCCGCTGATCTGCTGCAGTGCGTGGCCGAGCCCACCATCGAGATCTCCGGCGAGATCATGAAGCAGTGCGACGTGTGCATCTCCACCGGCGGTGCCGGCATGGTCAAGGCCGCGTATGCCTCCGGCAAGCCCGCCTACGGCGTGGGCGGCGGCAACGTCCAGTGCATCATCGACGACGACGTGGACCTGGAGAAGGTCGTTCCCATGATCGTTGCCGGGCGCAAGTTCGATAACGGCATCATCTGCTCCGGCGAGCAGACCGCCATCACCCCCGCCGCCATGTATGACGACATGGTCAAGACCTTCCAGAAGAACGGCGCTTACTATGTGGAGAAGCCCGAGGAGATCGACGCCGTCCGCAACGTGATCTTCCCCGGCGGCAAGATGAACAAGGACGCCGTGGGCCAGAGCGCGCAGCACATCGCCAAGATGGCCGGTCTGACCGTTCCCGCCGACACCGTGGTCCTGCTGGTGAAGGTGGAGAAGGCCGGCGCCGGTGAGCCCTTCTCCAAGGAGAAGATGTGCCCCTGCATCGCTGCCTACCGCTACAACACCTGGGAGGAGGCCGTGGCCATCGCCAACGCCAACCTGAACGTGGAGGGCAAGGGCCACAGCGTCTGCATCCACTCCTATAACGACGCCCACATTGATTACGCTGCCGAGACCCTGCCGGTATCCCGGTTCCTGATCAACCAGATCTGCTCCACCAACAACGGCGGCAGCTTCTTCAACAGCCTGTCCGCCACCACCACTCTGGGCTGCGGCAGCTGGGGCAACAACTCCATCAGCGAGAACCTGAGCTGGCGCCACCTGTTCAACGTCAGCCGTGTGGCCAAGGTTCGTCCCGGCTCCACCATGCCCACGGACGAAGAGATCTGGGGCTGAACAACAGGAGAGGCTCTGGATGGAACTTGAAGTTGGTTTCGGTAACGGCGTACAGCGCTTTACCGTCCCTGAACGGAATCTTCAGGGTGTTCTGACTCCCAACCCAGTCCCCCATGCGCTTACCGGGGAGCGAGAGGTCCGCAGGGCCCTCTCCTCCCCCATTGGCGCTCCTCTGCTGCGGGAGGTCATCCACCCCGGCGAGAAGATCGCCATTATTACCAGCGATATCACCCGGCCCATGCCCACCTATACCGTCATGCCTGCCCTGCTGGACGAGCTGTATGCCGGCGGGGCCAGGCCGGAGGATATCACCCTGGTTTTCGCACTGGGCAGCCACCGCGCCCAGACCCCGGAGGAAATGCGCCATCTGGCCGGTGAACAGGCCTGGGCACAGATCCGCTGCGTGGACAGCGACCCCGCGGATGTGGTGCATCTGGGCGTCACCTCTGCCGGTACGCCGGTGGACATCACCCGGGCGGTGGCCGAGGCGGACCGGCGCATTTGCCTGGGCAACATCGAATATCACTACTTTGCCGGATATTCCGGCGGCGCCAAGGCCATTATGCCCGGCGTCTCCACTCCCAGCGCGATCCAGTCCAATCACTCCATGATGGTTCGGGAGAGCGCCTGCGCCGGAAATCTGGAGGGTAACCCCCTGCGCCGGGACATTGAGGAGGCCGCCGCCATGTGCGGGGTGGATTATATCCTCAACGTGGTGCTGGATGAGCACAAGCAGATCGTCTGCGCCGTGGCCGGTGATGTGACCCTGGCCCACCGGGAGGGCTGCCGCTATCTGGACAGGCTCTACCGCAAGGACATCGACCGCCGTGCGGATATCGTCATCGTGTCCCAGGGCGGCGCGCCCAAGGACCTGAACCTTTACCAGACCCAGAAGGCTTTGGACAACGCCAAGCATGCCGTCGCCAAGGGCGGCGTGGTGATCCTGGTGGGCTCCTGCCGGGAGGGTCTGGGCGGCACGACCTTCCAGGAGTGGATGACCACCATGCCCTCTCCCGAGAGCATGGTGGAGCGCATCGGCCGGGACTTTCAGCTGGGCGGCCACAAGGCCGCCGCCATTGCCATGGTCCTGCAGAATGCGGAGATCTGCCTGGTCAGCGAAATGGAGCCCGATTTCGTCCGGTCCATTTTCCTCACCCCCTATTCCGATGTGCAGAGCGCTCTGGACTACGCCTTCCAAAAGCTGGGCCCCGACGCCTCCGTGCTGGTAATGCCCTACGGCGGGTCCACTCTGCCCCATGCCATGAACGAACAATAAGAAAGGAATTACACTATGGATTACGCAAAGGAATCCCTGAGACTCCACGGCGAGTGGAAGGGCAAGATCGAGGTGGTGGCCACCGTGCCCGTCAAGACCAAGGACGACCTGTCCCTGGCCTATACCCCCGGCGTGGCCCAGCCCTGCCTGGAGATCCAGAAGGACATCGAAAAGAGCTATGAGCTGACCCGCCGCCACAATCTGTGCGCCGTCATCACCGACGGCAGCGCCGTTCTGGGCTTGGGCGACATCGGCCCCGAGGCCGGTATGCCCGTGATGGAAGGCAAGTGCGTGCTGTTCAAGTCCTTTGGCGGCGTGGATGCCTTCCCTCTCTGCGTCAAGACCAAGAACGTGGACGAGTTTGTGGAGACTGTGTACAACATCTCCGGCTCTTTCGGCGGCATCAATCTGGAGGATATTGCTGCTCCCCGCTGCTTCGAGATCGAGCGCAAGCTGAAGGAAAAGTGCGACATTCCCATTTTCCACGATGACCAGCACGGCACCGCCGTCATCACCCTGGCAGGTCTGACCAACGCCCTGAAGGTGGTGGGCAAGAAGAAGGAGGACGTGAAGATCGTCACCTCCGGCGCCGGCGCTGCCGCCATTGCCATTACCAAGCTGCTGCTGTCCGCGGGCTTCAAGGATATCACCATGTGCGACCGCAGTGGCGCTATCTATGCCGGCCGCCAGGGCCTGAACTGGATCAAGGAGGAGATGGCACAGGTCACGAACCTGGGCCGCAAGGACGGTTCCCTGGCCGATATGCTGGTGGGCGCAGACGTGTTCATCGGCGTGTCCGCTCCCGGCACCGTTACCACCGAAATGGTCAGGACCATGAACAAGGACGCCATCATCTTTGCCTGCGCCAACCCCACGCCGGAGATCTTCCCCGACGACGCCAAGGCGGGCGGGGCCAGGGTGGTTTCCACCGGCCGCAGCGACTATCCCAACCAGATCAACAATGTTCTGGCCTTCCCCGGCATCTTCCGGGGTGCATTCGACGTCCGCGCCAGCGACATCAACGAGGAGATGAAGATGGCCGCCGCCGAGGCCCTGGCGGGCCTGGTGGGCGACGAGCTGTCCGAGGACTATATCATCCCCGCTGCCTTTGACCCCCAGGTGGGTCCCGCCGTGGCCAAGGCCGTGGCCGAGGCTGCCCGCAAGTCCGGCGTGGCCCGCATCTGAATCAAGCAAATCTGACTGGCGCACCTGCGCAAAAAAGGAGTACACACTATGGAGCATAAAGGTCTGCTGTCCGGCATGAAGGTGCTGGATCTGTCCCGCGTGCTTGCCGCCCCGTACTGCGGCATGATGCTGGCGGATCTGGGCGCCGAGGTCATCAAGATCGAGCGTCCAGGCAAGGGCGATGACGCCCGCAGCAACTTCCCCATTGTCAACGGCGAAAGCGCCTATTATATGAACCTCAACCGCAACAAGCGCGGCATCGTCCTGAACCTCAAGAGCCAGGCCGGTAAAGAGGTGTTCCGCAAGCTGGTGGCCCAGAGCGATGTGGTTCTGGAGAATTACCGTCCCGGCGTTATGGACCGCCTGGGCCTGGGCTATGAGGAACTGCGCAAGATCAACCCTGCCATCATCTATGCCTCCGTCTCCGGCTTCGGCCACTACGGCCCCTACCATGAGCGGGCAGGCTATGACATTGTGGGTCAGGCCATCAGCGGCCTGATGAGCACCACCGGCTGGCCCGACAGCGCCCCCACCCGCACCGGCACCGCCATTGCCGATGTCATGGGCGGTATCAGCTGCTGCGTGGGCATCCTGGCGGCCTATATCAACCGCCTGAAGACCGGCGAGGGCGAGAAGGTGGACGTGGCCCTGGTGGACTCCATGGTTTCCTCTCTGGAGATCATCAACATCATCTATCTGGCCACCGGCAAGATCCCTCAGCGCATCGGCAACCGCTATGAGGCCCTGTATCCCTATGACTCCTTCCAGGCCAAGGACGGCATGCTGGTCATCGGCGCAGGCAACGACAAGCTGTATGATCTGCTGTGCGACCTGATGGGCAAGCCCGAGCTGAAGACGGATCCCCGCTTCACCTCCAACAACGACCGCGTGCTGCACCATGCCGACCTCAAGCCCATTATCGAGGACTGGCTGAAGGATTGGACCATCGACGACGCGGTGCAGGCCATGCTGGACAAGGGGATTCCTGCCGCGCCCATCAACACCATCGACCGGGTGGTGAAGGATCCCCATATCGCCGGCGCCCGCGAGATGTTCGTGGAGGTGGACCACCCCAAGGCCGGCCGTATGAAGCTCACCGGCAACCAGATCAAGCTCACCAACCACAAGATCGACACCTTCACACCGGCCCCGCTGCTGGGCCAGCACAGCAAAGAGGTGTTTATGGAGAAGCTGGGCCTTACGGAAGAAGAGGCCGAGGCCCTCATTGCATCCGACGCCGTAAACGGCTGATGAACCCTCCATGCCCCCTGCCCGTGACCGCCCGGCATATCATTGGCGGCACGGGACGCGGGGAAAATTGTTCATTTCGTTTGATCATATGTAACACATCCTGAGAGAAAAATGTTCTGAAATACCATTTTTTCTCAGGATGTGTTATTATTTTCGCCTTATCACTATGTTTGTGGCCCAGAATGCGCATTTTTTAACATACGCAAGTGCACATTGAACAAATTAGACAAGTTTTTTTGTTCATTGCGCTGGTCTTTGGTAATTGCATCACATTTCCCTTGACATTTCCAGACATCCTTTATAAAATCTAAATATAGAAGATGTTAGGAAATGGACGCGAAGTCAAGCGGGGCAGGGGAGTTCCGCAAAAATATTGTGTGATATTTTGATAGTTTTTCAGAAACGAACGCTGTCAAAATGTTCATATTACATTTTAGGAGGACGAAAATGAAAAACCAAATGAAGAGATTTGTCGCAATGCTTCTGGCGTCCCTGGCCATCCTGGCCCTGGCCGGCTGCAGCAACTCCGGTAACGGCGACGGTGACAAGGCTGATTATCCCAAGGAAAACATCACCGTGATCGTTCCCTACTCCGCCGGTGGTCCCACCGACATGTCCGTGCGCGCTCTGCTGGACGCTGCCAGCAAGTATCTGCCCAGCGGCGTGAGCTTTATGCCTGAGAACCAGACCGGCGCCGGCGGCCTGATCGGTATGTCCGCCACCGCAGCATCCGACAACGACGGCTACACCCTTGGCCCCATCGCTGTGGACCTGCTGATGATGAAGTACGAGGGCAAGACCCAGCTGGGTCTGGATTCCTTCGTCCCCCTTGCTGCCACCATGGCTGACCCCTACGGCCTGCTGGTTGCCGCCAACAACGGCAAGTATGACTCCGTGGAGGAGTTCGTGGCTTACTGCAAGGAGCATCCCGGTGAGGTCACCGTGGGCAACTCCGGCGTGGGCACTGCCACCCATCTGGCTGCCATCGCTTTCGAGCGTGACTTCGGCATCACCCTGAACCATGTTTCCTACGACGGCTCCGCCGACGTGGTGGCCGCTATGGCCGGCGGTCATCTGGACGCCTCCTTCACCCAGATGCAGCCTGCCAAGAGCCAGGTGGAGGCCGGTACCTTGAAGATGCTGGGCTTCCTGGCTGACCAGCGTATGGAAAGCTATCCCGACATCCCCACCGTTTCCGAGACCATGAACATCGACACCAACTTCCGCGGCTGGGTTGTTGTCTGCGCTCCTGCCGGCACCGATCAGGCCAAGATCGACTATCTGAGCGATATCTTTGCCAAGGCTGTTGCCAGCGATGAGTACAAGGCTGCCATCCGCAACCTGGGCATGGAGCCTGTTGAGCTCACCGGCACCGCTCTGAACGACATGCTGAAGGCCGACGACGCCAAGTATGCCGAGCTGTGCACCGGTATCACCCTGAACTGACCCCTATCCACCACCTCCGAGCTGCGAGAATCTGAATTATGAAAAAATGGAACATCGGAGCTGCGGCGGTATTCTTTGCAATCAGCGCTTTCGTCTTTGTTTCCACGGCTGAGTACGCGCACCCCATCGGTGCAAATACCATTGGCCAGGACCCGGGCTCCGCTATCTGGCCCCGCTGCCTGGCGGTGCTGCTGGCGGTGCTGTCCATCGGCATGGTTATTGAAGGCTTTGTCAGCAAGGCTTACCGCGACAATAATGAAGCTCCTATCAATCTGAAAGCCCCTGAAATGAAGGGTATTTACTGGATGCTGCTGATCTTTGCAGTGTACTGCGTGGTCCTGCACTTCGGCGGCTTCATCCTGGCGTCCGTGATCTTCATCCCCTCCGTTATGTGGGTGCTGGGTGAGAGAAAGTGGCTTCGTGCCATCCTGGTAGGCGTTATCGCTACGGCCGCTGTGTACGCACTGTTCAAGTTCGGCCTGCGTGTCAGACTGCCGCAGGGTATCCTGTTTAAGTGAGGTGCTTGCTGTGGAATATGTATTGGCTGCGATTCAGAACGTCTTTCTGCCCATGAATCTGCTGGCCGTGTTTATCGGCACGTTCGCGGGTATCGTCATCGGCGCTCTGCCTGGCCTGTCTACAGTCATGGGCCTCTCGATCCTTCTTCCCTTTACCCTGAGCTTTTCCGGCATGGGCGGCATGTACATGCTGCTGGGTGTGTTCTGCGGCGGCATTTACGGCGGCTCCATTTCCGCCATTCTGCTGAACACCCCGGGTACATCCGCCTCCGCTGCCACGGCTCTGGATGGCTATCCCATGGCCAACAAGCTGGGTCAGCCCGGCCGCGCCCTGGGCATCTCCACCCTGGCCTCTCTGTTCGGCGGTCTGTTCAGCGCCATCTGCCTGTGCATCTTCGCCCCCCTGCTGGCTAAGGTAGCCCTGAAGTTCAGCGCACAGGAGTACTTTGCGCTGGCCGTGTTCGGCATCAGCATTGTGGCAGGCCTGACGGGAAAATCCGTCATCAAGGGCCTGATCGGCGGCGTCATCGGCCTGCTGTTGGCCACCATCGGCGTCGACGGCATGGGCGGCGTGAACCGCTTCACCTTCGGGTCTGTGTACCTAATGGGCGGCATCAGCTTCATCCCCCTGCTGATCGGACTGTTCGCCTTCTCCCAGGGACTGAATACCATTGAGGAGATGGCCAAGGGCTACAAGGCGGAGAAGAACAAACTGAAAATCGAGCATGTTTTCCCCTCCAAGTCCGATCTGAAGCGGATCTTCCCCACGCTGATCCGCTCCTCCATCATCGGCACCTTCATCGGCGCGGTGCCCGGCACCGGCGGCGATATCGCCTCCTGGGTCAGCTACAGCCAGGCCAAGACATGGTCCAAGCACAAGGAGGAATTCGGCCACGGCTCTCCCGAGGGCCTGGCGGCCTGCGAGAGCGGCAACAACGCCATCTCCGGCGGCGCCTTCGTCCCGCTGCTGTCCATGGGTATTCCCGGCGACGCCGGTACGGCGGTCATGCTGGGCTCCCTGACCATGCTGGGTCTGGCCCCCGGCCCGCTGCTGTTCACCGAGCATAAGGACAGTGTATATATGCTGTTCGTGGGTCTGTTTGTGGCGAACCTTCTGATGGGTATCCTGGGCTTTGCCGGTATCCGGCTGTGGTCCCGGGTGCTGGATATCCCCCAGAAGATCCTGCTGCCCCTGATCTTCACCTTCTGCTTCGTGGGCACCTACGCCTGCAACCGCAGCCTCAACGACGTGTACATGATGATCATTGCCGGTATCGCGGGCTATGTGCTGCAGAAGATGGACTTTTCTCTGCCGCCCATCATCCTGGGCGTGATTCTGGGCGGAATGATCGAAAAGAACTTCCGCCGGGCCCTGATCCTGTCCAACGGCGACGTGGGCACCTTCTTTACCCGGCCCATCAGCTGCGTGTTCATCATCCTGGCCGCCGTTTCCCTGTTCTCTCCGGTCATCAAGACGGTGATCGCCGGTAAGAAGGCCAAGAAGCAGGCGGCTGCCGCCGCCGTCAACGACAGCGAGTCCGCGTCCTGACACACGAACCTGAGCTTCCTCATTACCGTTTCTCTCCACACTCAGAATGCCATCGCCCACCTCCTTCAGGTGGGTGATGGCATTCTGGCGGTCAAAAAACGGGGGCGGACTCGTGTCCGCCCCCGCAGTATATACACAAATCAGTCCTGGGTCTCGATGAGGCCGTAGCCGCCGTTGTTGCGGCGATACACCACGCACACGGCGGAGGTGTCCATGTTCCGGAACACATAGAAGGTGTGATCCAGCAGGTTCATCTGCAGAATGGCCTCCTCGGTGGTCATGGGCTTCACGGCGAAGCGCTTGGTGCGCACCACGTCGAATTCCGGCTCCTCCACCACGTCAAACTCGGCAGGAACAGTGGACGCCAGGGCATCGGGCCGCAGATTCCGGGCCAGACGGGTCTTGTTCTTGCGGATACGGCGGTCGATAAAGGCAACGGCCTCGTCAATGGCGCCCCGCATGTCGCCGTCGGGGTCCTCCTCCTGGGCGCGGAACAGCGTGCCGTTGGCGGCGCGGATGGTCAGCTCCACCACACAGCGGTTTTTCTTCTCTACGGCGAAGGTCACAAATGCGTCCGCTTCCTCCGGGAAATACCGATCCAGCTTGCTGATTTTCTTTTCGGCATAGTCCTTGATGGAGTCGTTCAGGGCGATCTTCTTGCAGGTAAATGTGAACTTCATAGTTGGTTGCTCCTTTCGCAGGTATCCCTTTCGGGGCAAGGGTCGGGGAAATGGTTCCCCTTATCCTTATCCGCATTATAACATAATGCCCGGGCCTTGAAAAGTAGGCACGGGCATTTTTGGCAGAGATTCACAAAAATTTAAGATTTTTTTGTCGTTCGACCAGATGTGACAAAGGTTCCTATTTACACGGCAGGCAAAATGGCGTATCATAAGTATCGGAAGCTTTCCAATATCCCACCCGCTTGGGCCGCTCTGCTTGCAGGGCGGCTCCTTTTTTGCGCCGGGGCCTTGACAAACCGGGAGGCTGGGGTATCATGGGCTGTGAGAAAAGCAGCCGGCAGGGAGGAAACTATTATGCGCAGTAAGAAGATGTCCCAGGCCATGGCGTTTATCGTGCTGTTCGGCATCGTCAGCCTGTTTTCGGACATGACCCACGAGGGCGCGTCCAGCATCCGGGGAGCATATCTGGCCCTGCTGGGGGCCTCCGCCGGAACCATCGGGTTCATCTCCGGTCTGGGGGAGCTGGTGGGCTACTCCATGCGGTATGTGTTCGGCAAGCTGACGGATAAGAGCAAGCACTACTGGCCCATGACCATCGCCGGGTATGTGCTGGACGTGCTGGCGGTTCCGGCCCTGGCCTTGGTAGGGGAGCACGGCTGGATCTGGGCCTGCGCCCTGCTGGTGATCCAGCGCATGGGCAAGGCCATCAAAAAGCCCGCCAAGGACACCATCATGTCCTTTGCCGCCTCCCAGGAGGGAGTGGGCAAGAGCTTCGGCATCCAGGAGGTGCTGGACCAGATCGGCGCGTTCCTGGGACCGGTGCTGCTGTATGTGGTGATGCTGCTGAAAACCGACGGCACCACCTTCCAGGTGTATGCCACGTGCTTTGCGGTGCTGGCCATCCCCGGGGCCATCACGCTGATCCTGCTGCTGGTGACCCGGCGGAAGTTCCCCAACCCGGAGCACTTCGAGCCGGAGCCCAAGGAGTATGTCCCCTTCCACATGAAGAAGGAGTTCATCCTGTATATCGCCGGCATCAGCCTGTTTGCCTTCGGCTTCATCGACTATTCCATCATCATCATGCACGTCTCCCGGACCTTCACCGGTGTGGCGGCGGGCCTGCAGGAAACGGGAAGCCTGATCTCCAGCGGAACACTGCCCCTGCTGTATGCCGGGGCCATGCTGGTGGACGCGGTGGCGGCCCTGTTCTTCGGGCTGCTGTATGACAAGAAGGGGGTCCGGGCCCTGGTGTGGAGCACGGTGCTGTCGGCGCCCTTCGCCATCTTCGTGTTCGCCGGGCACTCGGTGGCCTCCCTGCTGGTGGGCATCGCCCTGTGGGGCGTGGGCATGGGCGCCCAGGAGTCCATCCTGAAGGCGGCGGTCAGCTCCATGGTGCCCAAGGCCAGCCGGGCCACGGGCTACGGCGTGTTCGAGTGCGCCTTCGGCGTGTTCTGGTTTTTGGGCAGCTGGCTGCTGGGTGTGCTGTACGACGTCAGCATCCCGGCCATGATCGCCGTGTCCGTGGCGGCGCAGCTGGCAGCCATCCCCCTGTATATTGCCTCGTCCCGGCGGATCAAAGCCAACCCATGAGCTTCACAAAGCTCCACAGCAGCTTGCAGCCATAGAAGATGATCACCGCGCCGCAGACCTTGTTGATGATGTTCAGGACCTTTTCGTTGAACCGGCCTCCCAGCAGGGATACCACCGTGGACAGGGTCAGGAACCACAGGACGGAGGCGCTGCCGAAGCCGAAGATAAATGGCAGATCGCCGCCCTGGGGCAGGCTGGCCCGGAAGGCCCCCAGCATCATGGTGCCGTCGATGAGGGCCTGGGGATTCATCCAGGTCACCACAAAGGCGGTGGTGAACAGACGCCAAAGGGGCACGTTCACGTCCTTGCCGCCCTCCAGGGAGGCCTTGGATCGCAGCAGCCCCACGCCGATCCAGATGACGATGAGGCTGCCCAGACCCAGGATGACCTTCTGAAGCCAGGGCAAGGCCTCCATCAGGGCGCCGGCGCCCAGGAAGCAGGCAATACCCAGGGACACGTCCCACAGGATCACGATCAGGGCGGTGAGATAGACCCGAGTCCGCTTCTGGGTCAGGGCGCTGTTGATGACGAACAGATTTTGCAGGCCGATGGGGGCCACATACGCAAGGCCCATGGTCAGGCCCTGAAGATAAATGTGCATTTGCTATTTACACCTTTTTCCTTATCTGATACAATAGTAGCACAGTCCCGGAAAAAAGCAAGCACGCAGAAAGAACTGACCAGGTCAGGAGGAGCTTACCATGTCCCATTACGACTGCCCCTGTATGGAGAAATGTCCGCTGCACTGGGCCATGAGCCGCATCGGCGGCAAGTGGAAGGTGCAGATCCTGTGCTCCGTGGCCAATGCCGGGAGCATCCGCTACAACACCCTGCGGGGAAAGCTGGACGGCATCAGCAACACGGTGCTGGCGGCGGCGCTGCGGGAGCTGGAGCGGGACGGGCTGGTGCGGCGGCAGGCATATCCCGAGGTGCCGGTGCGGGTGGAGTACAGCCCCACGGAGCGCTGCCTGCGGCTGCTGCCGGTGCTGGAATCCCTGTCCGACTGGGCCGAGGCGGAAATGGGCAGCGGGGAGGGAGAGCTTCCGGAATAGAGTGAATTTTTCCGGGCCAGGTAAGAAAAAGCTTGCATTCTGGCGCAGAATGTGTATAATAATTGAGCAGGGCGTGCGACGCCCTGCAACATGGGCTTGTAGCTCAGCTGGGAGAGCGTTCGGTTCGCATCCGAGAGGTCGAGGGTTCGAATCCCTTCAGGTCCACCATAATGTGGAGACAAAAAGATGCCTCCTGCGAAAAGCCCGATTATATCGGGCTTTTTTGCTACCCAAACGGCGATTTTTCTCTGTACCAAAACACAGATGCAAAATCGGCGTTTTCCCTAATGAAGTACGCAGTAACAGTGCTCCGCTGTGGTATGGCCCGGCCAGTCCAGGCGGCCCCACAGCCACCCCAACCAGCACACAGAGGCCGACTCTGTTTGACAAACCTACATTTCGTGCAAATTCCCCGCTGGGACCGTCCCGCCTCCCGGCGGGTTGCGGCCCGGGGCAAAAAGAGGGTTGACAAACTGCCGCAGCGGTGGTAGAGTACGAATAATACAAAAACCGATGAGTAAGAGGAGTACCCGCAGGGGAGCCTTTCAGAGAGCCGCCGGTGGTGGGATGGCGGCAGGGGAAGCTGCGGCGAATGGACTTTACGAGGGCGGGGAGAAAGCCATCACGGCCTGTAATACCCGACGGCATCCGCGGCCGTTATCCCGGCGGAGCGCATGATGGTGCGCGCAGAGTGGGCGCTTTAGCGCCAATGTGGGTGGTACCGCAGGTTTTTATGTTCACAAGCAGCCTGTCCCACGGAGAAGATTCCGTGGGACAGGCGTTTTTTATTTTTTGAAAGGAGTAAACAGCATGAAGGACATCCCCTACAAGATCTACCTCACCGAGGAGGAAATGCCCCGGTATTGGTACAATGTTCGGGCCGATATGAAGACGAAGCCCGCGCCGCTGCTGAACCCCGCCACTCTGCGTCCCATGACCCAGGCGGAGATGGAGCAGGTGTTCTGCCGGGAGCTGGCAGTCCAGGAGCTGGACGACCAGACACCCTATATCGAAATCCCTCGGGAGGTCCGGAATTTTTACCGGATGTACCGTCCCTCCCCGCTGGTTCGGGCCTATTGTCTGGAGGAAAAGCTCCGGACTCCGGCAAAGATCTACTACAAGTTCGAGGGCAGCAACACCTCCGGCTCCCACAAGCTCAATTCCGCCATCGCCCAGGCTTATTACGCCAAAAAGCAGGGTCTGCGCGGCGTCACCACGGAGACGGGAGCCGGCCAGTGGGGCACGGCCCTGAGCATGGCCTGCGCCTACCTGGGGCTTGACTGCCGTGTGTTCATGGTAAAGTGCTCCTATGAGCAGAAGCCCTTCCGCCGGGAGGTCATGCGTACCTACGGCGCCTGCGTCACCCCCTCTCCCTCGGATACCACCCAGGTGGGCCGGGATATCCTGCGCCGGTTTCCGGAGACCACCGGCTCCCTGGGCTGCGCCATCAGCGAGGCAGTGGAATACGCCGCCGGCCGACAGGACTACCGCTATGTGCTGGGCAGCGTGCTCAACCAGGTGCTGCTGCACCAGAGCGTCATTGGCCTGGAGACAAAGCTGGCCCTGGATAAATACGGCGTGCATCCGGACATAATCATCGGCTGCGCCGGAGGCGGGTCCAATCTGGGGGGACTCATCGCCCCCTTTGTGGGGGAAATGCTCCGGGGCGAGGCCCGGTATGAGATCATCGCCGTGGAGCCCGCCTCCTGCCCCAGTCTGACCCGAGGCCGGTTCCGCTACGATTTCTGCGATACCGGTAGGATATGCCCCCTGGCGAAAATGTACACCTTGGGCAGCGGCTTCATTCCCGCCGCCAACCATGCCGGTGGCCTGCGGTACCACGGCATGAGCAGTACTCTGTCCCAGCTGTACGCCGACGGGTATCTCACCGCCCGCAGCGTGGAGCAGACGGCGGTATTCCAGGCAGCAGAGGCGTTTGCCCGGTGCGAAGGCATCCTGCCTGCACCGGAGAGCAGTCATGCTATCCGTGCAGCCATAGACGAGGCCATCCGCTGCCGGGAAGCCGGCCTGGAAAAGACCATTCTGTTCGGCCTCACCGGCACCGGTTACTTCGATATGGCGGCCTACGGCCAGTACAACGATGGCCGGATGACCGACTGCGTCCCCTCGGAGGAGGAGCTGCAGCGGGGTTTTGCCTCCATTCCCCGCTTCCCCGGCAACCTGTAGCCAAACCCCGAAGCACGCCCTCCGGCTGAGGCCGGAGGGCGTGCTTCCCGATCCGTCTTATTCACTCTCCGGCGGTTATTTTCCCTGGGTGATCTGCTCACACAGCCACTGGGAGAAGAAATAAGCGTATTTGCCATAGGGGTGGACGCCGTCGCCGGTGTATTCCGGCAGCATGAAGCCGTCGCTGCCGCAGAACAACTCGTCCGAGTCCAGGCAGCGGATGCTGCCGCCGTCGGCCAGGTCCGCAAAGCCCTTGTTCACCGCCGTCAGGCGGCTGTGGGCAAAGCTGGGATTTCCGGCGGCAATGTCGGCGGTGACGCCGTAAACCTTCAGGATGTAAATGGTGGCGTTGGGCTGGAGCTGCCGCAGCTGGTCCAGGTCCTCCTGATAGGCGTCGAACAGGTTCCCCAGAGGATACCCGGCCTCGTTGAGGCCCAGCATGATGAAAATATGGCTGTACTCCCGGGAACGCAGCAGCGACGCCAGGTCCGTGGCGCCAAAGTCCTTGTCGGAGGCGGTGGTGGAGAACATCTTGAACACCGTCATGCCCACGTCGGCGAAATAGTCGGCATTGCCCAGCCGGGCATAGTTGGCCACGTTCACCATCCGGGAGTCGCCGATGAACAGCGCATCGTCGAAAAAGCTCTCGTCCTGGCCGTACACGGCGTTGGTGACCACCACCGGGGGCTGGGGCTCCGGCTCCGGTTCGGGGTCCGGTTCAGGCTCAGGCTCCGGTGCCGGTTCGGGGTCCGGCTGGGGTCCGGCGCAGGCGCATTTTTGGCCGCCAGCATCCGCTGCCAGTCCGTGTCGTCCCGCAGCATCAGAAACGGCACCGCCACGGCCCATTTGTCGTCGTAGCCTCCCACATATTTTTGCAGCTGCCCCTTCATCACCAGGCCGCACACGGCGGCGGCGATGCCGGTGACCACCAGGATAAAAGCCAGCGCCAAGGGGCGGAGGTTGTGGATATGCTTCATGAGAATTGCCCCCTTAGAACGAGAAGTACAGAAACGGATCGTTGGTGGCCACGGACATGCAGTATACGCAGGCCCAGAACAGCACCGCCAGGATCACCGTGCCCAGCCAGGAGCTGCGAATGCGGTTCCACAGCTTCTCCGGCCCCGGAGTGGAGAACACGATGCCCAGCACCAGCAGCCACCAATACTGTTTGCCGTATTGCAGCCAGTCCCCGGCGTTGACGGCCACCCCCCGGGACACGATGGGGAACAGGCGGCCCAGGTACACGCCGATGCGGCCCACCGACGGGATGGCGAACAGCAGCCAGCTCAGGGGGATCATCAGCACCATGTAGACCCGGGACAGCACCCGGCTCTTATCCAGCACCCGGTCCCAGCCTGCCCGCTCCAGAGCGATGAGGACAAACAGAAACAGGCCCCACAGCAGGAAATTCAGAGTGCTGCCGTGCCACAGGCCCGTCAGGACCCATACCGCCAACAGGTTCAGATACGTCCGGGCTTTGCCCTCCCGGCTGCCGCCCAGGGGAATGTATACATAATCCCGGAACCAGGAGCTGAGGCTGATGTGCCACCGGCGCCAAAAGTCCCGCATGGACCGGGCAGCATAGGGATGCTCGAAGTTCCGGGGCAGGCGGAAGCCCAGCATCCGGCCCAGCCCCAGAGCCATCCAGGAATAGCCGCAGAAGTCCAGATACAATTGCAGGGAATAGGCTGCGATGCCCATCCATGCCAGAGGCGTGGACACGCTCTCGTAGCCGATATTGCCCACCTGACGCCACAGGCCGCCGATCTGGTTGGCCAGCAGCACCTTCATGGACAGACCCAGCACGAAGTCCCGCAGTCCGCTGTCGAAATCCTCCAGACCGGGCCGGGGCGGGGCGGACAGCTGCTGCTGCAGAGACAGCGGGTCCATCAGAGGGCCGGACAGCAGCTTGGGAAACAGCAGCACGCCGGTGAAAAACAGCAGGGGCTTCGTCTCCGCCGTCACCCGGCCCCGGTACACGTCGATGAGATACGCCGCCAGCTGGAAGGAATAGAAGCTGATGGCCAGGGGCAGCGTCAGTCCCAGACCCAGGAGCCCCGCATATTTGAAGAAGAACAGGCAGCCGAACAGGGCCGCCAGGCCCAGCACCAGCAGCCCCCGGCTTTTCCGGGGCTGCATCCCCCGGCCCAGGAAATATACCAGCGCCGCCAGGCCCAGCAGCGGAGCCAGGCACCAGGGCCTTTTCCACACGCCGATGACGTAGAACACCAGGCTCCCCAGACACAGCAGCGCCGTCCGCCAGCGGGCGGGGACCAGATAAAACGCCGCCAGAAACAGCGGCAGAAACGCGAAAACAAATGCAAGCGTATTAAATCCCATGATGGTTTTCCTCTTTTTATCTTCGCAGGGCCGCAGCCCCGGCTGAACTCACAGAGCATATTATAAGGCCGGGCCGGAGAAAATGTCCAGTTAAAAGGCGGAAACAAAATGTTACAAATTATGACAAAACCAACTGCGGAGGCCGTGGGGAAAGGCACGGAAAAGTTGCGGTTGACTTTTTCGGAAAATAGGCTAAGATGGAGGGTAGAAAGGACACGCGATTCTGTCAAAATTGTAGGAGGTCACCAGATATGAAATTTTCCAGCAAGGTCCAGAAATGCGGCCTGTCCCCTATGCGGAAGTTCCACCCCTACGCTGTGGCGGCCCAGGCCAAGGGTCGGAGAATCTATCACCTGAACATCGGCCAGCCGGACATCGAGACGCCCAAGGCGTATTTTGAGGCCGTGCGGCATTTTGACCTGCCGGTGCTGGAGTATGCCCCCTCCCCCGGCATGCCGGTGCTCATCGACGCCATCCGGCATTACTATGACAAGCTGGACATGCACTTCGACGCCGGGGATATCCTCATCACCAACGGCGGCTCCGAGGCGCTGCAGATCGCCTTCAACTGCATCCTGGACGATGGCGACGAGGTTCTGATTCCCGAGCCTTTCTATCCCAACTACAACACCATGGTCCGCACCTGCGGCGCGTCCATCCACCCCATTCCCACCAGTCCCCACGAGGGCTACCGCTACGCCGACCGGGCCCGGGTGGAGGCGGAGATCAACCAGCATACCCGGGCCATCGTATGCACCAACCCCGGCAACCCCACCGGCGTGGTGCTGACGCCGGAGGAAATGCGGATGCTGGTGGACGTGGCCAAGGCCCACGACCTGTTCATCATCGGCGACGAGGCGTACCGGGAGTTCGTCTACGCCGGGGAGCCGCTGCAATCCCTGGGCCAGTTCCCGGACGCGGCGGAAAACGTCATCGTCATCGACACCGTATCCAAGCGGTTCTCTGCCTGCGGCGCCCGCATCGGCTGCCTCATCACCCGCAACCGGGAGCTGATGGCCCACGCCATGAAGTATGCCCAGTGCCGCCTGTCGGTGCCCACCCTGGACCAGGTGGCCTCCGCCGCCCTGTACGACGTGGGCCCGGAGTATTTTGCCGCCGTGCGGGAGGAGTATAAGCGCCGCCGGGATACGGTGATGCAGAAGCTCCAGGCCATCCCCGGCGTCATCTGCGAGTGTCCCAAGGGGGCGTTCTACGTCATGGCCCACCTGCCGGTGGACGATGCCGACACCTTCCAGCGCTGGCTGCTGGAGGAGTTCGAGGACAACGGCGACACCGTGATGTTCGCTCCGGGCGAGCCCTTCTATGCCACCCCGGGCCGGGGCCGCAGCGAGATCCGCATTGCCTATGTGCTGAAGCAGGCGGATCTGGAGCGGGCCATGGACCTGCTGGCCCTGGGCATCCGGCGCTACAACGCCCGGTAAAAAGCGTGTCAGAAAAAACACCACGAAAGGGAGGACCACATCGTGACAAGAGACGAGCTATGCCAGGCCGCTGTGGCCATGCTGGACCGGGCCTATATCCCCTATTCCCACTTCCCGGTGGGGGCGGCTCTGGAGTGTGCCGACGGAACGGTGTTTACCGGCTGCAACATTGAAAACGCCGCCTACGGCTGCACCATCTGCGCCGAGCGCACCGCCATCTTCAAGGCCGTCAGCGAGGGGCACCGGGACTTTGTGCGCATCGTCATCGCCGGACGGAGCGAGGACTACTGCGTGCCCTGCGGCTCCTGCCGCCAGGTGATGATGGAGTTTGCCCCGGAGATGGAGGTCATCTGTCTCAACGGCCGGGGCCAGGCCAAAAGCTTCCGGCTGCGGGAGCTGCTGCCCTACGGCTTCGACCAGAGCTGGCTGTAAAAAAATCATCGCGCGCCGCCGGTCTGCGCTTTCCGCGCAGGCCGGCGGTTTGCTTTTCCCTTTTCTTCGGGTTCCGGCATTTTTTGCGCCATGTTCCTGTTAACATAATTATGTGGAAAACCCTGTGGATAATGTGCAAAACCCTTGCGGATACCGGATACCGGCCCGGTTGCAAAAGAATTATGGGGACCCGGCCTGCGTAACTTTTTGACCCGGCAAAACATTTTTGCCCCGTCCGGCGGCGGCACTTGCCAGACGGGGAGTTTTGCGTTACAATAGATTGTATAATCGGAGTTTTGGCGGCCTTGACCGCCGGAGGGAATCTATGGCCAAGAAAAAAGTATACGACAACGACAGCATATCCAGCCTGAAGGGTGCGGACCGGGTCCGGAAACGGCCCGGCGTCATTTTCGGCTCCGACGGGCTGGAGGGCTGCGAGCATGCGGTGTTTGAGATCATGTCCAACGCCATCGACGAGGCCCGGGCGGGCTTCGGGCGGCTCATCACCGTGACCCGCTTCCTGGACAAGTCCATCCAGGTGGAGGACCAGGGCCGGGGCTGTCCCGTGGACTGGAACGAAAAGGAGGGACGGTACAACTGGGAGCTGGTGTTCTGCGAGATGTACGCCGGCGGCAAATACGACCCCACCGGGGAAAACTATGAGTTCTCCCTGGGCCTGAACGGTCTGGGCTCCTGCGCCACCCAGTACGCCAGCCGGTATATGGACGTCACCGTCTGCCGGGACGGAAACGAGTATAAGCTCCACTTCCAGCGGGGCGAGATCGTGGGCCAGATGGAGGTCACGCCCCTGACCCGGAAGAAAACCGGCACCACCATCCGCTGGCTGCCGGACCTGGAGGTGTTCACCGACATCGACATCCCCCTGGACTATTACCAGGACGTGATGAAGCGGCAGGCGGTGGTCAACGCCGGGGTGACCTTCCGGCTGCGCAGCGAGGTGTCCCCCGGGAGGTTCGAGACCCAGGACTTCCTGTATGAAAACGGCATCCGGGACTATCTGGCCGAGCTGGCCGGGGACGACCCCATCACCCGGCCCGTGTGCTGGGAGGCGGAGCGCCAGGGCCGGGACCGGGCGGACAAGCCCGAATACAAGGTGAAGCTGAACATCGCCTGGTGCTTTTCCAACCGGGTGCACCTGATGGAGCACTATCACAACTCCAGCTTCCTGGAGCACGGCGGCAGCCCCGACAAGGCCACCCGCCTGGCCTTTGTGGCGGCACTGGACAAATATCTCCGGGAGAACAACAAATACACCAAGGGCGAAAGCAAGATCACCTTTCCCGACGTGCAGGAGTGCCTGCTGCTGGTGAGCAGCAACTTCTCCACCCAGACCAGCTACGAGAACCAGACGAAAAAAGCCATCACCAACAAGTTCATCCAGGACGCCATGTCCGAGTTCCTGCGCCAGCAGCTGCAGGTATATTTCATCGAGAATCACGACGCCGCCGAGCGCATGGCAGCCCAGGTGCTTATCAACAAGCGCAGCCGGGAGACGGCGGAGCACACCCGCCTGGGCACCAAAAAAAAGCTGACGGAGAAGATCGACATTGCCAACCGGGTGCAGAAGTTCGTGGACTGCCGCACCAAGGACGTGGACCGGCGGGAGATCTACATCGTGGAGGGCGACTCCGCTCTGGGTGCCTGCAAGCAGTCCCGGGACGCGGAGTTCCAGGGGCTGATGCCCGTCCGGGGCAAGATCCTCAACTGCCTGAAGGCGGACTATCCCCGGATCTTCAAAAGCGATGTGATTACGGACCTGATGAAGGTGCTGGGCTGCGGCGTGGAGGTGCAGGGCAAGGCGGCCAAGGAGCTGAACCAGTTCGACCTGGGCAGCCTCCGCTGGAGCAAGGTGGTCATCTGCACCGACGGCGATGTGGACGGCTTCCAGATCCGGACGCTGATCCTGACCATGCTGTACCGGCTGTGTCCCACCCTGATCCGGGAGGGGTACGTCTACATTGCGGAGACGCCGCTGTTTGAGATCACCTATAAGGAAAAGAGCGCGGAAAAGACGTGGTTTGCCTACTCCGAAAAGGAGAAGGCCGACATTGTCCGCCAGCTGGAGGGGAAGAAATTCACCGTCCAGCGATCCAAGGGACTGGGCGAAAACGACCCGGAGATGATGTGGCTGACCACCATGAACCCGGAGACCCGGCGGCTGGTGCGTGTGCTGCCCGACGAGGCGGAGGAGACCGCCCGGGTATTCGACCTGCTGCTGGGCGACAACCTGGCCGGACGAAAGGACTATATCGCTGAAAACGGCTGTCGCTATCTGGATATGATCGACGTGAGCTGAGGGGGCGTATGGACAGATTTGATAAAGATATTTCATTTTTGGAAAGTGTTGACCGCGACCCGATGCTAAAAGAGCTGTGCCGCCAATATTCCATAGACAGCTTTGATGAAAAGTTTCGGGTAATAACCTTCCCAATAAGCGATTTAATTAAAAGGAACTATGAGGCAGGTTACTTTCTAAGCAATTACCCGTATGTGTTGTCACTGTATGGCGTGCGCGACGAGCAGATGGATAATTTGAGTACGGAAGAACTCCCATATTTAGCGACCCTTGCCTGTCTGACATGGCATTTTCGGCGCGACTACTTTTGCCAGGGAACGCTTACTCACCGCAGCATTGCGGAGGGGACCTTACTTCGACTGTTTTGCCATTTAAGGGAACTGTATAAAAAGAACCCAACGGTCTCCACTTTGGAAGAACTCCATCGGACAAAGTGCAGTTCGCTTCCGTGTCAGCCAGGTATTTACCGAGTGCTGGCCCCGGAAAAGCTACCCATTTCCTTTATTGAGGGCTCCGACAATTTGCGTGCAAAAGGTTATCCGGCGGCAATTTTGGAACAAAAATACGGCCAATGCACAGATAAAACCGTTTTGTACATCGGCAAGGCTAACGGACGCGGCGGCCTGCGGCAGCGAGTGCTGCAATATGTAAAATACGGCTGGGACACCGCTGTCAACCACAAGGGTGGGCGCGCCATTTGGCAGGTGAAGGACTATCCGCTCCTGCTGTTAGAGTACGAAGTCTGCGAAAATTGCGAGCAGAGGGAGCACGAACTGTTGGCCGCTTATAAGAAGGAAAACGGCACCTATCCCTTGGCAAATTGGCGGGGGTAGGGAAGTGCATTTATCTGAAAATGAGGAGGATTCGTTATGTCTCTGCTGCATTTCACGGATATTCTGAAAAAGGCCGGATTGGACCCAGCGAGGGTGAAGCTTATTCGCCACTCGCTGTCAGATAAGGATTTTGCCAAGTGTTATTATGCCAGTCCCCAGATGGTCTGGGAATACACCCGCATCCAAAAGCCGAATTTCAGCAAAGATTACGACTACTGGTGCGTGTTCATCAGCGGAAAAAGCACCACCGCCCGTCTGTTTGCCTGCTATAAGGTCAACGGCTCCGTCCCGGCCACGCCCGACCTCAAACCGGCAGATTTTCCGCTGGAGGGACGCTTTGAAGGAAACCTTGCCTATTTTGATCTGGAACCCGTGGACTGCCTGCGGGAATTTGAGCATCGGCTGGTGATCGAGTGGGGCAAATCTGCTCTGTCGTGGCATCAGAAGGGCACCACGGAAAAGGACGTCCTGGCCATCGACTCCCCCGTCAAAAAACCGTTTATTGGTTATGACAAAGTGGTACTCACGTATGCAGAGCTGAAGGAGGTGGTGGAGGACAGCGACATCTATGAGCTGTGGCAGGCGGCGTTGTCCGCTGTGAATGCGGTATACCTCATTGTGGACACGAAGAACGGGAAGCAGTATGTCGGCTCCGCCTACGGAAAGGACGGTCTGCTGGGCCGCTGGCGTGTTTACGCAGATTCCCTCCATGGGCATAACAAGCTGATGAAAGAGCTTATATGCGACCATCCCGACCGCTATCAGTATTTTCAGTTTTCTATCCTGCAAATTCTTCCTAAAACGCTGACGGATGACGAAGTCATCCATACGGAGAGCTTGTGGAAGGAAAAACTAAAGTGTATCCAATTTGGAATGAACGATAACTAAGGTGCGTAGGGGCGGACAGAGGCTCGCCCCTACGGATGCGCGGCGGCCCCTCACAATAACCCCACAACGAAAGGAACCCGTTTCCTATGGCAAAGAAGAAAACAGGACCCAAAGCCGTTCACCGGCCCGCAGACCCCAATGTGCTGGGACTGCGGGGGACGGTGGTGGAGCAGCCCATCACCCGGACGCTGGACGAGAACTACATGCCCTATGCCATGAGTGTCATCGTCTCCCGGGCCATTCCGGAGATCGACGGCTTCAAGCCCTCCCATCGCAAGCTGCTGTATACCATGTACAAAATGGGACTGCTCACCGGCGGACGCACCAAGTCCGCCAACATCGTGGGTCAGACCATGCGCCTGAACCCCCACGGCGACCAGGCCATTTACGAGACCATGGTGCGCCTGGCCAAGGGCAACGAGTCCCTGCTGCACCCCTTTGTGGACAGCAAGGGCAACTTCGGCAAGGTGTACTCCCGGGACATGGCCTATGCCGCCAGCCGGTACACCGAGGCAAAGCTGGCCCCCATCTGCGCGGAGCTGTTCCGGGACCTGGACTGCGACGCCGTGGACTTTGTGGACAACTACGACAACTCCATGAAGGAGCCGTCCCTGCTGCCCACCACCTTCCCCAACGTGCTGGTGTCCGCCAACCAGGGCATCGCCGTGGGCATGGCGTCCCAGATCTGCGGCTTCAACCTGGGGGAGGTGTGCGACACCACCATCGCCCTGCTGAAAAACCCGGACCACGACGTGGCCTCCACACTGCTGGCTCCGGATTTCCCCACCGGGGGCCAGA